>Ga0207086_1028_pt1 | contig 38563 bp, 30 predicted proteins | sample Alteio_BWMinHeat_54_FD_153540 | JGI IMG/M metagenome (GOLD analysis project Ga0207086, IMG submission 153540) | Enriched cells from forest soil in Barre Woods Harvard Forest LTER site, Petersham, Massachusetts, United States -... | ecosystem: Environmental > Terrestrial > Soil > Temperate forest >... | reverse complement strand
ACGTGCGAGCCTGGCACGCGCCCAGCGTTCGAAGAGCTGTACAACCGGGTCGGAGTGGATTAGGTGATCAGTAAGAGCATAAGCAGTCTGGGAAGGTCTGGAATCGATAATGAGATATCTTGCGGTGAGCGAGGCCAACTCGGGGCTGACAGCACGTATCAGCCATAAGGCAAGATCGATATGACCTAGAGCAGCTCCGGCGGTCACAACGTTTCCTGACTTGACCACCATGTCCGATTCGTCCAGCAATACCTGGGGGTATCGTTCGCGAAAAATTGGTGCCAACCACCAAGTGGTGGTTGCGCGCTGCTCGTTGAGCAGACCAGACTCAGCCAGCACAAAGGTTCCGGCACATGCAGCGCTCAACTTTGCTCCGTCGTTTGCCCATTTTCGAAACGCCTTTGCAGCATCGCGGACGTCAGGCCTGGCTAGAGCCGCTTTCAGCGTATCGGGTGTCTTGCATGCGATTGCCGGGACAATAACGTATTCAGGCGTTTGTCTTCCAACTGGCTGAATCGGGACCTTCAGGCCGTGTGCGGTTCGGACCGTCTTTCGCATGCCTACGATCTTGACTTCGAACTGTGGAACAACGAGTCCAGTCATCTCAATCAATTCGTTCGCGGTTTGGAATGCATCCAGAATGGCCGACAAGCCAAGATCGAAGACACCATCGAGTACAAGTACATAAACACGCATGGCACATATGATACGAAATCTGGCAGCTTTGCCAATGGCTGAATCGCCCACTAGCGCATAGATTGAGACAGAGCCATTGATGGCTATAGGAGTGATGAAATGGTTACAGTTGGCATTTTTGTCCGCTTGGAAGCGAAGCCGGGCAAAGAAGAGAAGCTCGCCGCGTTCTTGATGCAAGGCCTCGAGCTTGCGAACAGGGAGACGACGACACCCCTGTGGTTTGCACTTCGGCTGGGAGGCGGAAGCTTTGCCATCTTCGATGCTTTCGCAGATGAAGCAGGACGGCAAGCTCATCTCAATGGACCTATTGCCAAAGCGCTCATAGCGCAGGCTCCTCATCTACTTGCAGAGCCTCCGGCGATTCAGCAGTTAGAAGTCATGGGCGCCAAGCTCACTTAGTCGTTCGTCGGAATCGCATATCGCACGATTTGTACAAGCAGATCGCTGCACTCACCAGGTCAATTCCAGCTTCATAAAGTAGGAGACATAGATGTCGGTGAATGTTCTTTATACGACGCAGGCTACTGCGATCGGAGGTCGTGACGGTCGCGCTACGACCAAAGACGGGAGTCTTGATGTGAAACTGACGACTCCAAAAGAATTAGGTGGTCCCGGTGGCCCCGGAAACAATCCTGAACAACTGTTCGCAGCTGGATACGCTGCCTGCTTCATTGGTGCAATGAAGTTTGTTTCCTCGCAAGGCGGCCCGAAGGTTCCTCAGGATGCTTCTGTGACGGCTTCTGTTGGAATTGGTCCGAGATCAGAGGGCGGTTTTGGCCTTGTCGTCGGCCTCGCTGTATCTCTTCCGGGGATATCCTCCTCCTCCGCCAATTCCTTGGTCGAGAAAGCGCATCAGGTGTGTCCATACTCTAACGCTACCCGGAACAACGTCGACGTGAAGCTTGAGGTGATTTAGGAACGGAATATCCGACGTACGGTCATCAGAAGTGACCATCACGTCAAGACCTCCAATCATGTTTTGAAAGGACATCACAATGAAGAATTCGCTACAGAATCTCGTCTATGCCGTTTTGCTGGCCGCGCTGGTAACGCCATACACAGTCTGGGCCCAGGCGAAAGCTGCTCCTCGGATTGACGGTGTCATCGGAAAGCTCCAGTCGTTCGATGGTAAGACGCTTGACGTCGGGACAAGTTCAGGCGTAGTCGACGTTGTAATCAAGGGGCATCTCACGACCTATAAGCAGATACCCTCCGATCTGAGCCATATCACCGCATCGTCTTATGTCGGCGTAGCGTCGACTGAGCAGGACGGAAAGCAAGTGGCGAAGCAGGTTTTCATATTTCCCGCGGAGCTGAGTGGTGCCGCGGAAGGTAGCGTCCTGACAGACCCCCCAGGTGCAACCTCTCACAGCAGAATGACTAACGGCACGGTCTCTAGTCCTGCCGCATCCCACTCACGCATGACGAACGGAACAGTCCAGCAGAGCAACAGCACCACGCTCGTCCTTAACTATCAGGACGGCTCCCAAACAATCTCCGTGCCGCCTGGTGTCCCAGTCACACTAGTCGCTGCTGAGAAGGTCGATTTTACCCCCGGCGATGTCGTCTACGCGACGACGAAAAAGCTGCCGGACGGAACGCTCGTAACGGACAAGATCTTTCAGTTCATCCCAGCGGCGACGTCGCACTAGAAAATGCGGTTGAGGTTTCAGAGAGTGAGCCCTTCGGCAGCCCTTCATCATGAACCGAACACTAAGAGCACGTTACTGGTGCGACCCGGCGTGCTCGTGGTTAAACGACACCATATCCTGGTGCGCTGCAGCCACTGGCTAAATATCCCGCTCCTTTTCGGACTTATTCTGAGCGGCATCTCCATTTACTGGTCGTCGCCGGTCTATCAACACAAGCCAGATCCGGTTACGGGAAACTTCGATGTGGCAGCGGATATCGGAATCTGGATCTGCGCCCGTGTCCCTGGTCAACATCATTATCCCAACCCGCCCGACTGGATTTACAACCACATGAGCCTAGGGCCAGGCATGTTGGCCCCGGCGCTGCGTTTGCATTGGTTGTGCGCATACTTATTCATGCTGAACGGCACCGCTTACGTTGTGGGGCTACTCATCGGCGGGGGCTGGCGCTCCTTATTACCTCGCCGGACGGATCTGGTTGACGCGCTCGGGATGTTTCGATACTACCTCGGCGTTCCTTTCGCTAAACTAACCCGTCGCAAATGGCCGCAGCCACTTTGCAATTCAAAGTACAACGCGCTTCAGCGTGCTGCGTACTTTTCTGTTCCGATGGCTGGGTTTCTTTCGCTAGTTACAGGCTGGGCAATTCATAAACCGATGCAACTCCATTGGCTGGCTACACTATTTGGAGGCTTTGACGCAGCGCGTGTATGGCATTTCTGGCTTATGTGGCTCTTCATTTTCTTTATTGTGCCGCATGTCATTCTGGTTCTCGCCGACGGGTGCGATACATTTCGGGCCATGATCGTAGGCTGGTCAACCGAAGTAGACCGGTCGGAGATTATCGCAAGTGATCAATAAGGAGAAAAGCAATTCATTCGGATCGGAAGCAATTCCCTCGACGGGTACTGGATCGAACCTGGAGATGGCAGCGTCGCCGGAGGCTGGCCCAAGAGATGCGCATCCTTACGTCCAGATTGCAATTGAGAAGCCCGAGGCCGCTCAAAGGATAGAGCAACAAGTAGTCAATGATGGATCCCCCTCGTCACCAGTGGATCGCGAACCACCAACAGATGAAACGATAGTTGCTATCAAACAGGCGATGATAGAGTTGCCGGATCATGGCCCTGACGATACGAAGTCTACTGTCCCTGTGGCTATGGAGAAGATCGACATCGTTGAAGCGATAGGACAACAGGCGGATGCAGATGAATCGTCCACGCCATCAGTAGAGCCTGTAGCGCGAACTAACGAAGTGGTTCCACCTATCGCGGTAGAACCCGTCTCCGCGAAAAGGCCGAAAAGCTTCTTTGGAGAGCGGCCGGACCCGATCATTGAGATGGCTCCCCGGGTCTTGCGCTATCGCACCCGGCGCAACCTTCTGTTCTTCGGTGCTGGCGCGGTGGCAGCAGTGGCAGGCGCTGGAGCTCTCCTGCCACAAGCTACGCTCGGCCGCTTAGGTGTGCGACGAAATATCAACGCTCGTGGAAAGGAATGGCTGCTGAACAAAGCATTGCGTATCGACGATGACGTGGCTGAAGCGCTCTACTCGCGAAATCGTATGGTACCCACCTACACAAAATCTCAGATTACCCCGATCAAGAACAACTACAACGGAGCCACTCCTGATCCTGGATATATATCGGGATGGAATCTAACTCTGGAGGGGCTTGCTTCTGGGTTGCGCATTTCTCTCGATATTCGGAAGCTCGTGAATCGCTTCGCTATGCGTGAGCAAATTACCCGGTTTGTTTGCGTGGAAGGCTGGAGTGCGATCGCGTGGTGGGCTGGTCTGAGATTCGATGATCTCCTTCGTGCCTACTCCCCAAAATCGCAGGCAAAATGGGCTCTTGTAGAGTCATCTGTCAACCTCGACGCCTCGGGAAATCCTGATCCCTACTTTGCCTCTATCGACTTGGCAACGGCGTGCCATCCGCAGACGCTGTTGGTCACCCACCACAACGGGCAGCCCCTCACGGTGGAGCATGGAGCTCCACTTCGTCTCCTGGTGCCCGTAAAACTTGGCTTGAAAAACGTGAAGGCCGTTACTCGGATTACCTATTCTGCAGAAGAACCAAGAGATTACTGGACTCAATATGGGTATTCCTCTTACGACGGAATCTAGGTACATAGTGGTCAGGGTTTCGTAGGCAATAAATACTGTTCCGACCGGTGAAAGCAGGCTTCGACAGCTAGATAAATATACCGTGTCCAAAATGTTCCAACCTTTTCATCGAAGTGAGCGCCGGCATCGATTCCGGAGAAAACCGCAACAGGAGACTCATTCGAGACGGCATCCTCGGGCATAGGCGCCCGTAGAAAAGGACTGACTCCATTTCTGACTGACTCTCGGCGGATAACCAGCAACCCGGAGCTTGCCTGACACGATTCGACTCATTTATAAATTTCATCCGTTCCGGATGTGGCATGATTTCACCGGAGGTGTCTTTTGAACAAACGACTTTGTTTTTTGTTTGCCGCAGTGACGGCTGTTCCCATTGCTCTACTTGGACAGGAGAAACCACAAGCGCCGGCGGCTCCGTCAGCGAATCCGATTACCGCCAGCGAGAAAGGTCTCTATTCGTTTGTGAGCAACGCGGTCATCGGTGCGGCTCAGAAAATGCCGGAAGAAAACTACTCCTTCAAACCAACACCGGAGGTTCGCAGTTTCGGCCAACTAGTTGGTCATGTGGCCGACGCTAATTACATGTTCTGCTCGCAGGCCTCGGGTGAAGCGAATCCAATGAAGGACATCGAGAAAACGAAGACCTCGAAGGCAGATCTCGTAGCCGCGTTAAAGGACGCGGTGGCATACTGCAACAAGGCGTTTGACAGCATGACCGATGCCAAGGGCAGCCAGATGGTGAAATTCATGAACTTCGACACAGCGAAGATCACTTTACTCTCGCTTAATACGGCGCACACAGACGAGCACTATGGGAACATGGTGACCTATTTGCGACTCAAAGGAATTGTGCCGCCGACCAGCGAAAATCCGCCTGGACAAAGCCCGAAGTAAACTCGACATCGGGTGGTCAGCTCGAGCTCATCGTGGTTGTGCCTGCGATCATGGCTGCATTTTGCAGCGGCTTCCAGGAGAAGTGTTTCATTACACAACAAGTCTCCTTCGAGGATCACGGTCAAGGCGCGGGACAACCCGCGATGGAGCATTCCCATCGAGCTTTCCGTATTGGCGACCATCCGTCCAGGCGCTCGGCATACGCCTTGCCGGTATGCCTTCATTCAAGCATGGTCTTTCGGATACAGAGATATGGCAGCTGAGACTGCTGAAAATGCCAATAAAGAGATGCCCGCCACAGACCCTCAACTCATCGACACCGTGAGCTAGACGTAGACGAACAGCTACAATTGGTTGGGTGTGCACGGTAACAAACCTATGAGTGTGCCATTATCGGTATGGCTTCGCATTCTCAGGCTGATGGCAAGCATAGCTCTTGTAGCAGCTCTCACCTGGTTTGCTTTTCAGATCTTACATGTAAATGCACTCATTGTCGGGTTTGCATATGTGCTGGTGGTACTCGTAATAGCTGCCCGGTGGGGCTTGACAGAATCGCTCGTCACCTCAGTGGTGGCGATGTTTTGTCTTAATTACTTCTTTCTGCCACCGATTCTGTCACTCACCATCGCCGATCTACAAAACTGGGTCGCACTCTTCGTTTTTTTGGTAACCTCCGTTACCGCCAGCAAACTCTCAGCGACCGCGCGCAACCGCGCTGCCGAAGCTCAGGCACGCAGAATCGAAGTAGATCATCTCTACCATCTGAGCCTTTCACTTATGTTGATCGACACTACCAACGATCTAAGCCCGCAACTCGCTGCCGCCATCAAAAAGCAATTCGGTTTTGACACAGTTGCATTCTGCAACGCTACGACAGGAGAGATTCATTTCGCTGGTGTCAACGATTCGAGAATCGAACTAGAGATGTTGCGGGCGGTTGGTACGACTGAATCTTCATGGTTTATTTCTCGGAAAAAAGTGACGCCACTCGATGCGGAAGTTATGGTCGCGCCAGTATCACTTGGAGGACGCATCCTCGGCAGTTTAGGGGCGATTGGTCCCGCACAATCGGAATCAGCGATCCAGGCAATTGCGAATCTTGCAGCTATTACGTTGGAACGCGCATATCAGCAGGTTGCTCTGGGAAGGCTCGAAGTAGCGAGGCAAAATGAACAACTCAGAAGCATTCTACTTGACGCCGTGGCGCACGATTTTCTGACTCCGCTCACTTCAATCAAGAGCGCCGTAACAGCAGTTCGTTCAGAATATGAACATGAGGCTGAGGAAGAGGACTTCCTTGCAGTCGTGGAAGAGGAAGCGGACAGATTGAGTGAAATGATCAACGAGATTACGGATCTAGCTCGCATTGAACCGGGCAGTTTGCGCATACAGCTACGTGAGTCACGTGTACACGATCTCATTCGTTCATCAGTTGATCGCATGAGAACGATCCTGAAGCATCGCCCACTGCAAGTGAAAATCCAGGACAACATTCCTTCAGTGAATGCAGACCCAGAAATGGTAGGTGTTGCCTTGCGGCAATTACTAGGCAACGCCATTAAGTTTTCCCCGCCCGAAAGCACGATTACCATCACAGGGTTGCAGGATGATCACACTGTTACCTTGACAGTGAGAGACCGAGGGCCTGGTATCCCCCGGGACGAAATGGAATCGATTTTTGAACGATACTACCGCGGGAAGCAAACTCGAAAAACAGTGGCGGGAACGGGAATGGGCTTGAGCATTGCCCGCGAAATCATTCATGCCCATCACGGAGAGTTGTGGGTCGAGAATGCGCCTGAGGGAGGCGCCGAATTCTCTTTCACCCTATCGGTATTCCGCCAGGAGAGCAGGTCATGATAAGCGCGAGAATCCTCGTTGTTGACGATGAACCGCAGATTCGCCGTGTCATGCGAGGTGCCCTGACAAAGCAAGGGTATATCGTCGGCGATGCGAGAAACGCTGAGTCGGCGTTTGAGATGCTCCGCGAGGACCGCTACGATCTGGTCATTCTGGATCGTAATATGCCCGGGATGGGCGGGGTTGAGGCTTGTCGCAGCATCCGTGAACATTCCGATATCGGAATCATCATGCTTACTGTCCGCAAGGCCGAGGAGGACAGAATTGAAGCACTTGATGCAGGAGCCGACGATTACGTAACCAAGCCCTTCAGTATCCCTGAGCTGCTCGCGCGCATACGTGCGAACCTGCGACGCGTTCCACTTTCACCCCGCCAAGGCTCCGCAGTCATCTCATTTGAGGGAATCAATGTAGATCTGAGTAGTCGACATATCTCAGTGCACGGTCGGGATGTGCGACTTACGCCCAAGCAGTCTGAGGTTCTGCATTTCTTGATCACAAATCCAAATGTCGCAATTCCTCATGCAAGAATTCTTCAGACTATCTGGGGTCCGGATTATGGGAATGAAGTGGAATATCTGCACGTTGTGATCAATCAGCTACGAAAGAAGATAGAGCCTGATCCTGCTAAACCACGTTACATTCTTACGGAGCCGTGGTTCGGCTACCGCTTTCAGTTGCCTCCCGAAGAGCGCTAAGTTAGCGTCGCGGTTGTGCTAACTCCCTATTGTGAGTTTCCCGCCAACCGAAGCCAGAGAGGGCATTAGGAATCATTTAGAAACTCCTCAGGACTTCGTTAGAACACACTCCGTACCATTTCTTTAGCGAGGGATCATAAAGATCCCTCCCATAGTGTGTACTGGTTGGTCTGACGCCGCGTATAGCGAATTCTGTGCGCTCACAAGGCCGTCCTTGCGCGGCGCCGGTGAGAATTCAGCACCCGCTTCGTACACCTTTGCCAATTAGTTTTGAGCGGGAAGGAACCATTAACGATGAGCACAAGGAAGATCACCGTTGACTGGATAAGTCAACGGGGCAAAGTTCTTGTCGCGGCAGGATGTGCTTCGGATTGCTCGTTCGACCAAGCGATTGAAGCTGCGATGAGGAGGGAATAATGGTTGCGAGTTTGATACACGTCTTGACAGGGTTCCTTGCTACGGGACTTTTTGTCTACTTGCTCTACGCCTTGGTTAGACCAGAGCGATTCTGAGCGTTTCCCAACAAACTTTTCCTAATTAATTTCTAGGTGACACCAATGGGCGACTTTATCTTTGCACTTGCCATGATCGCGTTCTTTGTGATCGCAGCCAGTTCCATTGTCGTTTTGGACAGAATTTGAGAGATGCCGAAATGATTACTGATTTAACACAGTTCGCGTTATTCTTGCTGATCTTGACGGCAGCCATTGTCCCAATGGGCGTTTGGTTGAGCCGAACATTTACGGACCAGTCGCACGGCAGACTGGAGCGCGTCACATACAAGCTCCTTGGAGTGGATCCCGAGGAGAAGATGTCGTGGAAGCGTTACGGTATGGTCTTACTGCTGTCGAATGCCGTCATGATGGGGTTGGGTTACATCATTCTGCGGATACAGCACCTGCTCCCTTTTGATTCGTTGGGAAGGAGCGCGCAGACCCCCGACCTGGCATTCAACACGGTCACCTCTTTTATAACTAACACCAATTGGCAGGCGTACTCCGGGGAGACGAGCCTTTCAAACTTCTCACAGATGGCTGTCATCACCTTTCTTATGATGGTCAGCGCTGTAACAGGCGTTGCGGCAGCTGGCGGATTTATCCGTGGGCTTAGTCGGAAGAATGCGAGCGACATTGGTAACTATTGGGTCGATTTCATACGGGTCATGTATCGTGTGCTGCTGCCGTTAAGCTTCATGGTCGCGCTCGTCTACGTGTCACAAGGAATGCCTCAGACGCTTAACAGCGCCATGACGGTGACGACTCTCGAAGGAGTAAAGCAACAACTGGTCATGGGGCCGGTCGCAAGTCTTGAATCGATCAAGCATCTTGGAACTAATGGCGGGGGTTTCTTTGGTGCGAATGCCGCCCATCCGTTCGAGAACCCGACACCACTTACGAATCTCATCCACATGCTTTGCATGATGCTGATTCCGGGTGCTCTTACTTATGCCTTCGGCTCCATGATCCTGCGACGCCGCCAGGGGTGGGTCTTATTTGCGGCATTCCTGGTGATGTTCATTGGCTTTCTCGCGCTCGTCTATGGAGCCGAACACGCCGGCAATCCGCTGCTCACAGCAGGGGGCGTTGACCAGCACTACAGTACGACGCAGCCTGGGGGGAGTCTCGAAGGCAAGGAGATGCGCTTCGGAATCGGCCAAACCAGTTTGTTCGTCGCGGTGACAACCGCTGCTACGACTGGCTCTGTCAATTCGATGCACGATTCGCTGACGCCTTTAGGAGGTCTAGTTCCGATCGCGCAGATGATGCTGAACTGCGTGTTTGGTGGTGACGGCGTTGGCCTCATAAACCTGATTACACTCGCCATCCTTACCGTATTTCTAGTCGGTATGATGATCGGTCGGACTCCCGAGTTTCTCGGCAAGAAAATCGAAGCGCGAGAGATGAAGATGGTGATGATCGCCATGCTGGTCCATCCATTCAGCATTCTTGGTTTCACTGCGCTCGCGGCGGTGCTTCCTGCGACTCTGCAAGCGCTGACCAATCAAGGACCGCACGGCTTTAGCGAGGTTCTTTATGCATATACGTCGGCGACCGCGAACAATGGCTCAGCATTTGGCGGCTTGAACGCCAACACGCCATTTTTTAATACGACGATTGGTTTTGCGATGTTGATTGGCCGCTATCTGACGCTGCTTCCAATGCTTGCGGTTGCGGGTGAGCTGGCGAGGAAAAAGACCGTCCCTGCGGGACCCGGCACCCTGTCAACATCGACCACCCTGTTCACGGGCCTTCTGGTCTTTGTCGTCCTGGTCGTCGGGGGCTTGACGTTCCTGCCATCTCTCGCGCTGGGACCCATTGCAGAGCAGCTTCTGCTCGTAGCTCACCATACATTTTGAGGAAATTCGATGCGACAAGAAGCTATACAAAGTGTTCGTCCGAAGGAGTCTGCGATGAATGGACTAACTCGCCCCGTGCTGATTTCAGCCGTCCTTTTCATGGTGATCGCCGGGCTCGCGTATCCACTGTTTACGACCGCAGTTGCCGAACTGCTGTTTCACCACCAAGCGCAAGGCAGCATTATTACGGTGAAAGGCACTAGTGTAGGGTCTGAGGTAATCGGACAATGGTTCACAAAACCAGAGTACTTCCATCCTCGTCCGAGCGTCACAACAGGTTCGGATCCTAACGATCCGAGCAAGACAGTTGATATGCCCTACAACGCCGCAAATAGCGGAGCGAGCAATCTTGGTCCAGCAAGTAAGAAACTGCTCGAAAGCGTGACCAGCCGTGCCGAAGCTTATCGGAGTGAAAATCAACTCGGGCCGACCGACCTGGTTCCTGTAGACGCAGTGACTGCATCGGCTTCAGGTCTCGACCCTGACATTTCTGTCGCGAACGCGCGGTTTCAGGCCAAGCGCGTAGCAGCCGAACGCGGAATTTCCGAACAACAGCTGCGCGCCCTGGTCGATGCAAACACACGTGGACCTCAGTACGGAGTGCTCGGCTATTCACGGGTCAACATCTTGGAACTGAACATTGCGCTCGACAAGATTGCACCTCGCGCCTTGAGGAAATAAGGGGATAAATATGCTTCAGACCGAAAATAGTCTTCAGATGGAGAATCCGGTTGGAACTCCTCCTCCGACGTACCGTCCCGCCACTGCGTCTGTGTCCTGGCGCTGGGTGGCCCGCGAAACGTTGCGAAAACTGGCTCCCCGCGTGCAGTGGAAGAACCCAGTCATGTTTGTCGTTTATCTCGGTAGTATCATCACAACCATCCTATGGATGAACGCGCTTCTAGGCGGACGTCCTGACGCTCCCCAAGGATTCATTCTGGCGATTGCCTTGTGGTTGTGGTTCACGGTCCTCTTCGCCAACGCCGCCGAGGCTTTGGCTGAGGGTCGTGGCAAGGCCCAGGCTGATGCCCTACGTGCGGCCCGGCGCCGCGTCCTTGCCAAAGTTCTCACCGAACCGCGACGCGATGCCACATCGTATTCCCGGCATAGCGATGAGCTCAGTGCAGGAACGATCGTACTCGTAGAAGCCGGGGACACAATCCCCGCAGATGGCGAGATTCTGGAAGGGGTCGCTTCCGTTGATGAGTCTGCGATCACAGGGGAGTCCGCGCCGGTCATCCGGGAAGCTGGAGGGGATTTCTCTTCCGTAACTGGAGGCACCGAGGTTCTGTCAGATTGGCTCATCGTTCGTGTGACGGCCAACCCCGGAGAGGCGTTCCTCGACCGTATGATCGCGATGGTGGAAGGGGCAAAGCGCGGTAAGACACCAAACGAGATTGCGCTCATGATCGTGCTTGTTGCCCTGACGCTCATCTTTCTGCTCGTTTGCGTAACCTTGTTCCCCTTCTCGAGCTTCAGCGTCGCTCTGAATGGATCGGGGCAGATGGTCAGTCTGACAGTTCTGATTGCACTGCTAGTTTGCCTCATCCCTACGACCATTGGCGCTCTCCTTTCAGCGGTCGGCATCGCCGGTATGAGCCGAATGATACGGGCAAACGTGCTCGCTACCTCTGGCCGGGCCGTCGAGGCGGCCGGAGATGTGGACGTGTTGCTTCTTGATAAGACGGGTACCATTACGCTCGGCAATCGCGAGGCGACGAATTTTGTCGCTGCTCCAGGTGTCAAGGAAACTGCCCTCGCCGATGCGGCACAGCTCGCATCGCTCGCTGATGAGACGCCTGAGGGGCGATCGATCGTCGTTTTGGCGAAGGAGCGATTCAATCTTCGTGGCCGCGAACTGCAGGGAACCGAACCCGTGCCGTTCAGCGCCCGCACCCGGATGAGCGGAATCAACATCGGCTCGCGGCAGATTCGCAAGGGCGCAGCCGATGCCATCAGGACGCACGTGCAAAATCTCGGCGGCGTGTTTTCCGAAAAGGTCAAAGCGGCAGTGGAAGAGATCGCGCGGCGGGGTAGCACTCCGCTTGTGGTCTCGGATGACGAGCTTGTGCTGGGTGTGATCGAGCTTAAAGACATTGTCAAAAGTGGAATCAATGAACGGTTTTCAGACCTTCGTAAGATGGGCATCAAGACCGTTATGATCACCGGCGACAACCGCCTGACAGCAGCCGCCATCGCTGCGGAAGCGGGTGTTGATGACTACCTCGCCGAGGCTACGCCAGAGGAAAAACTCAGGCTGATCCGGAAGTATCAGGCGGAGGGTCGCCTTGTGGCGATGACGGGTGACGGTACCAACGATGCGCCTGCGTTGGCCCAAGCCGACGTGGCCGTGGTCATGAATAGTGGCACGCAGGCGGCTAAAGAGGCAGGCAACATGGTGGATTTGGATAGCAATCCTACCAAACTGCTCAAAGTGGTCGAAGTCGGGAAACAGATGATTATGACACGTGGCGCCTTGACGACTTTCAGCGTGGCTAACGACATTGCCAAATACTTTGCAATCATACCTGCCGCGTTCATCGTGACGTATCCGCAGCTAGGCGCGCTGAATATTATGCATCTTCATAGCCCAACATCGGCAATCCTCTCGGCCGTTATTTTCAATGCCTTGATTATCATCGCTCTTATCCCCTTGGCGCTGAAGGGTGTTCGATATCGTGCCGAGTCAGCGGATCGACTCTCTCGCAATCTCTTGATCTACGGTGTTGGCGGAGTGATTGCGCCGTTCATCGGGATCAAATTGATAGACATGGTTTTGTCGGTGATGATTTAGTAAGAGAGCGCTTCCGAGCACCGAGAGGGGATAGGGGTTTGCAATGTTGGTATAAGATTGCACTCCGCGAGCACAGAGGTCAGCTCCATGAAAGAGGAAAGACAGGATGCTGACCACCTGCTTATGATTGTATTGAAGGAACTGAAGCAGGCGGCGCGGTCCTCTCAAGATTTTTCTCCAGCCGTCCACGCCGGGTTCGAGAAACCTACCTAATGCTCGTTACCGCACGGCAACCAGGATGTGGACGCCCAATTGATGCCTCCGCCGGACGTTGATCTGTAAGAACCCCCTGATAGCTTTTGTGCAGACTGCCGAATCTGCCTTCTCTTTTTATCTAACGATTGAAAAAAGAATGAAGAAAGATTCAAGAGGAACTTAAACAGCGGAATTCATTTTCACGTGCATGCAGGCCATCAAATCAGCGTCCCTCGCAGGTGTCTTTATGCAGTTTTGATGATTAGTCATATTGTGAATCCCATTTCTAACCCAAGAAGCTTTTAGAGCAGTTAGGAAATATTTAGAGACCATTCAGGACTTCCTTAGAACTTTCCACCTAACGTGTTGTAAGTAAGTAAGTAGAAATCCTCTAGGGAAGGTGCACGTTGGTTGGAGTAATCGCCCTCAGTGTTATTGGTGCGTCGGCTGTCGCATTCCTTTTATACGTATTCGTCAACTTTTGCCGCGAATCCCTCAAAAGCCGGTCATCATCATCCCGTCCGCGCCCGTTGCGTCGCACGTACCGATAGAGACATATCAGCTGACCTCAACTCTGTCCCGTTCGCAATGTACAAGACAAAAGGAATCTATGCCCCTAACGCCCTACACCTCGCATTTTTGTCTGTTACGTTCGCTATTCACTTTAGTTAGCCATGCATCGGAATTTTCGAAGAGACTCTGCACATTCGGGAGTCGACTTCGGTTAGTAAGCTACGTCTGTATTCTGGGAGTCGCACAGCCATCGTTGATGGCACAATCCCAAACCGACAACGACCAGGTGCAACGACTGCAGAAGCTCGTAATGAACCTTGAATCGCGGGTGGCGGTCCTTGAACAGCAGAATCAGCAATTACGTAGCGTGTCCACTCCGTCCGGAAACACAGGGCCACAGGCCGCTGCGGCGTTGGTGTCCGCAGTCGCAGAGTTAGGAAAGTCAGTTCCTGCGCAGCGGCAGGAAGCAACTACAACCAATTCGGCTCCAGCTAATCCTGCAACTACACTACTGCCCGGCACGCTTCCTGGGGGCGCGACACTCAACTACTATCTTGATGGCTATTACGAATACAATTTCAACAGCCCGGTCGGGCGAGTCAACAGCCTTCGTGCGTTTGATACATTGAGCAACACCTTCAGCCTCAATCAAGCAGATGTCATCTTCGCTCTTGATCCAGACCTCAGCACCCACCGCCGCCATGGCTTTCGTGTGGACCTGCAGTTCGGTCAGGCTACGGAGACTCTGCAGGGCAATCCTTCCAATGAGCCAAGGTCAGACATCTATCGCAACATATTTCAGGCATACGGCTCATATATTCTTCCGGTCGGCCATGGGGCGCAAGTGGACGTGGGCAAGTGGGCCAGCTCACTCGGGATTGAGGGCAATTATGCCAAGGATCAGATGAACTACACTCGGTCTTGGTACTTCTATTTTATGCCCGCTTATCACGAAGGGCTTCGGACCGGCTATAAGTTCAATGATAAGATTGCTGTCAACTACTGGTTGGTTAACGGCATCAATCAATCAGAGCCAACAAACGGCTACAAGGATGAGCTATTTGGCTTAGCAGTGCAGCCGGCAAAGTCCCTCAGTTGGACTATCAATTACTACAACGGTCAGGAACATCCTAATACGGTCCCTGCAAGCAACTGTACAGTCCCAGTGCAGCCCGGGCTATGCGAGGCACCGGTTATTCCGGCGCCCAACGGGAAATTGCACATCTTCGACTCATATGTAACATGGCAGGCGCGGCCAAAACTGACCCTTGCCGCTGAAGGAGATTATGTGATCCAACGCCAATGGGCGAACGCCACGACGGGAAATTCGGTGGCGCCACAACATCTAGACGGTGGTGCAGTGTACACGCAGTACCAGCTAACACCGCGAGCCGCATTTGTCCTCCGAGGCGAATACCTTTCCGACCGTGGTGGACTTTTCAGTAATGCAACGCAAGCCTTAAAAGAGGTAACTGGTACGTATAAGTACAACGTCGCCGATGGATTTGACCTATTTCTCGAATACCGGCACGACTGGTCCAACATCCCCTATTTCATCACGGACAGTCCAGCGGCACCATCCAGTCACCAGGACACAGCCACAGTGGGTTTCATCTGGTGGTATGGGGGCAAGGAAGGCGCGTGGTAGGGCGTTCTATGGACGGCGTGTTGGCAACAGTTTGAGGCGTCGCGTTTTGCCTGAAACGGCGAAAAGCCGCTTGTTCGTAAAGTTGACTACACGAACCGATGCTTGCTCGATGAGCCTTGGTCTCACCAGTTGAGTTTCTTGTGTGCCGTCCCTTGCCAACTAGATCCACAATCGCCTAGCGCTCCTCGCGACGCCGCAAGCTGTCCCAGGTCAGTTCTGCAAGCTCGCGGCGACGCGGTCCGCAGCCGAGCAGAATGGCCAGAATCGCTCGATTACGCTGTTCGGCCGTCGGGTAACTGCCAGAGCGCCGACGGACATACTTGGACTAGAAGTCAAGTCTCAGAGCGACTTGACCTGTGCGGTTGCCGGCGTTCTCCGCCGTTTGCGGGGCGCTGAGGACGCCGAAGGTCGATGTGTTATCGATCTGCGTCGCGGGGGGCGCAAAGTTGGTGTGGTTGAGAACGTTCGTGAAGGTGGATTCGAAGCGCAGCGTCGTGCGCTCGGTCAAGGGAAAGGTCTTGGCGAGTCCGAGTGAAACGGCGGCTGTGCCTGGTCCTTGAAGGATGCCCACGCCTGCGTTGCCGAAGCGTCCGGCTCCTGCTGGAGTTGGCGAGAATGCGGCTAGATTGAAGTATTGCGCACGCGATTGTCCTTGGGTGAAGTTCTTTGATACAACATCGGGGCGCAGCGTTGCGCCACGATTCACGACATTAGTGTTTGATTGATCGAATGATGTGCTGATGCTTGGCGTCAGCCATGGTCCGGTTTCGAGTAGGGTTACGTTGTTCATCTCCCAACCGCCGAGCAGAAAATTTTTCCACCCCCCTGTGTTCAGGAAGGGGCGCCCATTGCCGAATGGCAGTTGATAGAGGCCAGAGAGCAGAAAGCGATTGCGACGGGTGCCTTCCACGTTGCCGTAGTCGCCGGCGATGTTGAAGCGGTCAGTGACAGGAATTCCATAGTTGACTTCACCGGCGAACGCTGTCGGGGTGCTTCCCTGGTTGTCAGCCAGATTTTTGGCCAGCGTGTAGTTCGCGTTGAAGTAAAGTCCATGCGATATGCGGTGCGTTGCTTCGACTTCCATGGCTTCGTAGTTTGCCGTGCCGGCGTTGAAGGTGCTGTAGAGGGTGAACCAGTTGTGGTACGGCGCGCGCGGATCAACATAGGGGCTGGCGGCGGTTGTCTGATAGGGCGTGGTGCTGGCTGGGATCTGGTTAAGGTCCTCGGTGATGTTCAAGCGGTAGGAGTGCATGCCGACGTAGCTGACGCGCAGCGTGTCATTGCTGGTGAGCTGGCGTTCTACCGTCAGGTTCCACTGGTTCGACTGCGGGTCGCGGTAGTTGGGATCGACACCCTGGTCGAGTCCTCCGCCACCGTACTGTACGCCCAAGGTTGGCGGGGCGGTGTTGGGGAACCGAATCAGCGGCGAGCCACTTGCGGTGGCCGTGTTGGTATAGGTGTGCAGGTTGGAGGTTGGGTTGCCACTGTTGTTAAAGGAGAGTGGACCGAGGTTCGTCATCGTGAAGACGCCGAAGCCTGCGCGGATGACAGTCTTCGTGTCATTGAAGGAGCGATAGGCCAATGAAAAGCGCGGCTGGAAGTTTCCGTAATAGGCTTTGCGCAGGCCTTGCGGCAGGTGGTCCTGGCTTGCCGTTACGTAGCTCGAGCAGGGCAACCCAGTGTTTCCAAGATTGCAGGCGTTGAAAGACTCCTGAAATGCGAGGTTGGAATTCTGCAGATTTTCTTTTGCCAGGTACGCTGACAGATTGTTCGGCACCACGATGGAGTTGTTCCTCTGGTCGAAATTCGCCAGGTTGCCGCCATCTTCTTGCATCGCCGGGAGAACCTGCCAGCGCAGGCCGTAGTTCACGGTCAGCTTGCTGTTCACTTGGAACTGATCCTGCGCGAAGAGGCCATATTGCCAGGCAGTGCCACCTACGTCAGGACTTGAAACGGCAAAGAAGAGCGTTGTCGGGGTGCCTTGGAGGAAGTCTCCGAAGGCGTTGCCGGTAAAGGTGGGCTGGAAGGTGAACTGCCCGAAATCATCGGAAGGCAGGAACAACTCAACGTCGAAGTAGCGGACTCTACGCGCGTCGATTCCAGCCTTGAGTGTGTGTTTACCGATAGTCCCGGTTGCGTTGTCAGTAAATTGCAGGGTTTTAGATTGTGTCACGCCGGTCTTGTCGCGACCAATGGGGGTGAAGCCAGTGCCAGCGCTAAAGTTAAAGGTCGGGAAGGCGTGCGTGTTGGGATGCTGCCTGATATCGACTCCGGTCAGGTCGAGTTGCGTCAGCGCGTCGGCACCTTCAATCGGGAAGCCGACACTGGTGATCGCGTTGGTGAAGCCAAAGCGAGCCTCGTTCACCAATTTCGGCGTGATGGTATAGGTGTAGGAGACCAGAAGACTGCGGTTATGCACGCTGTCTTCATCGTTGGGCAGAAGAGGATTGGCGTAGTCTTCGGTGATGTTCTTGCGGCTGAAGCGTGCATAAGCAGATTGCTTCGGCGTGATGGTCTGGTCGATGCGGATGTCTGCTCCATCAGTGCGAGCCGGAGTCGATTGAAAGTTCTCATAGTTGTAGTTCGACTGCCCTGACACATTTGGCAGTGGATAGTAGGTCAGCAGTGCTGTGGCGGTTGGATTGATACTGCTCTGTGGAATCACGGGGCCGCCGAGAGCGGTCAGGTCGCCGTTGCGTTCTGACTCTGTTGGGACAAGGAACTGCTGCGCTACGGCTGTAGTGCGTCGGTTGCCTTCGTAGTCGGCGAAGAAGAAGGTTTTGTCCTTGCCGTTGTAGAGATGCGGAATGCTCAGCGGTCCCCCGAGCGATCCGCCGAAGGTGTTGAAGCGCTTGGGAGCCTTGCCGTTAAAGCCGTAGGGGCTGGCGTCGAGGGCGTCGTTCTGCAGGTATTCGAAGAGGCTGCCGTGATATTGGTTGGTGCCGCTTTTCGTAGTGAAGGTTACGTCACCGACTTGGGAGAACTCGGCGCTGTTGTTGAAGGCCGTGACGCGCACTGCGGAGATTCCTTCCTGCGAGGGGTAGGCGTCCTGGAGTGCGCCATTCTGGCGTACGTTGGCCGTTGAGATGCCGTCGACGGAAAAGTTCACCATCGATGAACTGGCTCCGCTCAATGCGATGTTTCCGGAACTGTCCTGCTGCACATTCGCAGAGAGCGAGAGCGACGCGAGGGGGCTGGTAGTCGTCGCGCGGTTATTCAAGGGAAGCTGCGTGATGAGTTGATTGTCTTTCGAGTCGCTGAGCGTGCCGTTTTCCGTATTGATCTGATCGGGTGCTGCGCTTACCTGTATGACTGTTGCTTCGGTTGCGATTGAAAGCTTTATGGGAATACGAAGGTCCTGGCGTGCTTCGAGCGCGGCGGAATCGACGACTGCGTCGGCAAATCCCGCGTGATGGATGGTTATCTTGTAGGAACCGGCCTTTAGGTTCTCGACGACAAAATCGCCTGAGTCGTTGGTCGTAACGTCTCGCTCGAAATTTTCGTCGAGCGAATGTACCGTGACCGCAGCAGCGGGAACCACTGCTCCTGAAGCATCTTGTACCGTTCCCCGGATGCTTCCGAAGGTGGATTGCGCGTGCACGTTAAACGTGGACAGGGCCATCCATGCAAACATGAAGAGCCAGAATGCAGCGTTCCAGTCGAGCGGAAGTCTTCCCGCAGAATCAGGTTTTTTTGTTATGGTGCTTCGTTTTAGGAGCGCATTCGCAGAGTAATGAAAGGATGATAAGCCTCGAAAAATTGTCATGACGTTCTCCAGTCAGGCCGACACAGTACCGGACATCTGTACTAGAGAACAACGATTGTCATAACTGCCGCATAACTGCCGTCTCCCCCTTTACGCTTTCCTTACAGCTTTCAATCGGTATAACTAATACGCTCTGATGCGAACAAAAGATGTTTATAGCGAGGATGTGCAAAGGTGCGCAAATGCACTAGAACACCGCACGTACGCTCACCTCTACTTATGCTTTGCTTATGGGATCGAGGGTATGCTTCGTCTCAGAGAGTGAGAGATGGCTGGGTCCTGGACCAAGCGGCTGTTGCGGGTACTGGCCAGCGCGCCGATTGTCGCGCTAGTGACTGTGATTGCGTATGGCGCTCACGCGAAGTCATTTGTAGCCGGGTTTATCTACCTGTTTCCAATTATGCTGATTGCATTTGGATGGGGCTTCATCGAGGCCAGCATTGCATCCGTGCTCGCGGTGGGCTGCCTGGATTACTTCTTCACAGAGCCGCTTTTCCACTTTTATATGTCAGACCCTCAGGACTGGATTGCTCTCATCAGTTTTGAGGCCATCGTTCTTGTGGTCAGTCGACTCGCCGATCGCCTAAAACGTCATGCTACAGAAGCCGGCAAACAGCGCGAACAAGTGGAAAAGTTGTACCTCATGAGCAGGGATATTCTTTTGCTCAATCGTCGTGCCACAGTCGGGGCCGAGCTTGTACGCCGTATTGTCGAAGCCTTTGATCTCGATGCAGTTTCGTTGTGGGACGCGAGAGAGGCACGTCTGGATACTGCCGGAACCGGATTTATTCCAGAAGACGAAGTGCGAGCAATATATTTTCATCAGCGTCACGGGGACGAAGCCGTGAACAGTAGATTTAAGCGTGTCTTATTGGTTGGAAGTCGAGCAATCGGCGCCATCGGTCTAGCAGGTGCTTCTGACCGGCCTTTCATTGACGCGCATACGGCAGACGCAATCGCTTCGTTGGCAGCCCTTGCGCTGGAGCGCTCGCATTCGTTTAAAGCTGAGAGTGAGGCAGAGGCTTCCCGCCAAAGCGAGCAGCTGCGCTCTGCCGTCCTCGATGGTTTGGCCCACGCGTTCAAAACTCCACTTGCCACAATCCAGGGTGCAAGCTCAGGTCTGCTAGAAATTGGTCCACTTGGACCGGTTCAAAACGAGCTCGTGACGCTCATCAATCAGGAAGCACTTCGCCTAAGCGACCTCACGACCCAAGCGCTACGGACTGCAAAGATCGATGGCGACCAACTGACAGTAAACAAAGAAGAAGTTCGCGTGCAGCCGCTGCTCGAAGATATCTCTGAGCAATGCTCTCATCACCTGTCGCGGCATCAGCTGCATCTGCGAAGCGAAATATCAAATAAGTCTATCTGGGTAGACGGTCGTCTTCTGAAGCTCGCACTGCTTGAATTAGTTGACAATGCTTCCAAATATGCTGATCCGCAAGCGCCGATTACACTGCGCGCATCCCTGACAGGAGCTGATGTCACCTTCAGCGTGCGGAACGAAGGATCTTACATTGCTCCGGAAGAGCGTCTTCGAATCTTCCGGCGCTTTTACCGTTCGCCCGGATCTCAATATCGAGCGCCCGGCACCGGCATTGGTTTGTCGTTTGTCAAGCGATTCGCTGAAGCACATTCTGGCAACGTGTGGGTGGAAAGCGACTGCGAATCGGGCACTATCTTCTTTCTCACTCTTTCCGCTTGCACGCAAGGAGATTCAGATTGAACCCATTGAATGGGCGCGTTTTGATCGTCGAAGACGACTCGGCGCTTAGACGCACTTTGCGTACGACGCTGGACGCGCTCGGTTTTGATATCGGCGAAGCAGGCAACGGAGAGGAAGCTCTCCAACGAATGCGCATGGTTGATTATGAAGCTGTCCTCCTCGACATCAATATGCCTGGTATCGGCGGGATCGAGACCTGTCGGCGCATTCGCACCATCTTCACCAGACTCCCCATTCTTATGCTTACAGTGCGCGACAGCGAAGACGACAAAGTGGAAGCACTCGAGGCAGGAGCGGATGACTATGTCACCAAGCCATTCCAGATCCGTGAACTGACTGCGAGAATGCGTAGCGCAATTCGCAGGTTTCGAGCACCCGAAGCTCCATCAGCGATGCCAATCACGATAGGAGAAGTCATCTTAGATCCAGTGCATCGCCGCGTTAGGCGTTCTGGCATTGACGTGCGGCTAACGCCGCGAGAGTTCGACGCTTTGCGATTTCTCATGGAGCATGCCGGTCGCCCTGTCACGTATGCACGGCTACTCACCGCTCTGCGCGGCTCCGACTCTGTTGGTGACCGGGAGTATTTGCGAGTGCTCATAGGTCAGCTTCGCAAAAAGATTGAACGTAATAGCGCGAATCCGGAGTACATATTGACCGATAGTTACATTGGATACCGCTTCCGCGAAGTTTAGCTCCTGCGGCACCAGGAGAAGTAGAGGCGATTGCGCGCTTCTACTTCTCTCCGAGGTTCTCGACGATGCACCTAAAACCAATTTTAACGGGCCGCACAACGTCCTCGCTCGCAGAGGAGATCAAGCACGCTTCATGCCAGCAGTTATGGATCGTGAGTGAAGACATAGCTAATCTGTAGCCTTGTTTCAGCAGTCACTGTCCCATGGGCAGTTATAGGCTATGCCGGGGCTCTTTCTCAGTTGTTGCCAAATCGCCCAGTCAGTGCGCCGGGATACTCACCGTCAATCTCTTTGGCCCTTATGGCGTGACGCAGGCTTTCCTGCCGTTGCTCACGCGTTCTCGAGGGAGCCATCGTCTAACGAAATTTAAGGGGTTTTATGGATGCGATAGCAGTAGTGACTGGAGCGAGTCGAGGCGCGGGAAAGGGTATAGCCATTGCGTTGGGTGAGACAGGGGCGACCGTATATGTCACGGGCCGCAGCACTGCGGACGGCGCTTCTCCTTATGGCGGCACGGTAACCGAAATCACAAGACAGTTTTCATTGCCGATCCTAGAACCCAAGAATCAGATCAGCTACCATTTTGGAAGTCGAGGATTGAACGGAACGGCAAGTAACCCTCTCGCCGCTATCTCACTCTGAGTGGTCGAACATGTTTAGTCGCCGTTCGTTTCTGAGTAATGGGGTGAAGTATTGCGCCAGTTTGTCGCTTACCGGGTCAAGTCCTGCCGTTGTCAATGTAAGTGATCTGCTAGATACACCGAGGCTAAGCGGGGCTGCGCCTGTATAGTCAACAGGCTGCTCAACGGCTTTGAAGGCAAGCTGACCTCGTCCAAATGGGCCAAGCTCGCCAAATGCTCGCAGGACACGGCCTCGCGCGATATCGACGACCTGATCCGCAAAAAGGTGCTGGTCAAGGATGCCCCCGGAGGCAGGAGCACGTCGTATTCGCGGATGAAGGTCAAATAGTGCGGCATTGAAAGAGGATGGTGGGGAAATGACGAAGACAGGAAACCATCCGCGTGGACTCTGATGGAATACAAGTTCTGCTTTGCGTGCTGACCTTACGCGAGGTCGCGTCGCTCATCGAAAGAACAGCGCGCTGGTGAGTGTACGTGAACGTTCGTTACACTTTGGACCAAGGACATCCATTACAACCCCCCTCGAGGTTTAAAGGCCTTGGATTCGACCTCTCATGCTCTTGCCGCTTTGAAATATGCCAGCAGTCGAGGCCGTGGGAATTGTATGGTCCGCCGTCAGATTGCAAGCTAATCTGTGTAGCGAGTGTTTTGGGTCTGCGCGAATGTATCCGGCCTGTTTGTAGAGCTGAGCTCCTGGCCATAATGGAGTCCGCGCGTCGCTGGTCTACAAAGTGGGTCGAACTCCTAAGGGTTCTCATTCCCACACAGGCTTGAGCAACGCCGGTTGAAACCGTTCACTCACACATCGATTTGTCTCGCAAACTTGAGTGGAAAACTTCGTCGTCGGAGGGTTGGAAAAGTGTGGAATCGCGAAGCGATTTCCAAGCCCGGGCGGCGGGCGTCTTTTCCAAACCTGGGTTCATGCCGCCAAGGCGGGTGCAGAGTAGTGTGTGCCTTTGCTCAAGATGGCCCATGCGATTCGAGCCATCTTGTTGGCCAATGCGACGACCGTTACGTTGCGATGACGTCGCGGCGCAAGGCCGGTCAGCCATTCGCCGAGAGCAGAAGGCATTCGTTCCATCTGCATCACCACCGATCGAGCGCCATGAAGCATCATGCGGCGCAGATATTCATTGCCCAACTTACTAATGCCGAGCAGTCTGGTCTTGCCGCCTGTCGAGTGTTGCCGCGGAACCAACCCTAACCAAGCGGCTAGGTCCCGGCCTTTTCTGAAGCTGATGCCGTTACCAATCGCCGCAACGAGTGCTGTCGAAACAATTGGCCCGAAGCCCGGAACCTCCATCAAGCGATGGCAGCCATCATCCATCTTCGCGATGCGGGAGAGCTCAGCACTGGCTTCCCCGATCTTCCTTTCGAGCTCGTCCCATTCATGCTTCAACTCACGAATCAAGTGCAGCAGCCTTCCGGAAAACGAAGAATCACCCTCGGTAAAGATGACCTGCAGTTGCGTCACCAGGTAAGAAGGCCCTTTTCGTATAGCAATCCCACGATCCAGCAGAAATCCGCGTATCCGATTCATTCTGAGTTCAGCTTCTTGTAACACCTCGCGCTCCTCCATGACTTAGCATTCCAACAACACGGCCACGTCGAACTCGTTCAGGCTGTCGACGAGTGCGTTAGCGCAGATTAGCGCTCGTTGAGAATGTCATAGCGAAGAGAATGGATTAATCGCCTTAAAGTGATTTCCGTTTATCGATAAATCAACCGGCCGGGCCGCGACGGCGGGCTTTTGTTCGGGTGCCTATTACTAAGTGGAGCTGCCCCTTGCACGGCACAGGTCTTGTCTGATCTGCGATGTTGAGGGTGCTGAAGGAGTTTCTACCGGTGTTTTCCAGTGCTTTTGAATGCTCTTGTTAGTCATCAGTGCTCATCTACGACCTCTGCGTCTCTCGACAGGTATGTCAATTGGGTGGGCGCGGCTAACCGGTACCGGCAGTCTCGACGATTTCAGCTATCTTCAGAATGACGTCCTGACAAATGGCGGTGAACTCTGTCCAGTCACTCGTCTTGACGAACGCCCACAACTCCAGTTCGAAGGCCGCGCCGGCGAAATCCGCCACGCGAATTCTCGAAGTCCCTGTTTCGATCGCGGGATCTTCGTCGAGCATGCTCTGCACGCGATCGAGCACATTCCGTAACTGTTCGACTTGCGTCTCAATTCGCAGTGAAAAGTGCTGATTGAGGAGGCATTTCCGGCGAGGACCAAAATTCTCGAACTGCACTTGATTGCCGATCTTGCAAAAGCTACCGACATGCACCGCTTTGTCCATGAGCAATGTGATCCCGCCCAGGATGTTCTCCAGTGATTTTTGGGCGCCCAAGGCTAGCGCCAGTCCACCGATGCCGAGGCCGGCGAGCGTGGTCCTCACGTTCAGCCCTAGTGCGGCCAATGCGGCGACAAAGCCAATCAGGACGCGGGTGAGCCGCTGCAGCACGACCAGGATTGACTCTCCGCCTACACGTTGCGTTCGCGTGCGGTTGACTGCATGATCAAAACCTCGGTCCGTCATTCTGCTCACGAACCACGCGAAACACCCGACTAGGAGGGCGGCCAGAAAACGAGCGTAGTAGGCGCGATACAAGAGCGGCAGATCCAGCATGTAGACGAAAAGGCCGTGCAACAAGATCGCAACGATACACCGAAGCGGCATGCCCAGTGGCGTCTTCCAGACCGTTCCAAAAGGAAGCTTTCGGAGTTTGCACCAGATTCGCCGGGGCGCACTCAGCAGAAACTCCAGCAGCCAAGCCAGGAACCACGAGATGGGAATCGAGAGCAGCCACCCGATCCATTGCGCGAGTGACATATCCAGCAGGTGCCGACTAGTTAGAGCCGCAGGCACAAATCGTTCGGCTGTCGTCAGCCCCTCGCTTTTCATTTGAGCGTAGAGCTCGGGGATTCTCTCCACGGTATCTTTCGAAATCAGCCAGATTTTCCCTGAATCTGGATCATCCACGCGCACCAGAATCACGTCTACAGTCGTGGCGCCTACCCGGATTACTCCAGCATGTACCTCGCCGGGAGGTAATCCAGCTTCAACCGAGCCGTTGGGTTCATCGCTCAACAAGTCGATGTTGCCTTTGAACTTTGCGTGCAATCCCTGAAGTTCCCTGGCGCGCTCCACCAAGTGTGTGTCCTGACCTGGAGTCGGTTGCAGGTAATGAGCGGCGGTCTCGAAGTCCCGGCGTTCTCCGTACTTCAGAAGGCCCATCGCGGTGCTACGGGGGGTTTAACGTCCGAACGGATCGACTGGCGTCGCACGCTCGGCTTTGGCTGGAGAGGCCGTGGATGTCGAAAGCTGGCCTGGCGAATGCGCCGCTGAGCTTGCAAATAGGAGGATGGACAAGGTTAGGCGGAGAGCACAGGTCCAGTAAAGCGACTTGCTTATTTCCCGCCGGTTCTCTTTTAGCAAAGGCATCGGCTCCATCCGGTCAACCAAAACTATGTCCGTTAGTTCGCGCGTTGAGTTCGGCCCAAAAGCTCCGCCGCTAGAGGCCGCGGCCGCTCTGCATAATGCCGCCATCAGCGAAGATCGTGGTAGCTGCTATATAACTTGCGCCATCTCCGGCGAGGAAGGCGACTACAGTAGAGATTTCTTCAGGCTTCGCCTACGACCCAGCGGGATAGCAGCGTTCAGTTTTTCGAGGAGCGCAGGATCCTTCATCGTCGATAGATTGATTTGCAACTCTGTTCTTTAATGACATGTGAACTCCGGTGAAAATTGGTTGCTAACGGCCCGCTTTCTTGGCCTCATGGCTACTGTGCTACGAACAGGCCCGGGCTACTGCCGCCCTAACAGCGACAGCCTCGGATCGCTCCCCTCGCGCTCCAGAATCAGAGCCCGCATTTCCTTGTGGCCGATCACCCGGGCAAGCTCTCTGAATCCGAAGAACGGCAACAACAAGACGAAACACATGACGCCGACGGCCAGGAGGCCCCGCGGATTCCACCCGAGAAAGGGTGGAAGGCTCTCGGCGATCGTGTGCCCGTGGAACAGACCTACTGCGGCACTCTCGATGATGTGAAAGAAGATAAGGACCACGCTGAAGATGAAAGACTCGTAAAGAATCGGGTAGATGAGTGGTTTGCTGCGGAACCGAGTTCCGAGTTTGAAATGCTCTCCGACGAGAAGGACCTTTGCGAAGACGAAGGCGTTCACGATCGCGAAAGCATGCTCCTCGGTATCCAGATGACGCTGCGACATGACGATGCTCTTGTGGATGGAGAGCAGTCCGAAGACGACCCAGAGATAGAGGAATATGACGAGAAAGCGCCTGAACTCTACAGAGGCTTTCTCTTTGAGGGTCGGCTTCTCGGCGGAAGTTTCGGTTGCCATGTGGGGCCCTCCTCAATTACTGAAGAGTGTAGACCAGCCTGTGTTATTTGGGCATGAAGGAGAGCACTCCAATTACCGCCCCGCCCAACACGAGCAGCGCTGGATTGATCTTGTAATGCAAAAGGATCAGCAGCACGCCGACGGCGATCGCTGCGGTCTCGACACCGAAGATTGCGCCCTTGGCCATGGTGAAGCAGCCGGCCAGCAAGAGACCAATGGAGACCGGAGCCAATCCCTCCTGGATGGAGGTCCGCCACGGCCATTTTTCCAGCTTTTTCCACCCACGGGCGACAATGAATGCGAGGACCGCGGTCGGTCCGAAAAAGGCGATCAGTACAGCGAGCGCGCCGAGAAATCCGCCTGCCCATTGTCCGATGACGACGATCATCATCATGTTGGGGCCGGGGTACATTTGTCCCACGCTGTAGATGTGAATCAGCTGCGGGAAGGTGAGCCAGTTGTGGACCTCGACGGTCAGGATCTTCAACTCCGGGAACGCGGCCATGCCGCCGCCAACAGTTAGGATCGAAAGGTAGGCAAAAACGCGAATGAGAGCCGGGATCTGGTTCATTGAGCTCCACTCTCCTTCTGCTGTTTACGTGGCCGATGGAACAGGATTGCCAAGAGGCCGACCGCTACGAGCGTACGCGGAACTCCTAGGTGCAAACGGTTGACGGCAATCACGGTCAGCGCGATGAAAACAAAGTCAAATTTGCCGGTGAGCGACTTCTTGCTCATGCTTACAACCGTCGACAGGATCAGGCCGACTGCCGCGGCGGCCACTCCTTTTAGCGCCGAGTGATCCAGACGTGATCGCCGTGGATGCGGTAGAAGATGCCCACGACGTACATGAGCACAGCACCCGGCAGACAGATGCCGATGATGGCGGCGATGGAGCCGAGCGCGCCGCGCAACTTTTCACCTACCAGAATGGCCATGTTGGTGGCGTTCAACCCGGGAAGGCTCTGGCTGATGGAGAGCATCTCGACAAATTCCTTGTCATTGATCCATCCGCGCTTGGTAACAAGGCTGCCGCGGAGGTAAGGAACGACACCGCCGAAGCTGGTGGCCCCGATGATGAGGAATTCGAGAAATATCTGGGCGATCGAGGCTTGAGCGGCAACTGGAGCAGCGGCGGCCAAAGATTCGACAGAGGGATTGAGGGCCGCGTCACTCATGGCTCTGGGGCTCATTCCCCTTGAGGCGGTAAACCATGCCGGTCTTGGTTACGCCGAGCGCAAGCCAATCCTGTACGTCCTGTTGCAGCATTATATAGAACTGCGCGGCAAGCTTCTTCTGCTTTTCGGCTACATCCTCTCTGCGATCGAACTTGACCTGAAATGCGAACTCTCCCACCAAAGACTTATGCTCGCCGCGGGTGCGCCATATACCGATGTCGCATTTGGCAACTACGCCTTTACCGAAGTCCAGTTGACCAAGCGGCAGCAGCACCTCTTCCACAATGCCTTCGTTCACCAGGCTTATCTTCTCGTCATTGGACTTTTTCAGGGAGGCGAGCGCCGGAAACACTTTCACGAGAGTGGCCATCGAGGCCTTGTCTGCGTCGTGCATCTGGCTCAATCCGAACTGGCAGTTGTGCGAGTAGAGAATGCGATATCCTCCGACCTGATCTTTCAGAGGAAGGGCCTCGGCTTTGAACTTAATCCGGTATTTTCCTGCGATCTTGGGCCGCACGTCCACGGCCGTCGCTTGCTGTTCGTCTGGGTGACGGAACTTGAAGACGATTTCGGGATCGCCCACAGGGAAGCCATCCACATAGGAGATGCGCCTGCGCAGGATGAACGCGTTGTTGTAAAGGCGGAAGTCGGGCGTGTCGCCAAAAATGATCTCCCGGACTTCCGGTCTTAGCCCGGTCTCACGGTCCTCAATGAAACCAACGCCAACCTTTTTCGCCGTACGCTGCACGATCTTGCCGAAGTCGCGGAAGCTCTGCACCGAATTGAAGCGGTCGGGTTTCAAGATGAGCTTGGCTTCGAGATATTGCACTCGGTCAAGGGGCGTCCCGTCGGCATAGCTCGCCATGTCGGAGGCGGCGGTGGTTTTACCGGCTTTTGCCCTCTTGTCGTTCTTCTCTTTTGGCTTCTCTTTACCTTTCGCCATAATTTCCCCAAAGCCCCACATCTTCTTACGGTTACATGCGCAGGAGTTATGGACGCATCCAAGACTCTAACCCCGCACCGTGGTGTCGGCAACTGTCACATCGGCCAGTGTCCGAGCGAGCAATTAGCCCTGTCCACGAGCGCTGTCAGTGCGCGTCCACCATTCCATGCGACTCTCTTGCCGTATCCCATTGATCCTCAATTACCGGGGCAAAATCGAGCATCCCACTGCTGATTGGACTGTGCAGCAGTTTCGCGAAGCTATTCTTAGTGATCATGGACATCGCTTTCTCATCCATGATGTCGCGGGGTCGTCAATCAGGCCCAGCTTTCCCTGCGGAGCCAGGACCTCGACCAGTGGAGCAAAGTTCCGCGCGGTGGCCGTGAGGCTGGCGATGTATTTCACCGGACGGATACCTAGTGAATGAACTTGCCCGGCCAACGGCTGAGTGTGGTCGATCACATGGTGGGCTCCCATCTGTGTGACCCATTGCACTGTTTCCGGCCGCGATGCGGTCGCGATGACGGTCAGTCCCGTGAGTCGACGAGCGATTTGTACAAGAATGGAGCCCACGCCTCCGGCGGCTCCGCTAACGAGCACGGACGCCTCGCTCTTGTCCTCGCGAACGCCCAACCGGTCGAATAGCAATTCCCAGGCGGTAATGCTCGTCAAGGGTAGCGCGGCGGCCTCGGCAAAGCCAATCGACTTCGGCTTACGTCCGACAAGCCGTTCGTCCACGGCCTGATATTCCGCGTTTGAGCCGGGACGATCCAGCGCGCCGGCGTAGTAGACCTCATCGCCCACGTTGAATCCGGTAACCGCGGCGCCTTTGCCCACCACAACGCCCGCAGCATCCCAGCCAAGCACCCGCGGCTTGCCGGTTTTGTCTGACGCCGAGCCCTGATGCCGCGCGCCCCGCACCTTTGTATCCACCGGATTGACCGAAACCGCTCGGACATTGACCAGCAAATCCCGAGGGCCGAATTCCGGCTCCGGCAGATCCAACTCCACCAACGAGTCCTCAGCCTCGATCGGTAAGGGACGTATGAATGCGATCGCTTTCATGATTGTCTCCAGTTTGGAACGATTTGCCCAAACAGCCGGCACCAAGTTTACTAGCAATGACGATAACGCGCGCACCGAACGCATCTTGCGTGTGATGGAATCGGGAAGTCCTGGCTAATACCTTTGCGATGCTCCAGTAGAGACCGGATTAGTCCTGTAAAGTCGGCATGGCGACTGGAATCTGGACACAGGTGAGCTATCACCAAATAACCGTCGCCATGGGCGTTTCCCAATACCTATCCTCTCGCAGGAGCCCAAGTCTGCTTTAATGAGCGATTTGCCCTTGATTGTCACAGCTGAGACCAATTTTCGAATCTGTCTTACAGAGAGCTGACCGCCCCGCATTGACACGGCGGATATACCTTGACCTTCTACATCTTGCAAATGTATATGTAGAAGTAACAGGCATGACGAAAACAGACGACAGGTTTGACCTTCCGCAAGGCACGCTCGACCTTCTCATCATGAGGGTCGTTGCGCTTGGACCCATTCACGGCTATGCCATCGCGCAAAGAATCCAGCAGATCTCGCGCGACGCACTCCAGGTCCAGCAGGGATCCCTCTATCCCGCGCTCCATCGCCTCGAATATAAAAAGTTCCTCAGCTCTCGGTGGAAGCCCTCCGAGACTGGCCGGGAAGCCAAGTTCTACGAGCTCACTTCCAAGGGGCGAACTCATCTCAAGGTTGAAACCGAAAACTGGACGCGCCTGACCGACGTGGTGAGCCTTATTCTCGAGGGAACCCTGGAGGGAATCTGATGGGCTGGTTACGAAGGCTTTTCTTTCGCGAGCGATTGGAGGCCGATCTGGACAAAGAGCTACGCTTCCACTTCGAATTTCAAGTCGCCGACAAGGTTCGTTCCGGCATATCGGAGAGCGAAGCCCGTAGGCTCACACGAATCGAGTTCGGCGGAATCGAGCAGATTAAGGAAGACTGCCGCGAGCGACGCGGAACCATGTGGCTTGAGTCGCTTCTGCAGGATGTTCGCTACGCCCTTCGCCGATTGCGCAAAGCACCGGGCTTTACGCTGACGGCGGTGCTGACTCTGGCGTTGGGCATCGGCGCAACCACGGCGATCTTCACGCTCGTGCAGCAGGTGATGTTGCAATCGCTGCCGGTCACCAGACCGGATCAGCTTTGGCGCATCGGCGACCAGCCCCGTTGTTGCAACTGGGGTGGATACAGCCAGGACGGGGACGGCGAGCCGAGCGACTGGAGTCTCTTTCCGTGGGAGGCATACAAGCTATTCCGCGCAAACACGACGGGATTCCAGGATCTCGCAGCGCTCCAAGCGGGTAACACGGCATTGGCAGTGCGACGCGCTGGCTCATCTGGACCGCCGGATACGGCGAATGGCCAGTATGTCTCCGGCAACTTTTTCCAGACCCTGGGTGTATCCGCGTGGCGCGGAAGGCTGTTGATCGACGCCGACGACGAGGAGGGCGCGCCGCTGGTCGCGGTGATGAGCTTCCATACCTGGCAGGAGAAGTACGGCTCCGATCCTTCGGTGGTGGGATCCACATACCAGATCAACGGCCATGCGTTCACGATCATCGGCGTGGCCCCGGCAGGTTTCATTGGGGCGAAGATGGTGAGCTGGGGCATGCCGGATATCTGGATGCCGCTGACGGCCGAGCCAATGTCGTTCGGGACAACGGCGAAACTTAAAAACACGCGGGTCGACTGGCTGGATTTGATCGGACGTGTACGCCCCGGAACTAATCCGAAAGCGCTGCAAGCGCAGCTTCAGAGCGAATTGCACGGCTGGCTGGCCAGCCACCTGGCGGATATGAGTCCGCAGGAAAAGGCTGTGTGGCAGAAGCAAACCCTGCGCGTATCCCCGGGTGGTGCGGGTTTCTCTCAGATGCAGAGGGATTATAGCGAGAGTCTGCTGCTGCTCATGCTCACCGCCTGTTGTGTGCTGCTGGTGGCCTGCGCCAACATCGCCAACTTGCTGTTGGCCCGCGGACTGAAGAGCCGGCAGCAGACGGCGGTGCGCGTCGCGCTGGGCGCATCGCGCGGGCGCTTGGTGAAGAATGCTCTGCTGGAAAGCGTTGCGCTGTCACTGATCGGTGGCGCGGCCGGTGTGGCTGTGGCCTGGGCCGGGGCCCGGCTGATCCTTTATCTCGCGTTCCACACGCAGGAACAAAGCACCTGGATTCCAGTGCAGGCCTCGCCATCTGTTCTGGTTTTGCTCTTCGCGCTCGGAGTCGCTGTGCTTACCGGAGTGATCTTCGGCATCGCACCCGCGTGGATGACCTCGCACGCCGAGCCGGTGGAGGCGCTGCGCGGCGCTAACCGTGCAGTGGGAAGTGCTCGCCATTGGGCCCAAAAGGCGCTGGTCATCGCGCAGGCGGCGGTATCGCTGGTGCTGCTGAGCGCCGCGGCGATGCTGGGCGGTAGCCTGCGCAATCTGGAGCACCAGAACTTCGGGTTTGATCCCGATGGCCGCTATCTGGTCTTCATCAGTTCCCTGTTGTCGAACGGGAACCATAAGCAGGAGCAACTGGTCCCGCTCTTTCGTGAGATTCAGGACCGGCTCGGCGCAATTCCTGGGGTGCACAGTGTGAGCGCCGCGACCTATGCGTCGCTGAGCGGCGACCAGTGGGGGCATAATATTCGGATTGAGGGCAAACCAGAGCCCGGCCCGAAGGACGATGAACCCGCCGACTGGACGCGCATAACGCCCGGGTTCTTCGATACCATCGGTGCCCGAATGCTGGCGGGCCGCGCCATCAACGAAGACGACAATGGGAATACGCGGCATGTGGCCGTCATCAACGACGCCTTTGCCAGGAAGTTTTTTGGGAACCAAAATCCGATTGGCCAGCACTTCGGTCCCGCTCCGGTGAAGAATGCGGGGACCTATGAGATCATCGGTGTCGTTCAGAACATTCATTACGTGAACTGGGGCTTCAGAGACCCGGCCCGGCCCATGTATTACATCCCCGAGGCGCAGACAGTTCACTTCGATCAGCCGGATAAGCAGAGTTACGAGCTCTGGTCGCAGAACCTCTACAACATTGTTATCTGGGCGGCGGGGCACCCGCAGAATCTGAGGGCGCAGGTGAAGAGCGCACTCATGCAGGTCGATCCGAATCTGGTGATCTATGACATTCAGCCGTATTCGCGAGTGATTCAAGGAACATTCGATCAGCAGAATATGATCGCCAGCCTGGCTTGGCTGTTTGGCGCTGTTGGCCTTGTGCTGGCTGCGGTTGGCCTCTATGGCGTTACTTCCTATGGAGTGGAGCAACGCAGGAGCGAGATTGGTGTGCGCATGGCGCTTGGCGCCGACCGCGGCTCAGTTGTCGCTATGGTGTTGCGCGAAGCGTTCTGGCAGGTCGGCATCGGATTGGGGATCGGGATTCCGGCGGCGATTGGAGCGGGATATCTCATGGCCAGTCAGCTTTTCGGAGTCACGCCGTGGAATCCGTTGTTGTTGGGGGGAGCGACTGTGCTTCTCGGATTGGCGGCGCTATGCGCGGCAGTGATCCCCGCGCGAAGGGCAGCAACCATCGACCCCATGCAGGCGCTGCGAAGCGAATGATCAACAGGGAAGTAGTCCAGATCAACTACAGGCAGAAAATGGCAATGAAGAGGAGTTCGGCGACGCCCGACCGTGCGCAGTTTTAGATATTCGAAAGCTCTCTGAACGCTGTCGATTCACCCGTGATGCACGGTAAGTACCGAAATGTCGGCCAGTGTACCGGGATGTCGTGACCCCGCAGAGGCAGATTGTCGAACACTGGCGCGCTTTAGGGGAGTAATCCCGACAATCGCACGTAACCGGATGTCGATGAGTGGTTTGCTCTGTGAAAGTAAATTGAACCAGAGCTATCAACACACCCGCGTGTCAATAACACGATCTTTGTTCGTGCAGTGGGCTTCAGCATAGCCTTTTATCGGAACAAATTGTCCTACTCATACAGATGGATGCCGCCTCGGAAGATGGGTTAGACCTGTTAGCCTTTCAATAACGCTTTTAGAGGTGCGTCCGATGGCGCGCAAGAAGTTTTCTTGTTTTGTCTCGCTGGAATCCCTTTACAGCGACTTGCGGCAAGCCTGTCGCCAGATCGGCAAAGCGCCGGTTTTTGCCGCAACTGCAGTTTTGGTGCTGGCGGTCGGGTTCGGGGTCAGCATCGCCATCTTCACCATCGTACGCAACGTGCTTTTTGCGACTCTTCCGTACAACGAGCCTCACCAGCTGATTCAAATTGTCAGCCGATGGCCCAAGACCGGCGACCAGAACGGCTGGAGCGCCCCAGCGCGGGATGCACTCGATTGGAAGAGCTCCGTTCCGGCTTTTCAAGACTTGGCTATATACCACTACAATCTTGTAAACCTCACCGGGAGTGGTCAGGTTGAGTCTATCTATGGCCTCAGAATCACCGCAAATCTGTGGCCAATGCTCGGAGTGCGCCCGCAGCTTGGCAATTGGTTTTCCCCTGAACACGATTATCCCGGAAATACCCACGTGGTTGTGCTCAGCGATGACTTGTGGCGTCGCCGGTTTCATTCTGACCCGAAAATCGTCGGCAAAACGATCCATTTGGACGGTGAAGGATACGAAGTCGTCGCGGTGATGCCTCGCGGCTTCAATTTCCCTCTGAAACTCGGCACGAGCGTACAATTGCCAACGGACCAGATGCAATTCTGGACGCCCCTCGGTAGCGATCCGGCAAAAGAGCAACGTGGCGCGCCCAGTGCGGGAGTAGTGGCACGACTGAAGCCCGGCATCACCCTGAATACGGCACAGGCGCAGATCGAAAATGCATGCGCATTACTGTCCCGCGAATATCCTGAAACGAACCGTGATTTGAGTGCGCGGGCGTACTCTCTCCGTGACCAGACCGTGCGCCAGGTGAATAGCCCTTTGCTTGCGTTGTTGGCCGCGACATCTCTGATTCTTCTGCTGGCCTGCGCGAATATTGCCAGCCTGTTGCTTGCCCGCGGTGAACTGTACGCAGGCGAACTGGCAGTTCGGATGGCATTGGGTGGAAGCGCCTGGCGAGTCGCCCGGCTTCCCATGTTCCAGGGATTTCTTCTGTGTTGTTTTGGATTCCTGCTTGGGGTGCCAGTGGCGATGGCAAGTGTGAGGTTCCTGCTGCATCTGGCTCCCGTCGATGTTCCGCGCCTGGCGAATACCAACATCGACTTCAACGCCGTACTTTTCGCCGCGGCACTGGCACTCGGCAGCGGAGTCCTGATCGGCGGTCTCAATGCGCTCCAGGTCTTGAGGCGTTCGCCGCGCGATGTGCTTTCTGACGCTTCTCGCACCCACTCAGGAAGGCCGCACACAAGGCTGCGTAGTTCGCTGGTGGTGAGCCAGATTGCGCTCGCGGTCGTACTTATCGGCAGTGCCGGTCTGATGCTGCGCACCTTTATCAATCTGCTGTCAACCGACACCGGATATCAGGCACGTGGCGTCTTCTACGGCGTAACCGTACTTCCGCGTGTGCGATATCCGGCCTTTGAACAGCGGCAGCTCTTTTATAAACAAGTTCTGGATCGTTTGAGAGCCACACCAGGAATCGAGTTCGCTGCCGTGTCCACGGGATTTCCCTATGTCGGGCAATACGACGACGCAAAGGCCCAGTCCGCTGAGCTTGCCAGAAACTCCAATGATTCGGGTATCAGCGCTGATTTCAACGCAGTCTCTGCGGGCTATCTTGAAGCGATCGGCATTCGGCTGCTTCGCGGACGATTGGTGGCCGAAACAGATACTGCGAATACGCCTAAGGTGGTGGTTATCGATGAGAACCTGGCAAAGACATTGTGGCCAAGTCAGAATCCAATCGGTCAACTGATCAACACGGACGATCCCACGAAGCCGATATGGCGGTAAGTTGTCGGTGTTGTTGCGCCTGCGCGCAATCAGTCGATTGATCTTGTGGCACGCCCCGGCGTCTACGTTCCACTCAGTCAGACCAACGCATATGTGAATTTCATAGTGCTGAAGACATCCGCTGCGCCGCGAGAGGCAGCGCGCTTATTAAAGGATGTGGTTGCCGGCGTGGATGCAGACCAGGGAGTTTTCTTCGTCCAGTCTCTACCTGACTTAATCGATGGCACGATTGCTACGCGGCGATTCTTATTCGTTGTGCTTGTTTTTTTCGCTGGCGCGGCTCTGGTGCTTTCCACGCTCGGCATCTATGGATTGATTTCGTTCATTGCCGCAAGCCGAACACGCGAAGTGGGTGTCCGCATTGCGTTCGGAGCCACACGGGGAAGCATCGGCAGATTGATTGTCTCTGACGGAGTTCGTCTGACGCTGCTTGGCGTATGTGCTGGAGTGGCCATTCTGGCTATTGTTGGCCGTCTGCTCTCCAGTCTGCTCTTTGGTGTGCGGGCGTTTGACGCGGCAGCAATTGGGCTCGCCATAGTCATTCTTGGAATCACAACGACACTTGCAGCTTTGGTTCCCGCTTGGCGGAGTACGCGCGTGGAACCGATGGCGGCCTTAAGAGCAGAATGACTGCCGTCTGTCCCAAAGCCTTTGGTAAACACAAGTCGTCTCGCTACTAATGCATTCCCCAATCAGGGCTCGGTGATTCAGGATGCGTTGGTTCGCTGTAAGTCTCTCCAAAGAACAAAGAAAGCGGCCCGATCCGGTCCGCATCTTGCTGACTCGCTAGCCAGCTACTACTTGGCGCTTGCCGGCGGCACAATGCCGTTCATCCGTAGGTACTCCACCATCTGACCATAGTGATCATTCCCGTGGGCCGCTGCAAAAGCGGCAATCGTAACCCGCGTGCTGAACCCGTCGACCGGCTTGATGGCGACAAATGCATTTTCTGTCGTGATGGTTGCAATCGCCTTGTGCGCGTAGACGAACGACGCTTCCAGTGCGGCCACCGCTTCGTCCTTCGTCGTAATGGAGCCCATTGCCTTCAAGTCGTCCGCGATTTGAACAGGCTCTCCGATTTCCCCAGAAGCAGAGAAGGTCACAGGCGATTACGGTGATATCGATTCCCTTGACCGTGCATTCAGAGGCGTGTCGTCAGCGTTCATCGTGTCCGGCTACGCCGAGACCGGCGACGAGCGAAACTGCATCGCAATGCATTCCGGGCTGCGCAGCGAGCGGGCATCCGCTACCTGATCTACCTCTCGACATTGGGAGCTTCATCCGATTCTTGTAGAGATTCTCCGTGCCGGAAGGCCGGGCCGCGAACCAACCATTTTCTGCAACAACCTTCAGGCCACCGATGGGCGCGTTGTGCCCCGGAGCGTTCGTCAGCTTGGCGGTAATTTTCTCGCCCGCCATGTGCGGATTCCTTCACTGAATCGGCAGACAGCTTGCTGAGCTTGACCTTCTGCATCTTGACAACCGTTAGCATCAGAGCCTAGCCTCACACTTGAGTAAGTATCCCTTCTTACTCTTTCAGGTTCCCTGAACTAAGTCAGCCCATCTGAAGTTACTCCTCTTAGATTACTGCAAGGAGGAACTGCGTCATGACACTATTGACCGGTTGGGAATCTCTCCGCGAATTTTCCGCTATGCAAGACCGTATGAACCGCATGAACCGTCTCATCCGTGAGTCGTACAGCCCCGAAGTTCCGGAAGAGGCGTTGACAACCACTACCATCGCACCGCCGGTGGACATCTACGAAGACGAGCACAACATAATTCTGAAGATGGAAGTTCCGGGCATCGACGAAAAAGACCTTGATGTGCGCATTCAGAACAACACCCTCACCGTCCATGGTGAGCGCAAGATCGAAAAGGAAGAGAAAGAGGAGAACTTCCGTCGCGTCGAGCGGCAATACGGAAGCTTTACCCGCTCGTTCACCCTTCCCAGTTCTGTGGATCCGGGGCAGGTAAGTGCCCGTTGTGACAAGGGCGTTCTGAATATCAGCCTCGCCAAGAAGGCCGAAGCCAAGCCCACGCAGATCAAAGTGAATGCTGGCGGGGAGAAGATCCTCGAAGCCATAGCAGCAAGCAAGGCCGCATAAAATCCAGGAGCCAGTGGCAGAAATGGGAGGTGGCTTATACCAACTCCCATTTAGTTTCTTTACCTGCGCCTCGGGCACGGTGTCCTCGGTCTGTCTGCTTAACGATCGGCAAGCCCGTTGCGGAGAATTCATTCGTGCGGATGTGCCGTTAGGTCGGGGGATACCTCGTTGAATGAGCCGAGTGCTTACGGAGTAGCAGTTCACTAACTGCGGTGTAAGGCCCAACGATATGCTGGGATAAGACGATAAGGGTGCCGTCGCGCCGCAGATCCAGACTGATCAGAGAATGCCGTCGGTAGCGCGATGACTCCCGATGCTAATTCAGGGAATCTGGGCCCATCTACCGGCAATGACGTGGCGCGAATATCACGAAGCTACAAAGCACAGCGTTGAATCGCTGAGACGAGCACGGCATGTTCTCGACTGGGCTAACATGCCCGATCCGTTTCGTCATTACAAAGGCGTGCCGGTGCTCGATCTGCCAGCAGATCCGCCCGCCCCTGAAAAGGCAGCTCTTGACGTGCTTCAGGGAACCTCCGGCACCATGCCTGTGGGCGACGGGCCGACTTTCCTCTCGCAACTGCTCTTCTATTCCGCCGCGATTAGCGCGTCGAAACTTGTCCCGTCGACCGGATTTAAGTACGCGCTAAGAGTGAATCCGTCCTCCGGGAATCTGCATCCGACGGAATTCCACTTCCTTACACGAGGTCTGAGAGGGTGGCCAGATGGGTGGTATCACTACGATCCATCCAGGCATATGGCGGAGCAGCGCGGGCGCGGTGATTTTGAAATGAAGCTGGCCAGCGG
>Ga0207086_1027_pt1 | contig 39325 bp, 36 predicted proteins | sample Alteio_BWMinHeat_54_FD_153540 | JGI IMG/M metagenome (GOLD analysis project Ga0207086, IMG submission 153540) | Enriched cells from forest soil in Barre Woods Harvard Forest LTER site, Petersham, Massachusetts, United States -... | ecosystem: Environmental > Terrestrial > Soil > Temperate forest >... | reverse complement strand
AAGCTCGCCGATGGCGGCACGCGGAAATGGGTCGCCGTTCAAGCGAGTAAAGATGGTTCATTTCAAACCGGCGGCTATCTGCGGCTCGAAGTCGAGTCGACGAACGATCAGGTCATGATCCTTCACACAGGCAGCTCTCTGCATTCGATCGTCAACGGCGCGCCGCGCGTCGGCGATCCTTACGGCACGGGCTGGCCGCAGACGCCTGTGCTGATGAGGAAGGGCAAGAACGAGATTCTGGTCTTGGGCCGGGGCGGTTCGATCAAGCCCGAGTTGACGCTGCCGCCGAGCGATGTCTTTGCGACGAGTGTCGATACAACGCTGCCCGATTTGATTGCCGGCGCGGCGCGGAGCTATTGGGCTGGGGTGCGCGTGATCAACGCCACGACGTCGGCGAAATCGGGCTTGCGACTGTCCGCGAGTCTCGCCGGAGGTAAGGCGCGGCTGACGCCGATTCCGGATTTGCTGCCGTTGAGCCAGAGCAAGCTGCCGTGCGCCTTCGACGCGGCCGAACTGAACGGCGAAAAGGCCAAGCTGACGATTGCCATCGTGGATCAAAACGGCAATCCAGTCGAATCGAAGCCGCTCGAAATTGACCTCGCGATTCGGAAAGCGTCCGACAAACATCGGCGCACCTTCATCAGCGACATCGACGGCAGCGTGCAGTATTACTCGGTCGTGCCGGCGGTGCCGGAGGCGGGACGGCGGCCGGGTCTGACGCTCACGCTGCACGGCGCGAGCGTCGAGGCGAGCGGGCAGGCGGCCTGCTTCACTGCAAAGACTTGGACGCACGTCGTCGCGGCCACGAACCGGCGTCCTTATGGATTCGACTGGGAAGATTGGGGCAGGCTCGATGCGCTCGAGGTGCTGGCCGACGCCGACGATTATCTTCACCCCGATCCGCGCCGGCGCTGGTTGACCGGCCATTCGATGGGCGGGCACGGCACCTGGCACGTCGGCGTCACCTTCCCGGACAAGTTCGCCGCCATCGGGCCGAGCGCGGCGTGGGTGAGCTTCTTCAGCTACGTCAACGCGCCGCGACCGAGCAACGTCGATGCGGTCTCCGCCATATTGCGGCGGGCCACGCTACCGAGCGATACGCTCGCTCTTTCGAGTAATTTCAGGACCGAGGGCGTCTTCATCCTTCATGGCGATCAGGACGACAACGTCCCTGTCGCGCAGGCCCATACGATGCGCGAAGCCTTGGCGAAGTTTCACTCGGACTGGGTCTATTACGAACGGCCTGGCGCGGGCCACTGGTGGGGCAACGACTGCGTCGATTGGAAGCCGATGTTTCAGTTCTTCGACAACCACACGCTGCCGGAATGGAAGGACGTGCGCCACGTCGAGTTCGCCACGTCGAGTCCGGGCGTCTCGGCCAATTGTTTCTGGGCGACGATCGACGAACAAGTGAAGCCCTACGAATTGAGCTCGATCGACATCAATTGCGACGGCGTGAACTGCACTTTTTCCGGCAAGACCAAAAACGTCGCCCGGTTGGCCCTTGCCGGCGCGCCGCTGTCGGGAATTTGGCCGGTGAGCGTGACGCTCGACGGTCAGAAGTTTTTGGACCTACCCGATCCAGGTGCGAGCGGAACGCTCTGGTTCGAACTCGAGCAAGGCAAATGGAAGTTGGTCGGGCAGCCGTCGCCGAGCAGTAAAGGACCGCGGCGAAACGGCTCTTTCAAGGAGGCGTTTCGCCATCACGTTTTGCTGGTTTACGGCACCAAGGGAACGCCGGATGAGAATGCCTGGGCTCTCGCGAAAGCTCGGTTCGATGCCGAGACGTTCTGGTACCGCGGCAACGGCTCGATCGAAGTGATGGCCGACATTGCCTTCGATCCGGAGAAGACCCACGATCGCAACGTCGTCCTTTACGGCAACGCCGACACGAACGCCGCTTGGAACAGCATGCTGGGTGAGAGCCCGCTTCAAGTACGCAACGGCCAGCTAAAGCTCGGCGACCGCGAGTTGAAGGGCGACGACTTGGCGTGCCTGTTCGTCCGCCCGCGGCCGGGCAGCGACATCGCGACGGTCGGCGCCGTCAGCGGCACTGGCATCAAAGGCATGCGCACGACGACGCGCCAGCCGTACTTCGTCTCGGGCGTCGGCTTCCCGGATCTATTGATCCTCGACTCGACCACGCTATTGAAGGGCGCCAGCGGCATTCGCGCCGCGGGATACTTCGGCAACGATTGGAGCGTCGAGCACGGCGACATCGCCTGGCATGATTGAATGCTCAAGACCGTCTCGAGCATTTCTGAGAGTCTTTCACCACATTAGCCGAGTTGGTTAGCGAACGATCAGCCACCACGTCCAATGACAACTGGCTCGGCATGTTAGATTTCAAACGGCCCTTAGTTCACGATTTAGTCGTGACGGCAGATCGGTCAATGGCAAAGCGAGTCCGATGACGTTCAAATGCAAGTCATAACAACAAAAAGCCCCGCTCCGGTTGTCCGGAGCGGGGCTTCGATTTGAACGATCGGCTACTTGCGGGCGATCCGGCTGGCGTCGGGAGGACTGGCCGAGATCAGTTGGGCAAAGTTGACGCGCGTCTCCGCGCCGGCCCGTACTTCGACCTGGTAGGTCTCCGTCACCGGTTGGTTATTGCGATTGATTTCCGCGGTGAAGACGTAGTGGTACGACTGACCGGGATTCAAATTCGGCGTGACGAAGTGACGTTCGCCGCTGGTCTGAGCGGTGCGGACGCCGTTGGCGTACAGGACGGCGTCGGCGGGGAGCGTGACGACAACGTCGGCCGGAGCAGCGGTATCGACCTTGCCATCGCCCTTCGGAGCGCCCGGAGCGAGCGGCTTCGGTTCGCCGCGTCCGTCATTCATCGGTTTATCGGGTGCGGCCGCTGGCGGCGCGCCTTGAGCCGGCGGGCCGTAAGGCGCGCAGGTCGGATACGCATAGGCCGGAGCGGGGTAGGCGAAGTAATTGACCGAGCCATAGCAGGACCCGTAGCAGCCGGCAAAGCCGTAGCCGACGCCCGCATACGCGTAGCCCCAGCATGCGCCCGCGCCGTGGCAGGTGAAATGGGTCCGGAAGCCGCCGGTTCCCCAGCAGCCGCCGCAGCAGCCGTTCCAGCTTCCACCCCAGCAACCACCCCAACAGCCACCGCAGCAGCCGTAGTTGTAGTAGTGAGCGCCCCAGCAGCCGCCGCAGGAGTAACCGCCGCAGCCACCGCACGAATAGCCGCGGCAACCACCGCATGAATAGCCGCCGCAGCCGCCGCACGAATAGCCGCTGCAACCACAACAGTCGCCACGGTTGAATAGATGGCCCCAGGAGGGCGTTTCAGCCGGCGCCGTCATCGCTGCCATCAAAATCACGCTGTACATAGACTTGTTTCTCCTCCGGTGAACGAACCACACCCCGGTGCGCGAGGACCAATCCCGGGCGAAGGTCCGTGGTGTGACTTTAGGGAAACCTGAGATGTAAGATAAATTGGGGGACATGGGAAGTCAAAGCAATTGTGATTTTTGACCTATTTTTCCCAATCCGCTCAATCGGAATAAACGGGGATTCTTCTTAATCGTCTCAAATTCGGCACGTTTCATAATCGCAAGCTAGATTTTAATGTCCCGCGCCACCCTTCCCGCTCGGTGCCTTGCCTTGATGATGCGTACTTACATGGGGCGGTATGAAGCCAAGCGCCTCCTCGGCGAGGGAGGAATGGGCCGAGTGTACCTCGCCCGCGAGTACAACCCGGACCGCCTCGTCGTCGTCAAGGTCATGCACGAACATCTCGTCGGCGACGAGCGCTTCCGCAATCGCTTCGTGCGCGAAACCAGCACGATGGCTCGCTTGCAACATCCCCATGCCGTGAAATTGCTGGATGCGTCGCTGGACGACCCCGCCGGCCCGTGCATCGTCATGGAATACATCCGCGGCGTCGGCCTGGATGATTTGCTCAAGACCAACAAACGCTTTACGCCAGCCCGCGTCGGGCGCATCCTCGGCCAGCTCTGCGACGTGCTTCAATCAGCCCACGAACTGAACATCATTCATCGCGACCTCAAGCCGTCCAACCTCATGGTCGTGGACGCCGATACGCCCGAGGAACAAATCAAGGTCATGGATTTCGGCTTGGCGAAGATCCTTGAACCGAATGGTCCTGCCAAGAAAGTGACCGATTCAGTTGACTTCGCGATTGGCACTCCGAGCTACATCAGTCCGGAACAGGTGCGCGGCGAAGAAATGGACGGCCGCGGCGACTTGTACAGCGTCGGCGTCATGGCTTATGAATTGCTGTCCGGACAATTGCCGTTCAACCGCACGTCGAACATGGACATGATCCTGGCTCACGCCACGGAGAAGCCGCTTTCCTTTTCCGAGCTCGGCCTGCGGCATTGGGTGCCGCGCTCCGTCGAGCAGGTCGTCATGTCGTGCCTGAATAAAGACCCGGCGCAACGCCCTCAATCAGCCCGCGAGCTCGCGGAGCGCTTCGAGGCCGCCTTGCACCACGTGGACGAGCCGCCGCCGCTCCCGCCCAAGCCGGCGCTCGGCGAATTCGATCCCATTGACGCCGACGCCATGGTCTACCAGATCGAAGCCTGGTTGCCGCAGCGAATCGCCGTCGTCAAGATCCGCGGCTTCGTCCACGATGCCGGCGGCGATGTCATCGAAAGCCAGCCCGGCTTGATTTACGTCCGGATCGGCGGCCGCGCCCCCATCCGGGCCCGCCGCGAACCATCCCTGCACGGCTCGGCAACGCAAGAATCATCGCGTACTCTTCCCATCGACATGGAACTGCGGCTCCAACAACTTCACCCCGACAACGACAACAAACTGCGCGTCACCGTGCTCTTTCACCCACCGGACCGCGCCAGCCTTCAAGACTTCCATTGGCGCGACCGCTGCGGCCGCATCTTCTGCGACGTGCGCGCCTATCTGATGGGCTCGTCAGGAAACTAAGTTGGCCTTGGATTTGTTAGCCGGACGCGCAAGCGACGGAATTCTGACTCGGCAACAGAATTCCGTCGCTTGCGCGTCCGGCTAACAAATCCAAGGCCAACTTCTTACCGCACGCGGACCTGGAAGGCCACGACGCCGCTTTCGCCGGGTGGGAGCTTGCCGGAGAGTTCCCAGCGCAGGAGGACCGAGCCGACCTCGTTGGGCTGAACGCTCAAGGTCGCTTCGCGATTGGCGCGGGCTGAGCCGGGGATGTATTCGAGTCTCGCGGTCAGGCTGTCGGTGATGACCAGGTTATCGACCGATTCCTTGGTGTGATTGTGATAGCGAAGGTAGAAGGTCACGACGTCGCCAATTTGAGCTTCCTTCGGTTCCGACCATTTGAACAAGGAAATCGGCTGGCAGAACGGCGAAGCGTCGATTTCGTCGGGTTCCTTGACGATGCCGGCCGTCTTGACGCCCGCGATCGTGCCGGACACCTGAACGCCCTTGATGATGTCGAGGCCGTGCAGCCACACCTTGCTGTCCATGCTGTGGACGGATTGCTTGCTCTGCATGCCGGTGATCATCTTGACGCCGACATCGGCCTCGGCACGCATGGGAGTCTCGATACTCAAAGATGTCTTGCTCGAGATTGTCGTGCCCGCACCAACGATCGAAATTTGGCCGGCGGGCAGGAGTTCCTGCCGGGCCACGGCATAGCGCGGCACGAGGAGGCAAATCCGGTTCGAGATGGATAGCTGGCGCTTGCCCGCTTCGTTCGTGTATTCGATCGCGGTGTCGCTGGCGGTCAGGCCGCCGACCATGCCGTCACGTCCGATCCCCATCATTGCGCCGACGTCGCCGCCGTCCGGGAGGCATTCTTCGTTGCTGCGTTTCGCGCCGATGATCGGGTCATACACGGGAATGTGCAGCCACGGCACTTGCGGCGGAACGGGCGGCAAGGCCAGGTGCTGTTCACCCGCGAAGAGGATCGTGTTGGGGATGGCGAAGTGGGCCAATTCCTCGCGGCTGGGTTCGCGCTCGCCGAAACGGGCTACGACCATGAGCCGGCCGCGGGCCCGCGCCTCCTCCATCGGGTCGGCGCCGAGCGGGACATCGACCGTGAGCGGTTGATCGGGCGTGGTCGTGACTGCCGGGGCTTGGGCTGGGTCTTCGAGGTAATGGACCTTGGTGATCATGCCGCCGAGGCGTTCGAGGCGCTCGATTTCCTCGGGCAAGAATACGATCGGGACCGGGTATTGCATCGCCTTCGCGACCGGCACGTGCAGCGAGCCGCGCACTTCCAACGACGGGAAGAGATTTATCTCCGGACGGTTTGCAAGCGACAGTTGCAGTCGGTAGACGTAGCCGGGCCGAAGGCCGACGATCGCCGGGGCGTCCAATGCTCGCGCGCCCGGAGAGCCCGGGTAAAAGGTCACTTTCATCCCCGCCGGCCCCATCACCTTGACGTACAGCAACGGTGAGAGAGGCTCGGTTTGAACGGGCATTTGTTGCGGGGCATTGACGGAGGCAGTCAGCAGCATCGACAGGAAAATGCTATTCATGGTTCCACCCGAATCGAGGTCAACTCAGGAGGCCGGCAGACCGGGAAACCCGGAGAAACACGGCAAGATCCCTTTGCCAGCGTTCTCCGGGCCTCCCTTGTCTGCCGGCCTCCTGGAATCAGATCACAATCACTTGCCCGGCATCTTCGGCATCGGCATGTTTGGCGGCGGCATCATCGGTCCCCGCATGAACGGGTTGGGCGCGTCCATTCCTGGAGTGTTCGGCGCTTCCAGGTCGATGTTGCCCAAGCGGATGATGGCCAGCACGCTGCCGCGGCGTTGAGCTTCTTGTAGCGGGTCGATGCCCGGCTCCAATTTGGTCGAGACGACTTCATCCGGACCGGCGGTGGCCAGGTCCTGGAACTGCGGGTCGGGCAGGTAGATGACCTTGACCACGAAGTTGCCCGCGATCGCCTGCTCGATATCGTCGTCGGTGAAGCTCACCGGGACGGCGCTATGAGCGAGGAAAGTCGTGGTCTTGGGATTCTGCACGGAAACTTCGATGGTCGGGTACAGGAAGAGCGATCCGCGCCGCGGAATGTTGCTCAGCCGCAAGCGATAGATTCCGCCCTGCAGGAAGTTGTATCGGCCGGGCGTTTCCAACTGGTCGCGGAAGCCGGGTCGGCCGTCCGGTTGCGGCGCAAACCACGCGACCCGCATGCTGTCCTGGCCGATGAAGCGGATCGAGGTCCGGGCCGTGCCCATCATCGGGAAGCCGCCGGGCAGAGCCGGACCCGGGACTGCGGCGACCGCTCCGGGAGGACCCGCGGGCGGCGCCGGCGGCACCTGGCCGGTTCTCTTGTCCTTGGCGGTAGCGCTGGCCGCGGCGTTGGTCACGCTCGCGCCATAACCGGTCTGGCGAATGCCGGTATCGTCGCCGGGCACGCCGCGGACGACGGGCGTCACGCCGACGCTAACGGGCGCGGTGGTCCCGTTCGCTTGAGTCGCGACCGGTTGGCCCCATGGGCCAACAAGGCCCGGAGTCTCATTAGCGACGCCGACGCCGTTGAATCGGCCGGCGTTCGGAGTCACGCTACTGTCGGTCATGCAGCCGCTTAGCGCGGCCAGCATGGTCATCGCTCCCGCTGTACGTTTCATTACTTTCTCCCTGACGGTCGTCTCGTCCGAGCGGCGCATCGCCTCGCGGTGACGGGCGCCTCCGGCCGGTAAATGGCTGGAGCCGTTTGCCTCTGCGAACATCATCGGCCTGCTATGACCCGAACTTTGGTTAAACACGGCAGATTTGCCACGACCCGTAATTGAGGCACGAAAGTGGTCGCGAGCGGCTACGGGTTATGAAGACATGGATTGGAAATGGGTTAGTTGGATGGGATCGCGCGCTTCAAGACGTGAACGAAAACTCCGTTTGAGAAGACTTGGCAGAATAGACGGTTGAAGTCATTCCACGATCCGTCGCAACGCTTGATCCGTCGCTGCGCGGACGCCCTCGTCGCGATCGTCCACAAGGAGTTGCAACGCAGGGCGGACGTCGCGAGCGATGGGGCCGAGGCTGCCCAGCAGATGGGCGCACTTGGAGCGCACCTCCGGCGCCGGGTGCGACAGCGACTGGACGAGGAAGGGGACTGCCGCTGCTCCCATCCGAGTCAGGGCTGCGCCGGCCACGGCGCGACGACGGACGTCGCCGGTCCAGATGGCGGACATCAGGGCGGGAATCGCGGAGGCCGCCGACGGACCAAATTCGCCCAACGTCGCGATTGCCTGTAAGGCGACGCCATCTTCGAGATCATCGGTGGCGGTGATGACCTCGGAGAGAGCATCCTCACCCGCGTCCGGCCCGACGATGGCTATCGCGCGGATCGCGCGGCGGCGCACGACTGGATTTTCATCCTGGACGGCGCGAATCAACGCGGGCACGGCAGCCCGAGCGCCCGCCCCAAATTCCGAAAGAGCCGCGGCAGCCAACTCGCGGACGTCGGCCTCCGGGTCCGACAGGGCTTCCGCCAACAATCGGATTGCCTCTGGTTCGCCCGGGTCCCCGGCCATGACCGCCGCTTGCAAGCGCAAGAGCGAGTCGAGCCGCCGTCGCCTGACAAGCCAGTCCGCCGCGGATGACGGATCGGGGGGCAGAAGCCATGTACCACCTTCAGATATTCATCAATGCCAACTTCGCGTGAGTATTTTCTATTTGGAGTGCGGTGATTTATCACCACATTTGTGAAACGTCAAGCAAGTCCAAAGCGGTGATAAATCACCATAGGTATCTACAGAAGTCGTTTGATCGGCATACTGGTTTGGGTGGCATGTCTTTGGCTTTGCAAGGACATGGGTGAGACGTAATCAATCACGCAGCATACCATCATTGTTTGGATTGCTATCGCGCCCATGTCCTTGCAAAGCCAACGACATGCCACCCAAACTGGCTCTGCACTTGTGTCGATACCTATGGATAAATCACCGCACTCCAAATATGTCTAGCATTTTCACGGTCGGGTTACCGATCATCGAGCTGGGCGGGTTCATCGGGCTTCGGTTGCGGGTCGAGCAAACGAGCGCCTCCGGACGATTCGAGAGAAGGCGGAACTTTTGCCGCTTCCCGCGCGGCCGGATTGCGTTCGCGCAGCCACGCGCCGGGCGTCAGGAGCGGGCCGTCGTCGAGCAAGCTCCTGTTCACGGGCTTGGGAGTCGGCTCGCTTGGAATGATCGGCGTGTCCGGGACATAGGGCCCGGGTGAAATGTCGCGGATCGAAGCGCCCGCAATCGGTTGGCCCGCCCTCCCCGGCATCACCTTCACGCGAACATCACGCTCGGCTTCGAAGGGCCGATTGTCGGGCAGCGTCAGGAATTGGGCGACGACCCGCAACTTCTCCGTCGACGGCCAGACCTTCCACGGCAGCGTCACGAAGTATCCGGTCGTGAACAGTCCGCTGCGCCAGCGCGTCTGCAACTCGGAGGCCGACACATCCCAGCGCGACAGCGGCACCTTGAGGCCCTCCGGCGTAATCTCGAAAGCTTGGACAATCAACGTGCCTGGCACCTTGACGGCGCTGCCGGTCACGTCCTGCGGCACGACCACGACTTGAAGCGCTTCGTCTCCCGGCAACCCGTGATCGTCAAGGCCGCCCGTGCCGCGACCGAGAGTGATCTGTTTCATCGTGCCGGCCATGACCGCGGCAGGGCCCTCGATGACCGTGGGAGGGAGCGGACATCCTGATGGGCAAGCAATCGAGCGATCGCGCAACTCGCCGACCAAGGCCGAGTTGTAGGCCTGGAGCCGCTCCACGTCCGATTGCATCGTTCGGATTTCGCGTTCGCGCGTGCGAAGTTCGGCCTCGACCAGGGCGGATTTTTGATTGGACCGACAGCCCATCAGGGCCACGACGCCAAGACTTGCGTAAGCCAAAAACACGCGAGGGCGGAACAACGGCCGCTTCGCCGCGTCGCCGTTACGCCGCCCTCGTAAGATCATGAGTCGCTCCATTAACCGGTCCGCTGCGGTAGGTCCGCCAGCGGGGGCATCCGCTCCAACACCTGGTCGATCAGGCCAAATTCCTTCGACTCCTGCGCCGACATGAAGTTGTCCCGGTCGGTCGCCTTTTCGATCACGTCCAAGGTCTGACCGGAGTGCTTGGCCAGCAGTTCATTCATCCGCTTCTTGATATTCAAAAACTCCTTGGTGCGGATCAGGATCTCCGTCGTGGTGCCGCCGAAGCCGCCCAGGGGCTGGTGAATCATCACGCGCGAATTCGGCAGACAATAGCGCTTGCCCTTCTGGCCGGCGGTCAGGAGCATCGCGCCCATGCTTGCCGCCTGACCGATGCAGTAAGTCGCCACGTCGGCGTTGACGTATTGCATCGTGTCGTAAATGCTCATGCCGGCGGTGACGGAGCCGCCGGGGCTGTTGATGTAAAAATTGATGTCCGCTCTTGGGTCCTCGCAGTTGAGAAACAGAAGCTGAGCGACGATTACGCTCGCGCTTTCGTCATCCACCTGCCCGTGCAGGAAGATGATGCGATCCTTCAGCAGCCGGCTGAAGATGTCGTATGACTGCTCGACCTGGCCGTTCTTTTCGACGACGATGGGAATCGGGGACATTTCCGACCTCCGAAATGCGCCCGCGTCCGCCATCGAATGGAATCGGCCGCGAAGGCGCAGGGTTATGAGCGAATGGACGGTAAACGCCTGCCGGGGGATTTCCAAAAGCGCCCGCCGGAACAGGCTGGTTGGAGACTGCTGGTTATTCCTCGCATTCCCTTCGTGCGTGACATGTCGAGAGAGAGGGATATGACTCTGCCGGTCGGCGCCTCATCGCAATACGCCACACACGAACCGAGAGGAATGCCCTCAACTCACTTTCGTGGGGACGGTCCCCGGTTTGATCTTCACGAGCACTTCGTCGACCAGGCCGAATTCCTTGGCCTCGGTCGCGGAGAAGTACCGGTCGCGTTCGGTGGCCTTCTCGACCTCTGCAGCGGTCCGGCCGGTGTGCCGACCCATCATCTCATTGAGCAGTGTCCGGTCCTTGACAATCTCATTGGCCGTGATTTCGATGTCGGACACTTGGCCATAGACCTGGCCCCAAGGTTCGTGGATCATGATCTTGGAATGCGGCAACGCGAAGCGTTTGCCTTTAGTGCCGGCCGCGAGGAGGACCGCCGCGCCGCTGGCCGCCATGCCCATGCAATAGGTTGAGATCGGGCATTCCAGAAACTGCATCGTGTCATAAATCGCCAGGGTGGCGGAGACCGAGCCGCCCGGCGAGTTGATGTACATGTGGATTTCCTGGCTCTTGTTCTCGTATTGCAGGAACAAGAGCTTCTGAATGGTGATATTCGCCATGAAGTCGCTGATATCCGGCGCGCCGCCGGTCTCGGGCGCGCTGCCCACAAAAATGATGCGGTTTTCCAGCAGCAAATCGGCCAGCGTCAGTTGCCGCTGGCGGGCGTAGTCGCGAAAGCGCTGCAACCGTGGCACGAACGGAAGCCCGTCGTGCGGGAGATCGATATTCATCGCTGGCCCTTTCAGTCAGACGGACGAGATGAGTTCTCGTCGCTCACGCTCGCCCGTCGCCTCGATTGATCAAGAACTGGACTTCTCCTCGTCCGCCGGCTTTTCTTCCGGAGGCGGCGCCGTCGGATCCTTGACTTCGCCCTGTACGGTTTGGACTTCCGTGGTGGACACCGGCGAATCGTCGTGCGACGGCGCCAGTGGAACGTCCTCGTACACTGCATTCTCCGTGATCAAGTCAAGGGCCTTGCGTTCGATGAGTTCCACGGCGAGGGTTTCCATCATGTCCTCGCGTTCAAGCTGTGCGCGCAACCGCCGTGGCGTCATATCGTTAGCGTCGGCGATGCGATCGATCTCGGCGTCGATGTCGGCGTCTTCAATCTCGATTTTTTCCACTTCGGCGATCTTTTGCAGGACAAAGTGCTCCTTGAGGGCGTTGGCCGTGCTATTCAGCACGTCGCGCTCGAGCATGCGCTGGCGGGCGAGAATCTCGTCGTCGGTCATGCCCGCGTTTCGCATCTCCATCACGCGGCGATTAAACGCGCGCCGCGCCTGGCGCATCAGCAGGTCGCGCGGCAAGTCCCACTTCGCGGCCTCGACGATGAGGTCCAAAATCTGCTTCCGGTACGATTGTTCCTGCTGGTACTTCAAGCGGCGGTCAAGAATCACGCGGATTTTTTCGCGGAACGCTTCGACCGTGTGAACGCCGAATTGATCGAGTAGTTCCTCGTTCATTTCCGGCAGCCGCAGCATCTTGACTTCCTTGATCGTAAACGACGCCTTGACCGTACGGCCTTTCAAATTCGCGTCCGAGACCGCATCGGACAGCACGATGTCCACCTCGCGCGTCTGCCCGGCCTTCGCGCCCTTGAGTTGCTCGCCAAAGCGCTCGGCCACGCCGTCGCGTAAAGCCAGCCGCGGATCCACGCGGATCTGGGTCTCTTTGGCCGTATTCAGCACATTGCCGTCCAGCTTGGCGATCATATCGGCGACGACGAAATCGCCGATTTCGACCGAGGCCTTGTCGCCCTTGGGCACGATCTGACCGTGTTGCTCCAGAAGCCGGCGTTGTTCGCGATCGACGTCGGCTTCGCTGAAGGTCATGGTCGGCCGCTTGAGCGTGATCCCCTTGTAGTTCGGCAAGTCGAATTGCGGCCGGACCTCGACCTCGAACTCATAGATCATCGGCCCTTCCTTGGGGATGTCGATCTTGGCGGGGTCAATGTCCGGCGGGGCGAGGGGCGCGACGTCGTAATCTTCGGCGATCTGTTCCAGGCTGGCCATCAAAACTTCCGAGCGCACCTGCTCGTGGACATCCTTTTGGTAACGGCGCTCGACGACCTTTCGCGGCGCTTTCCCTGGACGGAAGCCCGGAACTTGGGCATGGTCTTCCAGGATCAGCTTGCTGAAATGCTCATCGATGCGCGTGTCGATGTCGTCGCGATTAACCGTGACCTTGATATGCTTGCGACACGGTCCCGCGTCGCGGATATCGACTTCCTGTCGCAGCTTCTCGGCTTCCTTGTCGGCTTCGGCGGTCGTGGTGTCGGCATCATCGGGAGCGGCGTCGGGATCGGTTTTTGGAGTCTCTGGCTCGCTCATTGGGCTGCGCTCCCCCTTGGAGGTAAAAAAAGCCGGGCGGTTCGGAATCGCGAAGCGCCGGTTGCGCCTCAGTGTATTCCGATACGCTCGGCTGAAAAGAGCGGGTGATGGGGCTCGAACCCACGACAGCCACGTTGGCAACGTGGCGCTCTACCACTGAGCTACACCCGCGGCGATTGTTGAAATTATAAATTGACCATCGGAGCTTTCAAGAGGGAAGCAAGCCGAACGCGGACGAAGAGTTTTGACGCGCAGGCCGTGCTGAAGTAGAGTTAAGGTTGTTGAGCCTGATCGCATCGCCGGTACAGACCATGTCGCAGCAGACTTTATATGAGATTGAAGGCCGGGTCGGCGGACCGTTCACGCTGGTTCAACTGCAATTGATGGCCGCGTCGGGCATGCTCAGGCCGAATGATCGCATTCGCCGGAAAGGCTCCGAGGAGTTATACGAGGCGCGCTCGATTCGAGAGCTTTTCAGTCCGTCGCCCCTGGTCCCGACCGCCGCACCGCGAGCCATGTCGTCAGAGCAGGCGGAAATGACCGACACCCAGCGCGAGTCGTTCGGCAGCGACTCCGAACCCAGGGACAGGGACGTCCGCGCCGCATTTGATTTCTTCTCGACCCCTCCTCCGCCCCCCCCACCCGCGAAACAGAAAGACAAGACTCCGGCTCCGCCCGCCAAGCCCGCTTCCACCGCGTTCGAATTGCCTCGGATGCAAGAAGCCGCGCCAGCTGTTTCGACCGAAGTGGAAGAAAACCCGTTTGACTTTCGGATTGATCCCGCGCCGTCCCCGAAGCGTGATTCCAAACCTGACGATCAAGAGGCGACCGTCCTGATGGATGTTCATGACTTGATGCCCAAAGCGGGCGCTGCCGAGCCGACTCCGGCCGCACGAACTCGAAGCTCGCCCACGGCGGGTAAGAAAACCGAATTAATCGTTGAGCCCAAACCAGCGCCGAAGCGTGAACAAGCGCCGGCGCTCAAGATGGACGATGGAGGCAAGGCAAAAAGCGAAGCCGAAGCCGCACCGATTCCCGCACAGAGCGTTCCCTCAACGCGCGCCGAGATAACGGGACAAGCCATCGAACTCATGGCCGACGGTTGTGCGCGACCGATGGACGGTAAGTCTGTTTTCCGGCTGCATCGAACCTGGCTACTATTCGCGACCAAATACAGCGACGAAACGTCCCGCGCCATCTACCTTCGTCTGGAGCAGATCGACGCCGGAACCATCGAGCATCGTCCCGCCCCCGCGCATTTCAAAGGCGGACCCTATTCCGTTCTGACATTCTCCGCGGGCGAAATTCACGCCTCGCTCGCATTCCACGGCACCGATAAGCCGTATCGCGCTTTCCTCGAAAAAGTCCTGATGCAGTGCAACGCCGTCAGTAATTACCAGACTGGCAAGCAGTAGTTTTACAGCGACACTGGTGACGACGTTTTTCTTTACCGCGAAGCGGTTGCCTCCCATAGCCCAGGGTTGCGAGGCTTTGCGAGCTACCCCGGGTGGGCGCGCGCGTTAAACCTACCGCGAAGCGGTTGCGTCGATTTTGAGGTAACCCCTTCGGCGTAGAAGCGAATACACGCCCATGACGGACCCAGGGTAGCTCGCGAAGCCTCGCAACCCTGGGCTATCAGATGTAACCGCTTCGCGGTAAAAACCTCGCAAGTGGTGCTGCTGAGGTCACCGCATTCGCCAGAGTGCAAATAGCGGCTACAGGCTATTTCACGTCCTCCGGCTTGAGCAGTCGGAAACCTGCGTTGCCGAATGCCGAGCCGCGTACCGCATTGTTTCCCGCAAACGGCATCATCTTCAGGAGTTGTTCCGAGGCCTTGCCGGGCGTCATGCCGCGCATCAAAATCATGTCGAGATACGCGAACTCGATGACCGCACTCCCAGCCCAATCCACGCTCGTCGTGTAACCGGAAATCGGGAACCGACTCGATGGCTCAACGCCCTGAGCAATCGTTTCCGCCGCCTTCCCCTTCATGATCTGGCACGCCGAGAAGTGCAGCAGTTTCACGTTGTTGGCCATTCTCAGGCTTTCGGCGAAAGCCGACGCGGGGACAGTCTTATCGTCAACCGCGACGCCCTCGGACGAACCATGCGAGGCAATCACGACGACGGTGGGCTCCGCAATGTAAGCAACTTCGGCGCACCAGCGCTTCAAGCTGGCTTCATCGGTGTAGAAACGATGCCGTACCTGGACCCCCGACGAACGGGAAAAGAATGCCCGAAGCATGCCTCCAAATGAATACTCGTCGTCGGTCAGGTTGCTTTCCCAATGCGCTTCGATCACGACCAGCCAAATGACGCCCACCCTTGGCTCGACGCGCTCGCCCGTCCACTCGCCGCCTGTGCCGGAATCTTTTTGCTTCCATTTGCCGGTGAACCGGCTACCGTCGGATGACAGATCGAACGTGGCCGTGCCCTCCGCCGCTGGTTCCTTGTATTGGAGCGTGAGCTTGGTTCCTTCAACAGTCCCCTCGATTGCGGAGCCGCCGTTGAAGCTGTAAGAGCCGACCACTTTATTGTCTTTTTGCACGAGTCGCATGCGCCCGAAGCTGGTCTCCCACAGGCCCGTGAAGCGATCATTTTTCGCCGCGGCCGAGACGTTGGCGCGCGTGCCCGTCCAGTCGCTGTATTCTCCCTCGCCGTTCTCGCGCCACTTACCGGCAAAGCTCCTCCCGTCGGCCGATAGATCGAAGTAGCCTTCGCCGCGCGCGTTGGGCTCGCGGTAACTGAAGACGAATCGTTTCCTTTCGAGCTTGCCCTCGATCGAGCAGCGCCGGCCTTCCATCTCATAGAAGCCCGATACCTTGTCGCCGTCCTGCGTCAGCTTCATCCGGCCAAACGTCGTTTCCCACGAGCCGGCAAAAGTGTCGTCGGCGCGCGAGGAGCCGGCAAACAATAAGAGCAAAGCGAACGCAATGCTGGAACGCATGACGAACTCTCCATCGGAAATCTGTTGGGGCGATGAGCGGAGTTGATTATACGACGGCCGCGCCCACCCTTACATTGATCGAGTGGAGTGACGATCAACCATTATGCCGATTTCCATCAATTCTTCGTTTGGCATCGTTCTTGGCGTTGGAGCGATGCTCCTGCTGCAATGGCCGCTGCGCCGGTTCATGCGCTGGCTGCTGGGTCCGCTCTTTCCCGTCGAAGTGTCCCGATTGTCGCGCCGGGGCAGCACGTTCTGGCTGCGCGGCGGCTACGCTCTGGCTCTGCTCGCGGCGCTATACTCGAAGTTTCCCTATCAAGTGCTACTCAGCGTGAATGAAACGGCGAACTTCGCCCAGGAATTCGCCGAGCTTTTCCTGCTCGTTCAGGCGATTGCCGTGCTGGTGCTCACGCCGATTTGGTTCGGCGGGGCGATCAGCGACGAGAAGGAAAGGCATTCGCTCGATTTCTTGCTGACATCGCAACTGACCAGTCGCGAAATCGTCGTTGGAAAATACTCAGCCCGTCTGCTGGCGTTGATGAGCGTCTTGCTATCGGGATTGCCGGTCCTGGTGCTGACGCTTTTTTGGGGTGGTGTCGATCTCCCGCGCGTCCTTGCGCTATTCGTGGTCGCTCTGCTGTCGCTTTTCAGCCAAGGCGCGATCTGTACGTTTTGCTCCGTGCTAGCCCAGACGACGACCGGCGCGATCGCGCGCGCGTGCATTGCAACGATCGCCATGTCGTGCTGTTGCGTCGGCGTGTCGCTAGGTAGTGTGGCGACGCCGATCCATTACCAGCTATTACACCATGCGGATCCGAACGCCGATTTGTCCTCGTGGGCGGATCAGTTTGAGGGGCTGGGCCGATATGCGTTGGTTCATGGATTATTGGCGCTGACGATGCTCGGCCTGGCGGTCTGGCAATTACGATTACGGGCTGGGCCGCCCTCCTCGATTGCGGTCGGTCCACCGCCGCCCAAGCCGGATGACGAGCACGAGCCGAGCGCCGATCCTTTAACTCCACTTCAGGCCCTGATGGCGCTTCAGTCGGAAACGGCAATACAAATTGGCGGCGCTCCGATCGTTCGCGTACCTCCCGCGACGCTAACCTTCTGGCATCCGATCGGCCGGCATGCGATTCTCTGGAAAGAGCGGTACCGGCCCGGCGTCGCGGACTTGGTCTCGGATTCGTTATGGCTTTATTTTGGTGTGCTCGTCGCGGCGTTGACCATACCCGCGATCTTGTTGCCTCGCGAGATCACGACAGCTTTTGATCTGCGACAGATATTCATGGCGGTTTTCCCCGCGCTCACGATTGGACTGAGCTTGGGCCTGATTCTTCAACTTGCGGGCACGATCACGCGGGAGCGCGAGCTGCGCACGTTGGAATCGCTGCTGGTGCTGCCGGAATCGCGCGGCCGCATTCTTTTGGAGAAATGGCTTGGCGCGGTCTTGCGCCGACTGCGCTGGTTCATCGCGATCGGAGCGCTGGCGGCGCTTGGCGTGATTTCCGGGATCATGTCGCCCTGGGCTGGGTTGCTGACGGCGTTGCTCGCGCCCGCGCAGGCCCTGCTCGTTTCGGTGATAAGCTTGCTCGCTTCGCTTTTGTCGCAATCGACCGTGCGCGCCCACATCGCAGCCCTTGTCGCCGTTCTGGCCATCCTGATCGTGTCGCTATTTGCGAACCAGTACCAAGGCATCGCCTCATCCGAGAATTACCCATCGCATTTCCAATTGCGCGCCGCCTTGAATCCCGTCTCCGCCTGGGTGCTGGCGCGCGACATCAACCGTAGCGGCGACGAATCAAATGGCTCTCTGGTGAGCAGCCTGGCCCTCGGCATCGCAGGCTACGTCGGTGCCACCGGTGCTCTGGGCGCGCTCGCCTTCTGGCGTTTCCGCCGCATGAGCCGGTTCGAATAGCGCCGGAATTTCATGGACAGCGCGGCCAACTCACGTCACCATATCTCTTGTCAATCGTTACTGGTTGAACCACGGCGTTCCGGCGGGAAATCGGGATTGAATGCGCATTCTTGGGCCAATCCTGAATTGGGAAACGCTCGCGCTCGCGGTCAGCGTCGGCATTGGCGGAGCGATTGCTTTACTCCTGCTGAGACGATTACTAGGCTGGATGCTCGGGCCGATCTTCGTTTGGGAGACCGTCCGTCTAGCCCGCAAGGGTCATACGTTTTGGCTGCGCGGCATCTTCGCCCTGCTGTTTCTGGCAATGCTCTACACCTCGAAGCCCGACGTCGAATCGTTCACGCCAGACCAGGAATTCCTCGTCCCGACCACATGGCCGCTCAATCCGTATCAAAGCGGGATTTCATTCGCTCAACCAACGGCTACGGAGCTGTTCAATCACTTCGCCGAGGAATTCAGCAATGCGTTTTTGCTCACTCTGGCAATCGGCATGCTGCTTATCACGCCGATGTATTTCGCGACTACGATTTCCGAAGAGAAAGAACGGCGGTCGATCGATTTTCTTCTGACAACCCATGTGAGCAGCCGGGAAATCATCTTGGGAAAACTCGACGCGCGCTTGTTGAATCTGCTTGGAATGCTGCTCGCGGGATTGCCGGTCTTGGCGCTGACACAACTGTGGGGCGGCGTAGACTGGCTGCAGATACTGACTGGATTCGCGACGATTGTCGTCGCCGTGATTTGCTACGGTTGCATAAGTATGTTCTGTTCGGTTGCGTTTGCGCGCACGCGCAATGCAGTCCTGGCAGCCTACGGTTTGGTTCTTCTCTTTAGTCTCATCACCGGTTTAATCGGGGAATCTTCCCTCGCGTCGCCCATCATGCGCATCATTCAACCGAGGAACGCGTCTCCGTTCGTGAGTTACAGCCAGGAAGATGTCAGAGCGACCGTCTGGTCGGAGCTATTCGGCAGTCATGGACCTCCGTGGGTCCAGCAATTGACTCTTCTGGTCTTGAACTTGGTCATTGCGTTGATCTTTCTGTTGGCTGCCATCCTGGCGTTTCGTTTCTTTGCCCGTCGTCATGCCTCCGTTCGCCGCCGCGTCTTCGCCAAGCGGACGGCCAAAACCTCTGCTCCGATTCGAGTGCCGCATCCGCTGACGGTCGCCGTGAATCCGCCGGTCGGCAGTGACCCGCTGGTCTGGAAGGAGCATTATCTGGGCCGAACGTGGGGTGGGTCGTTCCTGAACAGCACTGTATGGGTATACGTTTACCTGCTTCAGGGCGTTCTCGCGGTAATCGTCGGGCTCATTGTCGCCTGGGGAGTGCAAAACGTCATGGTGCGCGACTTGGGGGTTCCGTTTCGCGCGGTGACGGTTTTGCTCTGCTTGCTCGTTCTGCTCAGCGTCGGCTTGCGGATGGCTTCGGTGGTCAGTCGCGAGCGCGAGCAGCAGACGCTCGTGAGCTTGTTGACGACGCCGATCAGTTCATATCGAATCTTGCGCGCCAAATGGCTGGGCACTCTGCTGCGTTCGCGGCGTGCCCTGGCTGGCTTGGCGGCGTGGTACGTGATGGCCGGCGTGGTCATTCAATTCGATCCCTACGAGTGGCTGCTGTTGCCGCTGACATTCCTGGCCCACGTTTGGTTCGTCGGTAATCTGGCACTCTGGCTGTCGGTCGAATGCCGGTCCACGAACCGGGTTTATTCCATCGTGCTCGGCGTTTTGCTCTTCATCGTCGGCGGCGCGTGGATCACGTCGTATTTTCAGTCCCAGGATGCATCGAGTCCAGCTGGTTATTATTCTTACCTCCGCACCTCCTTCAGACATCACGATGCATTTGATTTGTTCGACGATCACGAGCGAGCAAACGTGATCGACTGGCTCAGCCCGCCTCAGACTTGGTGGCGATTAATGCTCAGAAATGTGGAGGAGGAAGAATATCTCGACAATGCTCGTCAGTACATGAATTCGTCCGACGACCAAAGGTGGAATGTAGAGAGGGCGAGAATCTTGGGGGAACGAAAAGGCGTCGATGGGCATATCATCGGTTGGCTGATCTATTTTGGGGCCGGGTCGTTTTTCGCGATCATGTCACTCTTGCGTTTCGGCTTGCTCCGACCGCACATCAGGCCATTCCGATACCGCTTCCTTTCGCAAGCGCATCCTGCCCTGCGGCGGTGAGCAGAATGGCCGGCGTACCCGATTCGTCCAACATAGGAATTTCGTGGACATGGCAGCGACGCCTCGTCACGATGAAATGATCGAGAAGTTCGACCTGCTCGCAAAGGAGGCCAAGCGATTTCTTGGAATGAAAAGCATGTCGGCCGGGCCTTGGGCAATTCGCGGCTAATTCGATTTGCTTGGTATCTCTTGTATTTCGCGTTGGCCGTGCTGCTGGTCGTTGCGTTGATCTTCGCGACGGTCGGCGCCCGAAATCTTTACCCCGATCTGGGACTCGCGATTCGAATCGTCACGATATCGATTGGGCTCTTCGTGCTCGCCGCCGTTGGCTGCAAAATGGCCAGCAACGCAGGTTCAAAGCGACCTCCCCAGCCCAACGCGCTCGCGCTCGCCAATCCACAAGACCAAACTCTTTGGGCAAAATGGCCCAGGGGTATATCGCATTATTGCCGAGCCTTCATTATGCTCTTCATGCTTTTCCTGATCACGTGCGCGTATGTCGATGTGAACCCTCTGGCATGGGTGATTCTGCCCTTGATGTTCTTGGCACAGGTTTGGATGTTCGGCAATATCGGGCTGTTTCTGTCGCTACGGATTCGGCCCGCCAATCTAGCAATTCGGTTTTTGCTGGGTGCTCTGTTCGGCATCATCGCCATCGCTTCGACTCTCTCGTACTCGTACCACAACTTCGGCCCTGAAGGTTACGTTGATCGCCGGATCGAGTTATTGCAGTTTCACAAATACACCGAGTTTGACGACTGGGCGAATCCGCCCCAATCGTGGTGGCACTTGTTTCGGCCAAATCAGCGTTACTATTTTTCGCGGTATCTCGCATGTGAATGCATGCATTATTGCGCCGCGATCTTTGTGCATTGTTGCATCGGCACGTACTTCGCTTTACTGGCGACTCGCCTCGTCCCTCGTCCCAAGGCGAGCAAATGACGGCGCTCCCACGAATCCTGTTTGTCACCGGGAAGCTCGCAGAACCGGCGCTGCGGCGGGTGCTCGTGGAGTTGGCACCGCGGGCTGGGTTTGAAGCTGAGGTCGTGGTGTTGCCGATCACGGTGGCGGCACTTCTGACAACTCCCTGGGTGGCTCGTCATTTAACCGTACCTTCGAACGTAAGCCGGATCATCTTACCTGGTTATTGCGGCGGGGAACTCGCTGAAGTCACAACTTCGACTCCCGCCGCCGTAGAACGCGGTCCGCGCGACTTGCGCGATCTGCCGGAGTTCTTTGGGCAAACATCCGAGCCGCGCACGGATTACGGTGAGTTCGACATTCAGATCATCGCGGAGATCAATCACGCGCCGCGGATGTCGTTGACCGAGCTTTTGGTTGAGGCTCGCAAGTTGCGGGCGGACGGCGCGGACGTGATCGATGTGGGCTGCGATCCGGAATTGGAGTGGGCTGGCGTCGGGGAAGCGGTGCGGGCGCTGCGCGGCGAAGGTATGCGCGTCTCGATTGATAGCTTTCAACGGCGCGAAGTCGAGCAAGCCCTGGCGGCGGGAGCGGAATTGGTCCTGTCGGTAAGTGGGGTGAATGTCGAGTTCGCGAAGGGATGGGCTGAGCGATATGGGTCGGAAGTGGTCGCGATTCCCGACAAGCCCACCGACCTCGAAAGCCTCAATCGCACGGTGCAGCGATTGCATCGCGATGGCGTGCGTTTTCGCATCGATCCGGTCCTCGAGCCCATCGGTTTTGGGTTTGCCGCCTCGCTCGGGCGATACCTCGCGGTCCGGCAGCGCTATCCCGACGCCGAGATGATGATGGGCGTCGGCAATCTGACCGAACTGACCGACGCCGATTCCGCCGCGATCAACGTACTGCTGCTCGGCTTCTGTCAGGAACTCGGCATTCGCAGCGTGCTGACCACGCAAGTCATCAACTGGTGCCAAAGCTGCGTGCGGGAACTCGATCGCGCTCGGCGGCTGGTCGCGTATGCGGTTACCCAAAAGGTCGTGCCTAAGCGCATCGAACCGGACCTAGTGCTGCTCCGCGATCCGAAGCGCTATGAAATGGGCGACTCAGCCCTTCGCGAACTGGCCGAGCGCGTCACCGATCGCAACTATCGCCTGTTCGCCGAACGCGGCGAGCTTCACGTCCTCAACGGCGACGTCTACCTGCACGGCACCGATCCATTTGCCCTCTTCGACGAATTGCGGCGACTCGATCCCAATCTCGACCAGGCTCATGCCTTTTATCTTGGCTATGAACTATCGAAGGCCGTGACGGCGTTGACACTTGGCAAAAATTACACGCAGGACCAGGCACTTCGGTGGGGCTTGCTAACGCGGCCGGAGACGCCGCATGGCCCTTCCGCCAAATAATGCCGCCACACGCGAACCGCCCTCAGCCCATCCGTCTCCTTCAATTGCCACGAAAGCCGTCTGCTTGACAGGATTCGCGAGCGGACGTAGAAAGGTGTTTGCCGCCCCCATCGTCTAGCGGCCTAGGACATAGCCCTCTCAAGGCTAAGACAGGGGTTCGATTCCCCTTGGGGGTATATTCAAAGGTTTCTTTGAATTGCCAACGGTTGAAAGAGCTTGATTCTCAGGCTTTTTCGACCGTTGTTCTTTTTGACTCGTCATCTCCCGACTATTGAATGCGCTCCTGACTGCACCGGATTCTGCAGCGCGGCCTCGAAGTCGGATACAGACACTAAAAGATAATGCTCGGCAGCAATGGCCGCGGAATTGCCGGTCCAGTTCGCGACGACATGCATCGGGAATCGGCTCGCCCGTTCTGTTTCTCGGCTGATGCGCAGATTTTGGAAAAACAGCGGCCACGGCTACGAACCGGACGCCGGATGATCCGCTCAAATTGAGTCCGAAGATTTGCGCTGCCGTCGCGCGTCCGGGTGGCAACGTGAGTCGAACCGGCCGGCGCCTGCTCGAATAGCGTTTCAAGGTGCGGACGCAATTCCGGGGACGGGGGAACAAACCGCTTGCTTTTTCTTTCGTGTGCTGCAGCTTCGACGAGCGGACCAGAAATCGGCCGCGGTGCCAGTCGATGTCAGCCCACGTCAAATGCAAAGGACGGTTCTATCGCCCGCGTCGGACTGGTCCGATGCCGGTATGGCCAAGGACGTTTTGGCCCTGGCGAACCGGAAGAATCGCCGGTGCTCTCCGGCGGCAAGCCGGAGCCGCATAAGATTCATGGCATCGGTGCCGGATTTGTGCCGAATGTGTTGGACCGCAGCGTATTCGACGAATTCATCACCGTCAGCAATGAAACCGCGCTTGCCACCGCGCGCAAATGTGCGAAGCTGGAAGGCGTGAAGGTGGGGATTTCGTCCGATGCGACGATTGCGGCGGCGCTGGTAGTGGGCAAGCGGCCGGAGATGAAAGGGAAGCAAATTGTGCTGGTGACAGCCAGCTCCGCCGAGCGTTGCTTGAGCACGGATTTATTCGCAGAGTAGGCAGATGAGCATAGAAGAAGTTCCTGTTCCGAAGGGTAAGGAAATCAACAGCGCGCTGAATGCGCTGGAAAAAGATGCTGCGCGCCGCTCGCCAAAAGAGCTTCGGCTGTTGGTGCGTTTTCAGACAGTTTATCTGCGTCGTCTGAATGTGGAGACGCCATCGCATTTTGCGGCCAGGCTGTCGCATACTGCTCAGCTCTATACCGTTTATGTGCGCTTGCAGCGTGAGGCAGAGAAGAATCGTTCTGCTGCTCCAGCGGGCGAGGTGAATGCGCGGGAAGCTTACGGGCTGTTGCCGTCAGAAGAAGAAAAACCGGCGAAAAAAATAATCCGCGATCTTCCCGGGAAAAGTGGCGCGCTTGAACATGATGAGGCACGCAGATCGTTAGCGGAAACAGCTGAAAGAATGTTGAAAAATGGTGAGGATCTGCAAATCCGCCCGCCCAGAGATGCGGAAGAGGAGATGGAATTGGATGAGCCGCGGCCGGCAGCGCGGCACACGCCGAAAAAACGCGCAGCGCGAACTCCGGAAGAGATACTGCTGAGCGAGAGCACGCCCATCAGCAACGACGAGGAACTCGATGACAAGGAACTGGAAGTCGAGGCTGGCCACAGCGCCCCAGCCAGTGTGCCGCACGTGCCACACACAACGGCGGGCGGAATTATCAGTACGCTGGAAGGCGCGGGGAAGCTGAGCGATGATCTGGCAGGTAGAATTGCCACACGCGATAACGGTGCACGATGGGTGGATCGTGTCCGCGGCTGGGGAAAAGCAGTTTTGGTTGGTCTGTCGCTTACTGGAATTGCAGGAGGGGTTCTGGCGGTGCGCGCGGCGTATAATGCGGCTAATCATGTAGGTAATACTGGGCGGGAACGACAGGTGCAGGTAGGCAATTATGCAGACCGAATCGCTACTGACACTGGCGCACCGGCGCCTCAAACCGGCGCTGAGTCTACGGCGCCCGCTGCCACCACCGCATCTACCGCGCGTGGCGGCCGCTGATGCAGGCCGCGAGTCTCCGCCGCCACGCCCGGCCGCATCGTGCTGCCGAAAGCGGTCAACCCGCGGCAACTGTCCCGGCCGCCACGTTGACTTGCTTCTTTACGATGTTCACTTGCAACACTGGCGACGAGTTGCACAAGATCATCACGAGCCAGATGAAGTAGGCCGGCGTTCGAAACGTCATGCGGTTGCTAATGGTTTACCGGAAATCGATTCCCGCTCAGAAAGCCGGCACTCGACTCAATCCCTTCAAGCCCGGCGCGATGATAGAGGTAAAGGCGCGCCCAGCTCGCGGCGTCGCCAGGGTTCGTCCACTTAAGGATTTGATGGATTTAAGTTGAGGACCTGCGAAGAATCGGGTCGCGCAGGCGAACAAAGAGGCCCCGGCAATAATTGCCGGGGCCTTTGCGTTGCTCGGTTGAGTTGGATGGATTAATAGCGATCGCGATGACCGCCACCACCGCCATAGCCGCCTCGATCACTACCGCCGCGCGGCCGTTCTTCTCTTGGCTTGGCCACATTGACTGTCAGCGTTCGACCCTGAACCTCCTTGCCATTGAGCGCTTCGATGGCCCGGTCGCCGCCCTCGCTCATTTCGACGAAGGCGAAGCCGCGCGACCGACCCGATTCTCGGTCCATGACGACCTGGGCCTTACTCACCGTGCCGTGCGCGCCGAAGGCTTGCGTTAGATCAGCCTCGGTCGTGTCGAACGACAGGTTTCCCACGTACAAATTCATACCCATTAATCAATCCTCTGCGGGGCTCAACGCCTCGCGTTCAGGAAAATGACCCTGCGGCAGCACAGGTGCAGTCACAGGAGACGGTGAGAGGCGGGCTAGGCGCGCCTGGATGACGCGACATTCCGTCTAGTCTGGCGAAAGACTTGGCGATCTCGGAAACGATGAGGACAAAGCTCAAAGCAACAGAGAGGTGAGCTAAGCACAGAACGGCAGTCTCGTCCGTCGGTTCGTGGGCGGACACCCGCCCATCTCTAATCATGATACGCAGTTTGCCTCTTCGCGGCATCTACTCGCGCTCCTCTTTCCTTGATCATCAATGGCTCGCGGACCACGGTGTACTTGACGGTTATTCTGACAAACTTTCCAAAGGTCCGCCAATGTCACCTTGAGGGGCGTGGAGAAATGCCGATAATGAGTGTAGGCAAGCGATTTGACCCGTGACACCTCTGAAGCATTGAGCTGCCCCGTCAACCCGCCTGTTGTACTCGCGCTTTGGTTTCCTCACTCGAATCGAGGACACTCATGTCTAAGTCGTTTGTCGTCACGTTTGAGAACAAGAGTTATACGTGGGAGGGCGGACGATGGTATGGCACAATGGACTACCTGAAGCCGTCCCTGGGTCTGATCCACAGACTGAACACAATGCTTCCCACGCTTCCCGCAAAGAAGTCTAGGCGCGCTCGCGCTAACCTCGCCGATTCCAGCGTGCCCCCTACCGATTGATTGCAGCTCGGTCTTTCAACCAGCTATCGGCGCCGAGCAAGCAAAATCAGCCTGCGATACGGCCACGCGTCCGCTCGTGGACGAGGATGTATGTGATGACCGACTCCTTCGAGCTTCTGAGACGCTCGCCTACTGCTACGTAACGAGCTTCCAGTTTCCGGAGCTCTTCCTGTCCCATCGGGGTAACGAGGAGGGCTTGCAGTTCGTTTTGTCGCTCGTGGATCGTCTTCAATTTGGGCATCGTGGTTTGCTCGATTTTGTAAGGAGAAGATGAATCCTAGGGCTCGCTTCGCTGCGCAATCGCGACTACTTGGGGCGCCCATCAAGAAAGGATGGGCATCATCAACTCGATTTCGGTAATTCCAAGTTCCCCATGGCCGCAGTCGCAAAAGACCTTGCTTTTTCTGACGCGAGGCGCTTAGTGCGATTGAAGCCGGAATTGCGTGTACCAAGGCGAAGTTCGTAATGCCGCCGCGGGACTATCACGGGCAATGAGAGCACATTGGCTTGTCACCAGCTAGTAGACCTTTTTGATCACCGGCCGGGACTCGAGAATGTTTCCGTCGCCGTCCGCAGTCAAGAAGTAACTGTGCGCGATCTCGGCAAAGGTATATTCCTCGCCGACCAGGATGTTGACCCGGTAGTGCCGATTCCACAGATGTCGGACGCGGGCTTGGTGTGGAATCTTGGGCCGGCCTAGGAGATCCAGGACGTGGTCGCCAATAACAGTCGCCAAATTCTGCTCAATCAACCGAACCGAAGCCTGTTCCGGACTTTGCTCTTTCGCGGTCATGCAATACTCCATGTGGCAATCTGAGGATGGTCGCTCACGTGAGAAAATCTGTCAAGTCGTAACGTGGAAGGACGGCGACGAAAGTGGCGCCTTGCCCCTCGCCGGAATCCAGGGTCAGCGAACCGCCGCTCTGCTCCACCAACATGCGGACGACGGCCAAGCCCACGCTCAGCCCAGCGGCGCGGACAGCCGCTGTTCGGTAGAACAACTCCAGGATGGCACTACGGTCGGCGGTTGCCAGTCCGACACCGTTGTCGGTCACGCGCAGCTCGTATCCATGCTCGGTCTCGCGGAGCGCGATTGCGACCCAGGGCTCTGTTTTCGCGGGGTCGCGGTATCTCAAAGCGTTCGAGATAAGGTTGTCCAGGATGTGGTGCATGCGCGCCGGAAACCATTCGACGCTTTCACAGCCCAATTCCAATTGCATAACAACCTGCGCCGCGTTTTGCAGGCGCTGCTGACGGCGAAACACGCGATTCGCCAGCGGCCGTACGGCAATGGCAACCACTTGATCGTGGGAGGGGTGATAACCGGTGGACTCTCGCAAATCCGCGGTTACCTCGGCAAGATGCACCGCGGCCTTGTCTACCTCGGCCAGGGCTGGGCCGGCGGTATCGGCCGCGCCGGCGCAAAGACGACGAATTCGCGCGACGGTCTCGCTCACTTCGAGTTCGAGGAATCTTGCCTGATAGCGCAAGCGATCGACCTCCAGCTCCAGGTCGGCCATGTATGGCAACAGACGGTGCAGGTCGGGCTCGCCGTCTTTGGTTGCCACTACCGAATTTGCCATGAAATTTTCCTTTATCACTAGCACTCCGTGCTGCGCAGTGCGCCGAATCCTAGCGCTGCATCGCCGAATCGCCTGTCAAAGCAGCCCGGCCCCCAGCCGCGGCATTGGTGCTAATGCTCATTCCATCGAGACGATCCCGGTCCGTTTGCGATGCGCTGGCGCGGGACACCGGCGCAGGTAATCGAGGACTTCGGATAGTTGAGCAGTCGCCAGGGCAATGCAAGTATCCGCGCCGCCGTAATAGATTCGAAGTGTGCCGGGCCCCTTGTCCAAAATCCAACCACAGGGAAACACGACCCCGTTGACGTCTCCATGGCGCTCGTACGGCATCTCTGGCGCGAAGACCCACTCGTCGCTGCGACGCAACACTCGCTTCGGATCTTCGAGGTCGAGCAGCGCGAATCCCAGACGGTACAAACATCCCCCAGCCGTGTGCCGTACGCCATGGTACAGAATTAGCCAGCCGTCCGCCGTCTCCATGGGTGGTGGGCTCAGACCGATCTTGTTGGCGTCCCACCAAGCGCCGCGCCGGGCGTGCATCAAGATATGATGGTCTCCCCAATGGGTCAGGTCCGGCGAAAACGACAGCCAGATGTGCGCGCCGGAACTGCCGGCGGAAACGGGCCGGTGGATCATCGCGTAACGGCCGCCGAAGCGACGCGGGAAGACGGCAGCGTCCTTGTCCTCCGGCGGCATGACGGGGCCAAGCCGAGTGAACGTGACGAAATCGGTCGTGCGCGCGAGCGACACCATTGGACCACTCGATGAGAAAGCCGTGTAGGCGATGATCCATTCCTTGCGCTCCTCGACCCAGGTAACGCGCGGGTCTTCCACACCCCACTCTTCTTCCGAGAAATTGGCTGGGTCGGGTGCGAAACTGGGCTTGGAATCGATGTGCCAATTGGAGACGCCGTCGTTGCTCCGGGCCACGCTCAGGTGCGAATGGCCGCGGCGGTCCTCGACGCGGACGAGCAGAATCGTTTCGTCGCCCTTTTGGCACGCGCCGGCGTTGAAGACCGTATGGGCTGGGTAGGGCCAGTCGTGGGCTGTGAGAATGGGATTGGCCGGGCAGCGCTGGAACAGGTCGGTGTACAGTCCCGGCGGTTTCGATTCTCGGATCATTTCTTCTTTCCTTGCGTGAGAGTTCAGAGTGAGTCCGTTAAACGTCATGCGCTGGCGATTGCGGACTGGTCGCCGCCTAACGCGTCTCGGAACTCGAGATCATCCACTTCAGCCCACAAATAAGCGAGCGTCGATTCCGCGCCCTGATTTCGATTCACGCCCGAAGGATGAAGGCCGTCAAAGCAAGCACCTCGCTTACTGTCAACAAGAGGCAGATTCAAACTGTTGGCGCCGTGAAACCATTCGATCGCGCGATGAAACGATCCCAGATAGGTGTTTCCGCCGAGAAGCGCATGCCCGGCGAGCGCGGCTTCTGCCATCGTGACGGCTTCGACGGGTTGCTGATCGTAGACCGCCTTGTCGCCGCCATGAGAATACCAACCGTCATTACCGATTGGACAGAAGTTGTCGTCGATTGTGGTTTCCCGGTCAAGGAAAGCAAAGGACCTCTCCGCGACTTCGCGGAATACTTCCTTCGGCCAGCGGCGGGCGGCAATGAACAAAGCGTGGGGCAGTACAGCGTTCGCGTAGGTCATTCGCGACTCGAACCAGGACCATTCTGGACGCTCGGCGCGCTGGAAGCACTCCACCAACCGTTGCGCGGCGGACCAGGCGATGGCTTGAAGCGGGTCCAGGTCCTTGATCCCGGCCGCCCAAAGGTGCCCCCAAGCGAGAATCACGTAGGCTTGGGCGCGAAGGCTTCGTAGGTCGGCCAACGACGACATGACCAGATCGATCAACTCGCGCGCGAGCGCGCGATGGCCGTCGGGCAGGTCGCTGGCAACGACTTCGGCCAAGGCTCGCACCGCTTGGCCCTGACAGTCGCCACAGCCCTCCACATCCAGCCAGCTGCGTTGGTAACTCATCAGGTTGTGAAACCCACCACCTGGGCGGCGTGCGAACTCCAAGAAACTCAAGTAACCCGTCACTCGCGCGAGCATGCGCTCATCCGGATGCCGAGCCCACAAGCGCACGCAAAGGCGTAATGCTCGCGCGTTGTCATCCGTCGTGTAGCCGCTCTCGCGCCGTGGGATGTCGTAAATGGCATGCTGAATCAGCCCGGTCGAATCGGTCATGCGATCCAGGTGATCCAGCGCGATTGCGTCACTAAAGGGCACGGTCAGCCTCCTTGCAAGAGTTCGATCGGGGGAGCCATTACTTTACGCTTGGCGAACGCCGCGAGATAGCGACTTTCCAATCTCTTCTCTTTTGCGGCAGCGACTTGATCGAAGAACGCCAGATACTGACGGCCGACGTTTGGCCAGAACATTGGTTTGGCGTACTCGTATGCCTTTCGGCGCGTCTCCGCCTGAAACTCCGGGTCGGCCAGGTAGCGAATCGTCGCCGCGGCCATGGCCTTGCTGTCGGAGAATGGCACAATGACCCCGCGTCCGTCGGCCAGCACTTCTTCCGCGTACAGGTAAGGCGTACTCACCACCGCGCCGCCGGCCGACAGTGCGTAGGCAAGTGTGCCGCTCGCGATTTGGTCTTTACCCGGATAGGGAGTGACGTAGACATCGCAAGATTGCAAATACTCCAGCAGCTCGGGAAGGCTCAAATATCGATTGACAAAGCGGACGTGTTCGCCCACGCCGAGTGCTTCTGCCTTGGCCACAAGGCTTTCTCGGTAAGCCTCGCCTTCATGTCGCTTGACCAGCGGATGAGTGGCGCCGACGATGAGGTAAATCGCGTTCGGGAAATCTTCTATGACGCTGGGCATGGCATCGATCATGTATTCGAGGCCCTTGCCGCGATTGATGAGCCCGAAGGTGCAAATCACTCGCCGGCCGGCCAATCCCAACCGGGCCTTGTGCTCATCGGTCCGTTCGCGCGCAACCATGGGGACGCCATGCGGAATCACATGCACCTGGTCCATCACGTTGTAGACGTCCGCGAGCAAACGGGCCGCGATTTTCGTCATGACAACGAGGCCGAGGCTCTGCGCCGCGATTTGCTGGATCAGGCGCTTCGGCAGCACGGCGGGCTGGGTCATTAACGTGTGAAATGTCGTGACAATGGGCTTGCGGCAAGTGCGCATGAAATCCAAAACGCGCTCGCCCCATTCGCCGGGATAGAGTCCAAACTCGTGCTGAAGACTGACCACGTCGCACGGACCGTCGTTGGCGATTTCCGCGGCCACGCGGTACGCGTTGGGCCGGCTATTGTCGATGACGTGGACCACTCGCGTATCGTCGTAGTCGAGGGCAACCGTCTTCTGGATTGCGGCAACCGACGAAACCGGCTCGGGCGCAGCCGAATCCACCGCATCGGCGGAATCTCGAGTGAACGTCGCCAGCCCACATTCTTCCGGCGGGTAAGTCGATACAAACAGGGGCCGAACCGCATCCATACGCCACCTCCCAAGATGACTGACAGTTCATTGAGACGGACTATTCGCTGCACGCCAAAGCGCGCGTCGCACGAATCCAACGACGATCGAGCCGCTTGCCATGCCGAGTAGATAGACGACGCCAACCAACAGCGAGCGGGAGCACGTGACGCTTTGGCCGAAATACTCGAGCGTCATCATCTCGCGGTTTTCGACGGCGAAGATCCCGATCGCGCCGGCAAGGATCGCCAAAACAATCAAATTGAGGAAGCGCATCCGGGTACCTCGGGGGCTGCACGTCGCGACTCAACTTGAATTCTCGTTACACCGGCGGGCTACGAGCTCCGCCTGAAACTTCGCCCAACCGGATCCGTTCCCAGACCTCCATGCGGTGGATGGGAATGGTTGAATCTACGTCAAAGCCCAGCTTTACTCGGTCACCGCTAATTGAGAGTACCGTAACCTTGAGCAGTTGTTGGAAGCTGCTGGAGCCGCCGACCACCACCGCTTCCCGACTCTTTCGCGATAGAACCAGCATGATAAATCCTCCTATTCATGCTTGGGTGCACGGACCATTCCTGCCAAATCGTGAGCAAACTAGCGGGATTCCCCGCTACCACACTTCCGACCAGTCGTCTCCATTCCCACGCCTTCTCCCGGATCAATGTCTCATGAGTTTTTGCCACTAGGCGTTCCTAAGCTTGACTGCATCGATTCCATACTCAATAAGCTTGGCGCGGATGCTTTGGCGGCATAAGCCGCTGAGTTTGGAAGCGCGGCTATGGCGACCGCTCGTCTCATCCAATTCGCATCGGATCATTTGCTCCTCGATCACGGCTGCCGCTTTGCGAAGCATTGCCGGAAGCGATTCTTCCGGGTCGAGGGCCTTTGGCGACGCGTGCGTCGTGGAATCCACCAGTTCGGGCGGCAGGTGCTCTGGGCGGATCATATTGTCGCGTGTCGCCGCGCATGCTCGTTCGATGGCGTTCTCCAACTCGCGGACATTGCCGGGCCAACGATGGCCTTGCAGCAAATCCAGAACGCGCCGTGCGATGCGCTTAGGCGCCTCGCCGGGGCGGGCATACTTCTCGGCAAAATGTTGTGCGAGCAACGAAATGTCCTCGGGACGCTCGCGCAGCGGGGGAAGATTGATTTTGACCACGTCCAGCCGGTAATAAAGGTCTTCGCGAAACTTTCCGTTGCGGACCAAATCCTTGAGGCAGCGGTTGGTGGCCGCAACCACGCGAACGTCCACCGCGATCGGCTGCGTTCCGCCGACCCGCTCGAAACTACGTTCCTGCAAGACGCGCAGCAGCTTGCACTGCATCGTTGCGGGGATATCGCCGACCTCATCAAGGAAAAGCGTGCCATGGTGAGCGAGCTCGAATCGGCCCTTACGCTGGCTGGCGGCGCTGGTGAAGGCTCCCTTTTCGTGTCCGAACAGTTCGCTTTCGAGCAACTGCTCCGAAAGCGCGGCGCAATTGACCGCCACCATCGGACCGCGGCGCCCCCTCGACGCTTCGTGAAGCGCTCGCGCCACAATCTCCTTGCCTGTTCCGGTTTCTCCCTCGATCAGCACGGTTGACTTGCTTTGGGCCACCAACGCCAGCAAATCGAAAATGGCGCCCATCCGGGGGTTCTTGCTAATGACGACGTCAAATTCTCCGGCCACACTGGGAACCAACGCCGGCGAGTTATCATTGGAGCGCCTGGCCCGAATGCGCGCCGGCTTCGCGTCGATCTGAAAATCGTCAACACGCGGAGTATCGGTCGAGATGCCGTTATGGGAGGCGTCGTGGAGTTCCTGACCTTGATCGCAAAAATCAGATCGTTGTACCGTGCCATTTTCTCGGTGCTTCGTCGTGGAGAGCAACATGAAAAACCTCCGTGCTCATGACTGAGGAGCCGATCCATTTCCACTCCAGCTCTCGGCGGCGACAGCGTGGGAGAGCAGGAATACTTGAACGGTCGTGCCGTTGGTGAATACCTGCACGACGCTGCCGGTCGCCGTCTCGAGCTCCGCGGCCGCTTCGCGCACTTCGACCCCCGTGATCCGTTTGATCTCCTGCCGGAGCGACTCGGAGGAATTGAGGAACAATTGGCGATGAAATTCTTGCAGCTGAGCTGCGCCCTCGGGAGTATTTGCCAGGACCTTTTCGGCGGGGGTCAACGCCCCGTGCAGCGTGATCACCAGTGTGTCCTCGCTAAGGACGACGCTGACCGATTTTGGCGCGTGCCCGGTGCGACGTCGCTCGAATTCGCTGGCCGCTTGTGCAATTTGCTTTGCCATATTCGAATCGGACTTTACCATCCTGTCGATCCTTGCCGTGGCGTTGGTTTGCAGTCGCCACGAAAAAAAAGCCGGCGTGGTCGAACACCCATGGGTGCTAGACCACGCCGGCTTACTCGTTGACGGATCCCCCGGAGTTTAAGCCGGGTTGCCCTTCATCTAGTCATCCGACGAATTTAGAGCATTCAACTGAAATTGAGAGTACTCTAATCAACCTTAGACATTCTACGCTTCGCAGCGGTGCTTGCAAGTGCAATGTCTCCCGGGCTGCGAACAATCTTCCCGCGTCGTCCACACTCAAACTCTATTCCTCGGTCTCGGAGACGAGCGAATAGGTCGAGGTCGGCCCGGAATAGAAGAACGCCAAGTTATGCCGGATTCCCGTCTGCGGCGTAGGGAAGTCAGCCAGCACCGGTCACCTCTGATCATTCGAGCAACTCCGCGGTCGAGCTGTAGTTCATCAGGTCAGGTGCAGATTGAGGAGCCCGTCCTCCCGAATCCCACCAGCGAAATGTCATCGCTTTGGCTGCAACCGGTGACGAATTGCTTTACGACCTTGACCACCTGCTCACCGAGCGCGCGGGGGCAGAAGGCCTTCCCTTGCACGGCGGCATGTACGCCTTTCGTCTGTAACTGGATGTCTTGGACATTTACGGCCTCGGTGACGCCATCGGTGAAAGCCAGTATGGTGTCACCCGGCTCCAAGGAGACTTGGCACGAGGCGTACTCGAAGTCGTCGAGAACGCCTAGGGGCAAGCCGGTCACTTCGTTGCTGATCGCCTCTTCTACGTTGCATGTGGCACGGTGGTAGATCAAAGGAGGCGGATGGCCGGCGTTGACCAATGTGACAGTATGGCTCACTGGGTCGAGGACGACCGCCACCAGCGTCACAAACCGATCCGCGATCCCCGACTTGTTCATCAAGGAGTTGAGCTTGGTGACAGCGGTCGCGGGATCGGACTCCGTCAGCATGCAGAACCGGGCGTCGGCGCAGAGCTTGGCCATCAGAAGGGCGGCCACCACCCCTTTGCCTGCCACGTCTCCCAACAAGACCGCGACTCGCTTGCGCGGCAGCAAGATGAAGTCGTAATAGTCTCCACCGACCTCGTAGGCCGATTCGTAGTGGGCAAAAAACTCGTAGCCCGGAACTTCGGGCATCCGTAGCGGCAAGAAGCCGCGTTGCACGCCGCGGGCCAACTCCAGATCAAGCTTGATTCGCTCGCGCGCCAATTCGAGATGGCGGCTGTATTCCTCCAGATCGATTTGGAGGCGGCGGAGTTTCAGATGCGTTTCGACGCGGGCGTGCAATTCTTCCATCTGAAATGGCTTGGTGAGGTAATCCACTCCACCAAGAGCAAAGGCTTTTACCTTGTCGATCTGCTCGGTCAGTGCGCTAATGAAGATGACGGGAATTCCCTTGAGTCGATCGTCAGCCTTGAGGTGTTCGCAAACTTCGTAGCCGTTCATCTCCGGCATGTTGATGTCAAGGAGGATCAAGTCCGGGGGATCGCGTTGGGCTGCCACCAGCGCCAGTTTGCCGTTGGGAACGGGGCGAACTTTATACCCGCGGTCCTTGAGCATGCCGGCCAGCACCTGGAGATTGGCGGGGGTATCGTCCACTACCAAGATGCTGGCGGGTTGCCCGAGGCCGATCTTAGGCTTGTCCGGATTCAATCGAGGCCCCCGTGCTTAACAAATCAAGAAGTTTCTGATATTGGAAGCCTTCGGCCAGGTGGCGCAGCCCCTGAGCAATGCGAGGATCGCGGGCTTCAACCCTCTGAATCTTTGTCAACAGCTGGTCGAGATCCGCGGTGATGACGGCTTCCCGCATCGAGTGGATGAGGCTTGGTGGCCAGCCCGCGAGGGACTCGGGTGTGAGCTCGGCCGTTTCCTGCTGGGCCGCGACGGTGGATTCCTCGGCGTACACGTATTCCACTCCTACGTGGGAGTGAATCTTCTCGAACAACTCTGCTTCCCTGAACGGCTTGCCGATGAAATCGTCGGCTCCAATCTCAGTCAACTCCTGCCGATTTTCGTCCATCGCACTGGCAGTCACCGCGATAATCTTGAGGTCCTTGCCGCCGGCCATTGCCCGGATCCGGCGAATCGCTTCATGACCGTCGATCACGGGCATGCGGAAATCCATGAGGATCAGGTGGGGCCGCCATTCCGCAAACTCCCGGATGGCTTCTGCTCCATTGACCGCTAGCCGGATCTCGAAACCGACGGTGGCCAGAAGCTGCGCCAGTAGCTGGCGGTTATCCTCGATGTCGTCGGCAATCAGTACGCGACACGTCGCCTGTCCGGGCTGGAGCCTCAAAACATGCCGTGGTTTGGACTTCGCCTGAACCGCTTGAGCCTCCCCAACTTTCAAGGGCAGCTGAATTGTGAAAATGCTGCCCTTGCCAACCTGGCTGTCAACCGTGATGGCTCCGCCCATCAGGCGAACAAGCTCCCGGCTGATGGCCAAGCCCAGCCCCGTGCCAGTCCCCGTTTGCTGCCCAGTCTTGGTCTGCTCGAAATGTCGGAACAATTTGTCTTGATCTTCCGCTGAAATTCCGGGGCCGGTGTCCTCGATTTCGAGTCGGAGTAACCGGTCGATCGCTCCGGGTTGGTCCGCGCGCACGCGCAAGCAGATGCCGCCTTGTTCAGTAAACTTGACGGCGTTCCCCAGCACGTTAATCAACACCTGACGCAGCTTGTTAATGTCCGTCACGATGTATTGGGGAACATCGCCGATCATTTCGACCGAGAAGGATATTTTTTTCTCGTCAGTGCGGACGCGGAACATCATCTCCAGGTCTTTGAGCAGGGCGGGCAGGTCAAACGTGGAGGGGTTCAAGGTCGTGCGGCCCGCTTCGATCTTTGACATCTCCAGGATGTCGTTGATCAAGGCGAGTAGATGCTCACCGCTCCGGTTAATGGTTCCAAGGTATTGGCATTGTTGCGGTGTAAGGTCCGGGTCGCGAAGCATCAGCTGGGAGAACCCGAGGATGGCGTTCATCGGGGTGCGGATTTCGTGCGACATGTTAGCCAGGAAGACGCTCTTGGCGCGATTGGCTTGCTGCAACGATAGCTCGTAGCGCTTGCGTTCAGTGACATCGCGGGCTGCCGCGAACACTCCCTGCAGCTTCCGATCGCGGTCGTGGAAGGTAGACGCGTTGTAAGACACCACGGTTTCCTTACCATCCCGGGCGCGAGCGGTGAGCTCGTAGTCGGTGAGTTTGCTTTCGCCTAGCACTCGCTTGATGCCGGCCTGGGCTCGCTCCGGATTGGTGAAGTAATCCTTGAACGGAGCGCCGATCAGCTCGTCGCGCGTGCATCCGGTCAGCGCCTCCATCTGTTTATTCACATCGGTAATGATGCCGCGTGGATCGGTGGTTATCAGTGCGTCAATGTTGGATTCAATGAGCGAGCGCGTGTAAAACTGTTGGTCGCGCACGCGCTGATCGAGCAGCATGCGCTCGGCTTCGACTTGCTTACGTGCAGTATTGTCGGTGCCGATCAACAGATACCCGATGATTCCCTCTTGTGCGTCGCGCAGCGCCGTGACCGACACAATGGCGGGAAAGCGGCTGCCATCCTTGCGGATGTAGGTCAATTCGTAGATGTCCTCGATGCCCCGCGAGGCCTTGAAAACCAAGGCATCAACGCCCGGCGTAATCTTGGTATAAAGCTCGGCGCTCAACGTTTTGGCTCGCGCAATCACTTCCTGCGGATCGGAAATGTCGGCCGGCGTGATTTTGTTCATCACTTCGGCGGCCGTATAGCCCAGCATGCGCTCGGCGCCGACGTTGAAGATTTGAATGACGCCTTTCTCGTCGGTGGCGATGCTTGAGAAATTGGCGCTGTTGAAAATGGCGTTCTGCAAGGCGCCTGCCTTGAACAACGCCTCTTCTGCTTGCTTGCGCGCGGTATTATCGGTGCCGATCAACAGATAGCCGATGATCGCGCTTTGATCGTCGCGCAGCGCCGTGACCGAGACGACCGCCGGAAAGCGGCTGCCGTCCTTGCGGATGTAAGTCAGTTCGTAGATGTCCTCGATCCCGCGCGCGGCCTTGAAGACCAGCGCCTCGAAGCCCGGGGTGATCGGGGTGGCGAGTTCCAGGCTCAACGCGGCGGCACGCGCGATTACCTCCTGCGGATCGGAAATGTCGGCCGGCGTGATCCTGTCCACCACCTCGATGGCCGCGTAGCCCAGCATGCGCTCAGCGCCGACGTTGAATATCTGAATGACGCCCTTCTCGTCGGTGGCGATGCTCGAGAAGTTGGCGCTGTTGAAAATGGCGTTCTGCAAGGCGCCTGCCTTGAGCAACGCCTCTTCTGCTTGCTTGCGCGCGGTATTATCGGTGCCGATCAGCAGATAGCCGATGATCGCGCTTTGATCGTCGCGCAGCGCCGTGACCGAGACGACTGCCGGAAAACGGCTGCCGTCCTTGCGGATGTAAGTCAGCTCATAAATGTCCTCGATCCCCCGCGCGGCCTTGAAGACCAGCGCCTCGAAGCCTGGGGTGATCGGGGTGGCAAGTTCCAGGCTCAAGGCTTTGGCGCGCGCAATCACTTCCTGCGGATCAGAAATATCGGCCGGCGTAATTTTGTTCATCACTTCAGCGGCCGTATAACCCAGCATGCGCTCGGCGCCGACGTTGAAAATTTGAATGACGCCCTTCTCGTCGGTGGCGATACTCGAGAAATTGGCGCTGTTGAAGATTGCGTTCTGCAACGCACCGGCTTTGAGCAGAGCTTCCTCCGCCCGTTTACGCGCAGTCACGTCTTCCATGGCGAGGACCAGCAACTCGCCATGATGGCCCGCCTGGAGCTTGCGGGCGTTGAGCAACATCACCCGGCGGCCGATCACCGGGAAAGTGTGGTCGAGCTCGAAATCGTTGAATACGGAACTCTTGGGGACCACATCCTCGAGCAGGGTCCGCAAGTCGGGGATGTCCCACTGGCCGTTGCCCAATTCATAGATGAGGCGGTTTACCGTCTCTTCAGCAGATACTTGAAAGGTCTGGTAGAAAGCGCGGTTTGCGGACCGGACGCGCAACGTGGCGTCGAGAATCAATAGGGGTTCGCGCACCGTATCGACGATGTTCAAAGCATAGTTCTGAATGTCTTCGACAAGTGGCTCGGGTATCATGCGAAACAGCCTCCGGTGCGATCAAATCCCCGTGTTGTCGTTCGCTCCGTCCTGATCGGCCTTTCGAGCTATTTCTGGACTGGAGACTCCATCACTGGGTTTGCGGCAGCTTGGGGCGAACTCTGTCGCCCCGCGACGACCTCGTTCCAATACTTTTCGTTGGCATTGAATTGCTCCATGTGGTAATCACTGGCCTTACCAAGGATACCCAGGCTGAGCGCTCGACTCATCCAATTCCAAATTCGACGGCCCCAGCCCAATTGCTCGCGATCCAATCCGATGCTGCTGGTACGCGGGGTCGCGCTTGACGACTGGGTGCTCGATGGTCGCGAGCCACGAGCGGCATCGTTCATATCGTTGCGCATGACGTCTCTCGCGCGCGAGTCTGGTTCCAGCTGACGCCCGCTACCTTGATGTCCACGACGCCGCGATCTGGAATCTCCCGACGCAAGCGGTCAATGGCCGCATGGCAATCGTAGGATTCGTTATCGTTAATCTCGAAATGGACGCCGTCGGACCGTTGCTCGGATTGCTCCGGCGTTTGCCCCGGCGCGGGCAACCTTCCCGCAATAAGATCAGCTAGGACCTGGTTGTTGAGGTATTGGTAGACAGCGCTGTTTTTCATGGCCCGGTTGCCCCATCGCCAGAGCGCACAGCCCAGGGCTGTGAGCTGTTCTGGCGTGGCGCTTTCGTTCACGATGACGTCACACTTGATGGACATGATGTCTTGTTCCTCTCTTGCCGCTTCGTGATTCTTGCGTCTTCGGGAAACGGCCCGATGGATTTCCGCAATGAGCACGACGAGGGAAATGACGGCCACCGTCAACCCTGGAATCGGCGAAAAAAAACCAACAAAGGTAATGAAAAGCATGGCGCGTGTATAACGGGGGCCA
>Ga0207086_1024_pt1 | contig 41361 bp, 30 predicted proteins | sample Alteio_BWMinHeat_54_FD_153540 | JGI IMG/M metagenome (GOLD analysis project Ga0207086, IMG submission 153540) | Enriched cells from forest soil in Barre Woods Harvard Forest LTER site, Petersham, Massachusetts, United States -... | ecosystem: Environmental > Terrestrial > Soil > Temperate forest >... | reverse complement strand
ACGCCTTGTGCGAGAGCGTCATTGGCATTGCTGAATGTGCAGGGAGTGCTTTGTGAATCGCAAATGACATAAGCGCTGTTCAACGCGCCGCTGGAGGCGAAGAGAGAAAGATCGGGAACGTCCCGCTTGCCATCTGCCGGAACGCCAGTACCAGCTTGCCAGGATGGCTTGGCGTATCCACCCGAGCAGCTTGCAGGAGTGTTTCCGCTTGGAGTTGTGCAGGCGCTAACGCCACCGGAGCCGCCGATTACATTGACCAGGTCAATGTCAATGTCCTGGTTCAGCAATGCCTGACAGGTCTGCTCCTCATCGAAACCTCCCGCAGTTCCGCCAATGAGTTCATCTACAGCATCACTGACGCATGTGCCGTTCCACGGGACCTCGGGGATATACCCGAGTACGGAGGAACCATTTGCGGCATTGGTGCTACTCCAATACGTCGTGCTGCTGTTTGCCCAATTCAGGTCTGTTCCGCCAACGGCGACATTGTAAGGAGTGCTCGAAGTTCCACTCACTGCGAAACCGAATTCAGCGCCATAGGGTGCTGCTTGGCCTCCGTCGCAGGCCGCGGCCCCTTGATCGCCCGACGCTACAAAGATCGTGATTCCTTCTGCAGCGCCTTGTTGCCATAGCATATTATTGGCGGCGTTTCCGGCCGTCCCGAAAGCAAGTTCGCATGCTCCATAGCTGAAGCTCATAACGGGCGCAACATTATTGTCGATGATGTAGGTCGCTGAACTCACAGCGCCGTCAGTGGTAGCGGTGCTGGCAGTAGTGACGAACTTAATGGTCGCGCCCTTGGCTACGGCACCAGACCACTCGACGTCCAGCGTATTTTCCACCTTGTCGTCCGCCGTAGGTACGCCCGGGTCAGTGCCATTGGTGATAATGGTGGGAGCATTTGCGGGCAAGCCGAAAGCCGAACGGAAGGTCGCGACGTCCGTGAGGCTGATGTCGCTGCGTCCCGCAATCGCAATCGTCTGGCCGGTTCCATCGATGTTCGCATTCCACAGCGGTAATACGTTGTAAATCGTGGCAAAGTCAAAGGGAGAAACCAACTCGAACGTGCCGCCAGTGGTAGAAACGTTGAAGAGTGGCTTGGTCACGAGGTCTTCATTCTCGGGCGTCCATTTTCCGGTCTTGTTGGCGCGACGGAACGAGCCTAGATCATGATGCAACGGTTTGGTAAAGAAATTGTTCAGCGAGAAGATGCCAGCGACGACCGGACTGATCGCTTCGGGGATCTTTGGGTCTGAGTTGTTGGAGACATGCTCCTGACCCTTCACCATATAGCGATGCATCTCTGTATGGAAGGCATGTTGGACGAGGGCGGCGCTGCCTGAGAACTCAATAAAGACACGGCCCTTACCGACATTGTCCACAGAGAAGCCCTGATTCTGGAGCCACGCAGTGATGCTTAAGATATCGTTATCGGAGGGACCATACAAGGTGCCGAATTCCTCGGGTTTGAGCCAATGATGGAAATCGGGCGAGCGAGGGTCTAGTTGCCGCGCCATAAATTTTTCGAGCGTGGCTTGTTGTTCTGGGCTGCGCTGCAGAATGAGAACCATGCGTTCCATCCGCAGCTGTTGATCGACGAGTCCCAGATCGAACTCCGGTCGCGCCTCGGGATAAGTGTTCCCGCGCAGCGTCACCAGCTTTGTTTCACTGATTGGCAGAACAATCCGGGAGACGGGCTGCGGTACTTCATCAGCCGTCTGACCATGAGCAAAAGTCCACCCGCTGATTCCCGCCATTAAGAGGACGCAAATTGCTGCTTTACCATTGCCTGCCATCTCTACTCCTCCAAAACACACGCCATGGAGTGGCCACTGCGGCGAAAAGCAGACACGAAGAGGATGGGACGGGAACGTGCGGGCTGTTCACCTGCCATCAGGCGGGTTCACGGCCACTATATAGTGAACCAAAGACATGAAACACGCAAGCGGCAATATGAATGGAAGGAGCTTCGCAACAATCACGGATTAGCCACGAGCGAAGGGCTTGTTTCACCACGCTTCAGGAACTGCAACTGCGACATCTGCCGCGCTCCACTTAGCGGCTACGCTGGCGGCATCTCCCACCCCGGCCCAATTTCAGGGGCGTATTGTAACCCGGTAGTCACATTAGCCGTCAGCGACTCGCGTGCGTTAGGGGGTAGAGTGAAGTGCTGGCGCGGCAATCCCGTGAGCTGGAGCTCGATCCGCTGCGGCGTTACATCGATGCTTTGAAGATAGAGTGGCTTACCCTGACTATCTGTTGCCAGACGGGCAACACCTTCCACCCTGCCAAGCTGGAGAGTGCCAAGCCTTAACTTTGCGCCTTTGCCGTAGTAATGCATTTCGGCCTGCTTTCCGCCACCTGCATTCAGACGAAAGACCGCATTCCTTGAAGCTGCGTATCCAGGCCGCACATTCCAGTGCAGTTCTCTGCCGGCTTCGCGAACGCCTGCCAGCCTCCAGGTGTAGTCGTACATAACGAGCGCTGCTGGCGAATAGTCTGGCCTTCCTCCGCGTGTAAACTCGCCGGTGAGCGGGTCCATTTGCTGGGAGAAAGTCATGTCGCGCTGCAGCGCCTCGCACCATTGCCGCATCATGTGGGTGAATTCGGCAGAGCGGTCATAGTGGTCAAGCCATCGTCCAGCGCGCAATGCGGTAAGCGCCTGCGATGCTCCACCCCAGGAGTTGGGCGGGATCGGACGTACAAATGTGGGATCGTCAAGCGCAATCGATGGGAAGGGAAACGGCGCCCAGAATGCGCGCGAGTTGCCGAGCTGCCGCCCCCAGATTGTGGCGAATGTTTTTGCGTCCACGACGTGTTCCCCACACATGCGCGTGAGAATATCCGAACGCACCCGAACGAACTCGTTCTGCGCAGTCAAGTCATAGAACGCGGCGTCTTCGCTGCTATAGAGCCGCTGCATAATAAGGCTGCGAAGAGTTTCTGCGCGCTCCTGCCACTGCGCCGCCTGGCTTTGCTTGCCCAGTGCATCTGCCATTGCAGACAATGCGACGCGCGCTCTGTATACGGTAGCGGAAAGATCAGGGCTCAACCGCGGCAGCGTTGAATCCTGCGGAAGACGTCGAGCATCTTTTCCGGGACACTGCGGCGCGAGCCCAGCCCAGCGCGGGCTGTTATCCATACCCGTGTCGTAGGTGCAGAAGCCTTCAATCAGACCAGTGCCGCGCGTATTGCGATAGCGCATCAACCACGCGTCCCATCGTGTGCATGCGCGATATGCCGTTTCCAGCAGCTCCGAGTCGTCGGTTGCCTGCGCAAGTTCCCAGGCTGTGGCGGCGATGGGAACGACCATTTGAATCTGGCCGAAGCCAGTCTCGCTGCGTGTGTTGTTAGCGGGAAGCTGACCATCAGGTTGCTGCAGGGCAAAGAAAATCATGTGACTATTGCGCGCGACATCCGGACGGAAGTGGCGATAAACGAGCGCTTCATGCGGTCCACACTCTTGCCAGATGCCTGCGTACTCCGCGCCTTCAATCAGCACAGGGCGGGGAAAACGCGGCAGCACCCGCACATTGGCGGCAAGAATCCCCAGTGCGCGATCATAGGCGCGCTGCCACTGTACATCGCTGGTCGAAAAGAATGGAGTTGTTACGCTTGAGCCGTTCTCGGCGATACTCCCCAGGGTGCGAATCGCCGGGATGACTGTGCTTATCGCTCCCGCCTTCAGAAAGTCACGTCGGTGCATTGCATGCCGTCCCGGGCGGTAACTGCAGGGCCATTGAGTGCATCGTCCGTTGATGCCTTCTCCAACAGGACGGACCATGCGGAGACTTCAACAGCGAATCTCTTGTCATTCCCCGGCAGATTGTTTTCCAGCGCCGCCGATTGCACGGCAAAGTTGCCGATCATCGAACTTTCTGTGGAGCCGCGTGTAACTGCGCGGCCGGTGCGCTCCGCAGTAAGCTGGCAGAGAAAGTCGTTGCGGCTGCCGCCTCCGACAAGAACGATCTGTGGCAGCCTGCGTCCTGTGTGATCTTCCAGCTGCTCCAATACCTCCGCGTATTTTGCTGCCAGGCTATGGAAAATCAACGCAGCCATCGTCGGTGCTTCAGCCGGAGATGCGTCGAGCAGCGGCAGACCACGTTCAGAGCGCTGCCGGTTGATTCGCCGAGGCATATCTCCGGAGAGCAACAGCTCGGGGTCATCTACCTCGAGCAATGCTTCAGGTGCCGGGAGACGACGGGCAGCCGCAATCAACTCATGCATCTCCCACTGGCGGCCAGCCAACTCCCACGCCTCCATGCACTGCTTCAACAGCCACATGCCACTTATGCCCTTGTGAAAACATATCTGGCCACCGACTGCGCCGAGGTTCGTAAAGTTTTCTCTGAGAGCTTTCGGCTTGGTGCATGGAGATGCCAATAGGGTGCCGATCAGTGACCATGTACCAGAGCTGATGTAAGCCCATTCATCCCCTGCTACCGAAATACCTGCTACTGCTGAGGCTGTGTCGTGGCATGCAGGAGCAATCAACTCTGTATCGCGGAACTCTGGTAATTCGGCCATGGAGCCAACCATCTTGCCTATTCTTGTGCCGGGCTCGACGATGCGCGGCATGATGTGAGCTTCCAATCCGGCAGCCGCTAGAATTTCCGTGCTCCACGTGCGTCTTCGCAGGTCGATCATCTGCGTATGTGTTGCATTGGTGTACTCGGCGACAGGATCCGCACCCCAGCGCGTCAGCATATACTCCGGCAGATTGAGCCAACGCTCGCCGCATAGTGCCGCAGTGTCAGCGCAAAGCTGACACAGCGTATTGATGCGCGAAGTCTGTACGCCGGTAACTTCGCGAAGCCGCTCCTTCGATATCTTCCGGTACAGCTCTTCTTCGACAGCCAGGGTACGTTCGTCGCGGTAGCAAAAGGGCTCAGCCAATGGTTGGCCGCATGAATCCAGACGGATGTAGTCGACCGCCCATCCATCCACCGCGACGGAGCGCACGCCTTCAGGAGCAAGCGCAGCGCAGCGTCGCAGACCTTTGTCCACTCCTGCTTCAATTGAATGAAGCGGCCAGCGAAGCCCGTCGCGCTGGTACGGGCCATTCGCAAAACGATGGACCATCGTGATCTGCGGAGCGCCATCGAGCCAGCGCAACAAGGATATCCTGCAGCTTTCAGCACCGAGGTCCACAGCAACCAAGGCACGCTTGTCCTTCGGAGCACGTGGAAGTGGGCGCGCCGCATTCATCGGAGATAGGCCTCGCTCAAGCCGCCGTCTACCGGAATCAGATGCCCAGTGGTGCAGGGTGTCAGTGGCCCCGCAAGGAACAGGATCGCTTCGGCGCAATTCCTTGGATCGATGGGATGATGTGTCAGCGTGCGCTTGGCATAAAAACCCGCCAGCACTCCTCGCAACTCCTCATCGCTTGCGGCTTCTTCGAAGGGCAGATTGTACTTCTTCAGCGAAGCGATTACACGATCGCGGGGAAACATTGTGGAGCCCTTGACCACTGTTGCCGGACTGACGCCATTCACGCGTACTTTGGGCGCCATGCTCACGGCCAGTTCACGGACAAGGTGACTCAACGCCGCTTTACTTACGTCATACGCCTCGCTCCCGCGTTTAGGTACAACCGCATTCGCGGAGCTTGTGAAGACGATACTCGTCTCGAGCCCCTGCTCATCGAACACGGCTCTGGCTTCATCCGCCAGGAGGAAGTTGGCGGTGACATTGACCTCCAGCGTGAGTGCCCACTGCGCATCGGTGATCACGCCGTCTGGAGAAGACGGAAACAACGCCGCAGTGTTAATCAGGATGTCGAGTCCTCCGTACCGCAGCACAGTTGCCTCGAGTGCGCAATGAATAGAAGCGCGATCGCGAATATCAATGGCGCAGAAATCGGCGATTTCCTTACCGTAAATAGCCCGTATCTCTCGCGCGACTGATTCGGCTCCGGCAAGATCACGATCGGCGACCATCACGTGTGCGCCACGTTCGGCTGCGAGTCGCGCTACTTCTCTGCCAATGCCGCTTGCTCCGCCAACAATCAGTGCAATCTGGCGGCTGAGCTGTTTCTCCGGAGGCTGACGGCGAATCTTTGCCTCTTCCAGGCTCCAGTATTCGATACGAAATGCTTCGCTCTGCGGCAAAGAGACATAGTTTTCGTAGACAGTGAACTGGCTGGAGGGAATGCGCACGGATGCCTGCGGTAGATCCGTGCAGGACGTGCCGTCGCTTAGAGCGCCTGCACCCGCCATGACTCCGATGGCATTCACATAGAATTCGCCGGTGATGCGCGATTCCATTTTGTTTTTGCCGAACGAGAACATGCCTACGCCGGCTATTAGCACAACAGTTGGACTGGAATCGCGTTGTGCCGTAGAATCCGGCAAGGCATGTTTTTTGTAATAACTGTTGTATTCGGTGCAATAGGCCTTCAACGCCGACTCGAACAGCGCAGGCAACTCCGCTGGATCGCCGGACGGGTTCCAGGGCACGAATAAAGGCCGTATCTTGGTGCGAATAAAGTGGTCGGGGCAGCTTGTGCCCAGGTTCGCCAGCCGCTCCGCCTGTATCGAGTTGACGAACTCCAGAACCTCCGGTGTATCCCTGTAGCTCGCGAGAAGACGGCGCTGACTCGAAACCGCGCCGCGCAGCCGAGGCATCAGGGCTGCGGCAATCGCTTTTCTATCGTTGCGTGCCGTGGCTCGAGAGCCGCCAAAGCGCAGGCGATTTTTGCGGGCTGCGTGCTGGTCGAGAAACTGTCCAAGCTGATCAATGATCGTGATGGTGTTCCGATAGCACTCACGCTGCGTTTCGCCCCACGTAAAGAGCCCGTGGCCGCCCAGCACGACTCCATCGCAACCAGGGGTTTCAGCCACAATTTGCCGCAGCATTAAACCGAGCTCGAAGCCTGGACGCTGCCAGGGCAGCCATGCCAGTTTGTGGCCGAACTCGGCGTTAAACTCTTCCATTCGCGCCTTGCCATTCGCGGCGGCAGCGAGCGCGATGCCCCAGTCAGGATGAAGATGGTCGACATGCGGGAACGGGAGGAATCCATGCAGCGATGTGTCGATCGATGCGGCCGTAGGGTTATTGCCAAACGTCACCAGTGGATAAAGCTCCACCATGTCGTCTTCGTGATCGATTCCGCGATAGAGCCTTTCGAGCGCGAGCAACTTGTCAAGATACAGCGTGGCAAGTCCAGAGCGCTTGATACTGCCAAGGTCCCCGCCGCTCCCTTTGATCCACAGCACCAGCTTGCTCTGGCCATCGACCGGATCGGTCTCCTGCAACTTCGAGCTTGTATTCCCTCCGCCAAAGTTGGTCAGGCGGAGGTCTGAACCGAGCAGGTTGGAGCGATAGCGGAGCAAATCCGGGCCATCGAGGGACGCCGCAATCGAGTCATCCCATTTGTCTTCGAGAAATCGCAGATTTGTCTGAGCATGCGCTTCAGTCATAACCGTCCATCATTGCATAGCATATTTGATGCAATAGGGTAAAAGTTTCTAATGGGAAATCTACTTGTTGGCTTCTGCCTCCGCCAGAAGCAATTTGCGAGTGACCAATCGATGTGTGACGTAGTTATAAGGAGGCACCGTCTGCCCGCGAATCAGTGCCAGGCCGAGGTTCATCAAAGCAGGGCCATAGGAGCTTGTCTCGTGTGAAACAGAGGCGATCATGGGTGAACTGCGCCGCTTCATCTCCCCTATTGCCTCATGGATGCAGTCCTGTCCGACGACTGCGATGTGCCGTTCGCGTTTGAGTTCGCGGGCAGCGTCGATCGCACCCAATGCGCTCGTATCCGTAGCCGCGGCGATCAGGATATGTTTGTTATGACGATGCCGCTCCAGAAATTCGGCGGCCAGTTTACGGCTGCGTTCACGTATGCCGCGGCCATCAATGCGAACGAACGTCTCTACGGGCAGATGAGGGATCGCTTCGCGGATGGCTTCGAATGCTCCGGAGACCCGGCCCTGTACCAGTTGGCCAGCTTCGGGCAGATCGAGGCCGATCACCCAATCCACTTTGCCATTCCACACGGTAAGAGCGTGTTGTGCGAGAACTTTGCCTGCCTCTGTGCCGACGCGATAGTTGTCTACTCCGAAAAACGTGGCGTTCGGATGAGGAATATCGATCGCGACCAGTGGAATCTTTGCGGCAGCAATCTTATCGCCGATAACAGGAGCGACTTCCTGTTCCACCTGAAGCTCGAATATCAGATCTACACCACGCTGGATAAGCTCTTCCGCGTTCTTTACCGCGGTCATAGCGTCATAACGGTTGTCGAGTACGATCAGGTCCACACCACTGCTGGCCGCTGCGCCCATCAGACTATTGGTGACTTCCACTGAAAAGGGCATGTCCGCGCTCTGGCCGGCGAATCCGAAGCGCAGCTTCCTGGGATGGGATATCTGACGGTAGGCGCCGTTCTGGTCTTGTGAGACGTAGCCGCGATGCATGAAAGTCTTGAGCACGCGGTAGACGGTCGTTTTGGAGATGCGCGTCTGCTTGTAGATTGCATCCAGCGTCATCGGCTGGTTCTGAGATTGCAGCAGTTCGAGAACATCGAGAGCCTTGGACAGAACGGGAATGAGGTATAGGCGCGGACTGGTCTTCCCCAAAGACGGCCTCCTGCGAAATGTTGTCGAATTAATGTTTCATCATCCAGTTTCGCTATTGAATTTTTAGTCCCGGCATTTCAAGACCGGAGCAAAATCCAATATCCGTCAGGCATAGGTAAAACTGGAGCTCCGGTTTTTCTCTCGCCGTTCACTACTAATGCGCGCCACGTAGCCACTCTCGGCAAGCGCTTCAAGAGGATCCGGGGCAAGTCCACGGCTCTCTCTCCAGGCGCGGACATAAGGCCGAACATCGCCCCAGAAGGCAGAACGGAAATACTCTTCAGCCTCCACCAGCTGGCAGGCATCCTGTAACTCTGCCAGACGACTCTGGTCCACCAGCGCTGCGCGTGCATAGAGCTCCTGCGCTGTGGCAACGCTCTGCACCATGGCTTCGATTTTGTTTTTCAGATTATGGCTCTGATCGATCGTAAAAGTGACGGAGTCTGCCTTCTCACCCACGCTTAGAATTTCGCAGAAGATGCGAAAGAGCTGGTAGGGATCAATCGAGCCCAGCGTAAGGTCATCGTCAGCATACTTGCGGTCGTTCAGGTGCAGACCGCCGAACTCGCCGCTATACAGCAGCCATGCAATGATCTGTTCGATATTCGTTCCGGAATAATGATGGCCTGTATCGACTAACACTTTTGCCTGCCGGCCCGAGGCGCGCGCCAGTAAAAGAGCCATGCCCCAGTCCGCGATATCGGTGTGATAAAAGGCCGGTTCGAAGGGTTTGTACTCGATCAGCATCCGCTGCGAGTTGGAAAGCGCCGCATGCGTTGCAGCGAACGCCTCCTCCATCCATCCGATGCGGCGGCGCACCGACTGTGTCCCGGGATAGTTGGAGCCATCGGAGATCCAAATCGAGAGATCGCGACTCCCAAGAGCGCTGGCAATGGCAACCGAATCCAGCAGGTGTTGCATCGCGAGCTGTCGGATCTCTGCCGACGGGTTGGCGATGGAGCCGAATTTATACTCCTGCGGTTGAAAGAGATTCGGATTGATCGAGCCCGCTCGCACACCGTGCTTTTTCTCCAGGCGGCGAATTTCAGGAACATCCGCTAAACCATTCGGCAAATCCCACAGTACATGGAGGGCTACAGTTGGAGTTGCGCCTGTCAGGCGCAGAACTTCGCCGGCGTCGGCGAACTTTTCTTCAATTGTGGTGGCCGCTCCATCCTGGATAAATTTGCCGAACCGCGTTCCCGTGTTGGCAAACCCCCAGGAAGGAATCTCAATGCGGAAACGATCCAGTGCCTTCCCAACTCGCTCGAGAACGTCATCCATGTGCACGACCCTGTGCTAAGTCTAATCGGGAAATTGAATTCCTATTGAAATCCAAAGCTTCCACGATTTCGGGCCCACTTGTCAAAAAAGATTAGTTGTCGTTGAGCAGAAGCCTGTATAGGATGCATGGATCATTCAAGACGAAATTTCAATACAGAGCACATTTCCAAGTGCATGCAGGCTTCGATTAGGATGTTACCTGCTTTCAGAAAGTCAGTGCGGCTCGGAGTTTACGTGGGACCAAATCCCTTTCTTGGCATTGTGTATCACTGGATCGGTGGTTTCGCATCCGCGACAAATTTCATTCCCTTCCGCGGAATTAAACGCTGGTCGTGGGAAATCTACTGGATCATTCAGGGCTTTGCCGCGTGGATCGTAGCGCCGCTCGTAGTGGCGACGATCGTTGTTCCCGATCTGCCGGGGATTCTGCGCGCAGCGCCCCACGATGCCATAGGCTATGCGGCGCTCTGGGGCGCGTTGTGGGGCGTTGGCGGACTGACGTTCGGCCTCTCGATTCGTTATCTGGGTATTGCGCTGGGCTACGCGATATCGCTTGGATTGTGCACGGCCTTTGGCACCCTGATTCCCCCCATCTACAGGGGACAAATGCAGGCGATCCTGAGCGAGACGTCGGGGCGTATCATCCTGCTGGGCGTTGGGATCTGTCTCCTTGCCGTTGCAGTCAACGGTTTGGCAGGCGCTCTCAAGGAGCGCGAGGTGTCCCGTGAATGGAAGAGGGAGGGCGGAGAGTCGGATTTCTCTCTTGCCAAAGGAATCTCTGTTGCCGTGTTTGCAGGCATTATGAGTTCGTTCTTCGCCTTTGGCCTGGCGGCGGGCGCGCCGATTGCAGCGGTTGCGCGCCGCCAATTGCTGGCGCAGCACCGGCGGGATTTGTGGCAGAACCTGCCTGTGCTCGTGGTTGTGTTGTGGGGCGGCTTTGTTACGAATTTTCTATGGTCGGTGGTACTCATTCTGCGCAACCGCTCGGCGAAGCAGTTCCTGGGGGCGCCTGGCCGCAACCCCATGCGTGGCTCCGCTGTGACCGGCGTAACGCTTGCGGAATTCGATTCATCTAATCTCTCCGCTTCCTTACACATCGCCACGCCAGTGCTGATCGCTAATTACGGATTTGCTGTGCTCGCCGGTGTGTTCTGGTACTTCCAGTTTTTCTTTTACTCCATGGGCCAGGTCAAGATGGGCAGATACGACTTCTCATCCTGGACCTTGCACATGGCGTCCATCATCATCTTCGCCGGACTGTGGGGACTGGCGCTCAAAGAATGGAGCGGAACCAGCCGCAACGCGAGGGCCCTGATGGCGCTGGGGCTGATGCTTCTGGTCGCCTCGACGCTTGTGGTGGGCTACGGGAATTATCTGCAAATGTCGCAGGGCCGCGGAACCATTACCCAAAACTAGCTATCGCCTACTCGCTGCATAAGGAAGCTGCTGGTAATGCACCCATTCGAAGTCAACATAGCAGGGCTGGCGGAGGTGCCTGTATTGAAAGCAAATAACGCTGGCCGCGCACACCCTTCCACCAACTGAATACCAGCTTCACGTCCGAAGGGCTGAAACGAATGGCCACCATCCAGGCTGTAGAGTGACGATCTCACCCATCACACGCGCACGAAGGTTAATCGTTGCCGCTTGGACCTTCGGTTCTATGGTATCTACGCTTTTAGCCTTGCAATCCGACCAAAACGGTCTTAGATTAAATAAGACCGAACTGATCGTATATCGCGAATCGCGTTGACGACTGGGGTCAAGTGTCAAATTTTGCACCAGATCCCCGCGTGCAACTCTGGGCGGAGTTCGCGAGGACCTGGATGCTTCTACAGGCCAGGTGGACTGCAGATGCCTATCACTATAGGTTTTCAGTGGCTCCGCTATCAATCCCGGCTGCTCTTCAGCCGTCAGACGGAGACTTTCGCGTATGGATCACCCACAGAGTCATCTTCAAACGGGCGACGCAGGCCTGCGTCGTCGTCGCAACCGTTCGCGCAGCCGCTGGCTTGCGCTCGGAACGGTTACGGCCTATGCGGCTGTGGCATTCGCACGGCCAAATCCGCAGCAAAGCGCTTCTTCCCCTGTGGCTGCCGACCCGAAGCAGGCATCAGGAACGCAAAACCTGACGGTGCGCCGGTTCAATATCCAGGCCGGTTCGCTCGACGTCGCAGTCGCTGCCTTTGAAAGGTTTACGGGCGTGCACGTTAAGCTCGCCATTCCTTCAGAGACGGTCGCCGGCTTCCGGTCGCCCGGGGTGACTGGTTTGTATAGCGACACCCAGGCAATGACGCTGTTGCTCGCTGGAACCGGGTTGAACCCAACGGCACAACGTGACGGGAGTATCGTGATTGCGGTCACAGCGAAGGAAGATGTTGTGGTCTTGGCCCAGAATGCGCCACAGCAAATTGAACTCGACCGTTATCCAATGCCTTTGCTGGATTCGCCGCAATCGATCTCGGTGATTTCAAAGCAGACCATGCAGGACCAGGGAGCAACCACCTTGCGGGACGTGCTGCGCAATGCGCCGGGCATCAGTCTGGCGGCAGGAGAAGGCGGTTCGCAGGGCGACAACTTGACGCTGCGTGGCTTCACGGCTCGGAACGACATTTTCCTGGACGGCATGCGTGATTTTGGCTCTTACTATCGCGACCCGTTTAACTACGAAGCGGTGGAGGTGTTGGAGGGCCCGTCTTCGGTGAGCTTTGGCCGCGGCTCGACAGGCGGTGTGATCAATCAGGAATCGAAGTCGCCCGAGTTGCACCCATTCGTGGTTGCCGAGGGGGATCTTGGGACGGACGTGACGCGGCGCTTTACTGTCGACATCAATCAACCTCTGCCAAAACTGGGAACCGGGGCAGCGGCGCGCCTGAATGTGATGGCTCACGATGCAAATGTAGCCGAGCGTGATGTGACGGAGAATAAGCGCTTCGGCATTGCTCCGGAACTGGCTCTGGGGCTGGGAACTCCGAACCGGCTGCGAGCGAGCTACTTCCATTTCAACGAGAACGATATTCCCGATTATGGTATTCCCTGGTTTTTCAACCATCCGGCACAGGTTGCCCGCCACAACTACTACGGCTTTCGCGACGGCAACTACCTGGACACTAATGTGAACATGGGGACAGTCAAGGTCGAGCATGACATCGATGGCTGGGCTACGTTGCGGAACAGCATTCGCTACGCCAACAACGAGCGCAATGCGCGCATCACTGAGCCGCAGGTAAACAATGCTACCGCGGGGATGATTACACCCACAACGCCACTCGATCAGGTCAGCGTGAACCGAAACCAGATTTCTGTCTACAGTAACGAGAGCATTCTGTGGGATCAGCTGGACGCGACCATTCATGCAACGACCTTCGGCATCAGGCACGTCGCTGTTATCGGTGCGGAGGGCGGACGCGAAACTTCTGATCCGAAACGCCCCACCTTCAACTACGTGAATGCGGCCGGACAGACAGTCAATAGTGTACCGACTGCAAATCTGCTGCGGCCGAACACGGACCAACTTTTCTCTGGAACGTCGGCTCCATCGAGCGACGTACACGCCACCTCAACCAGCTACGGAATCTACTTGCTCGATACTATGCAGTTCGGGCGGCATTGGGAATTTACTGGGGGAGCGCGTTTTGACCGCTTCAACACGGATGAAAAGAGCATCTCTTATCCCACGCCGAAACAGTCCGCTATAGATGGTTCTGTAACGCAGGGGCCGCCAACGATTACCTATCCCTCGCGACTCGATCGGAAGCCGAGTTGGCGCGCAGCCCTTGTCTACGAGCCACGTGACAACGGCAGCATTTACTTTGATTACGGCACCTCTTGGAATCCGTCAGCGGAAACTCTCTCGCTTACTGTTGGACCCAACGGTACAGGGACTGCGAATCTGGCGCCGGAGTTTAACCGCTCCTACGAGGTCGGCAGCAAGTGGGACTTTAATCAGTCGCGCCTGTCATTGCGCGCAGACCTTTTCCGTACAACCAAGGACAACGCGCGCGAAGCGTCGCCGACGAACTCATTGTTGTATGTACTTGCCGGCACGCAGAGGGTGGATGGGGCAGAGTTGGCCGTCACCGGCCGCATCAACAGCCAATGGCGCGTGCTCTCCAGCTACACATATATGCACAGCGAGGTCGTGGATTCGCAGTACTATCCGCTGTCAGTAGGTTACAAACTTGCCAATGTTCCCGACAACCTGTTCAACCTGTGGACGACATATCAGCCGACGAGCCGCTGGGTAATGGGTCTAGGAGGCAACTTTGTTGACAGCCGCACGGCAAGTTCAACCGTGCCTCTCGATCCGACCACAGGCCTGGTGAAGCAAGTGCCGAGCTACTGGATCTTCAATGCCATGGGCAGCTACTCGCTCGGCGAGCATGTGTCGCTTCAAGCCAATATCTTCAATCTGGCCAATCGCAATTACATCGACGAGATTCATCCGGCGCACATCGTGCCGGGGGCCGGAACCTCCGGGCTGTTCGGCCTGAATTTCAAATTCTAGACAGACGATAGACGGGACAAAGCCGCAGTGTGCCGGCTCTGTCCCTGTGTGAAAGGGGTACGCAACCATGTTGATTACAATTCCAAACGTTCTCGATGCGACGCAGATTGCGCATGCGCGGCAGCTGCTTGCCGGAGCGGACTGGATAGACGGGCGCGTGACTGCGGGCCACCAATCGGCCCTTGCCAAGGACAACGCACAGCTGCCGGAAGAGCATCCTGTGGCGCAGCAGCTGGGCGACATGATTCTACAGGCGTTGGGGCAGAATCCGCTTTTCATTTCGGCAGCTTTACCTATGAAAGTTTTTCCGCCGCTGTTTAACAGCTACAGTATTGGGCAGAAATTCGGAATTCATGTCGACAACGCTATCCGCCACGTAAAGGGAAGCTCGCATCGCGTGCGCAGCGACCTTTCTGCCACCCTTTTTCTTACGCCTCCCGAGGATTACGATGGCGGCGAGCTGGTGGTCGAAGACACTTACGGCGTGCATACGGTGAAGCTGCCGCTCGGGCATATGGTGCTCTATCCTTCTTCGAGCCTTCATCGTGTCGAGCCCATCACTCGAGGCCGTCGCGTGAGTTCCTTCTTCTGGATTCAGAGCATGATTCGCGGCGACGCGCAGCGGACACTCCTCTTCGATCTGGATAACGCAACCCAATGCATAAATCGCGACATGCCGGCGAGTGCTGTGGCTGTGCAGCTTACGGGCATCTACCACAACCTTCTGCGCCAGTGGGCTGAGGTATAGAGGGTGCGTCGATTTCTCTTTTGGCTGCACCTAAGTACCGGCGTTCTGATTGGCATCGTGGTCCTGTTTTTTTCCATTACCGGCACGTTGCTGGCCTATGAGCGGCCAATTCTGCATGCGGTGGACAAGCACTACTACAGGACAGAGCCTGTTCCTTCGGGTGCGGCCCGTATGCCGCTCGCAACTCTGGTTGCCAAAACTGAGTCGGCTGCTCACGCTCCTGTCGAGGCAGTGACCGTTCATCCTGAGCCTGCTTCGCCGGTTGAGATGCAGACTGCAAATCGCGACATCTTTTTCGCAGATCCGTTCTCGGGTGCAGTGCAGGGGCCTGTCTCACCGCGCCTGCGCGCGTTTTTTTCCCAGATGACAGCGGCGCATCGCTGGTTCGGGTTGAGCAACGCTCGCCATGGCACGGCGACAGCGGTCAAAGGTGCTGTGACGATCATGTTTTTAGTCCTCCTGGTCTCCGGAGCTATTCTGTGGATCCCCGGACGGTGGAACCGTCATACGCTTCGCACTGGCATCGAGCCGCGCTTCAACATGCATGGCCGTGCGCGAAACTACAACTGGCACAAAGTGACTGGCTTCTGGCTTGGCCTGCCCCTGGCAGCGATTGCCGTGACAGGGATCATCATGGCTTATCCATGGGCGAACGCTCTGCTTTTCCGCCTCGCCGGAAGTCCCGTGCCTGTGCGCAATGCGCCTAGAGAGAGTTTGCGTCATCACGCAAACGTCGTGCCCGGCCATCTGGACGAGGCTTTCGTGCAGGCTGTGAGCGGTGTTGATGGCTGGCAGGGCACTACTTTTCGTCTCGGCCAAAACGCAGGAGAATTGAATTTTGCCGTAGACCGCGGTGACGGCGGGCAGCCGGAGAAACGCGAACAGGTCTTCGTTGATGCGTCTACACTACAGGTCGTGCGGCGCGTGCCGTTCGCAGGCTTGAGCCGCGGGCAGCAATGGCGTAGCTGGGTCCGCTTTGTACATACCGGCGAGGCAGGCGGTTTGTTAGGCGAAACCGTTGCGATGGTGACTGCATTTGGAGCAGCCGTGCTCTCCATCACAGGTATCTTATTGTTCTTTTCGCGCCTGCGCAGATTGCGTAATTGAATATTGATTTTCGCTGGCCGGGATCAAGACTACGGCTGGTATCCGTCCTTCTGCCATTGAACGAACAATGCGAGCTCGGCCGCCGTCCAATAGGGGCCACCCGGTGGCATGGAAGGCGGCTCGCCATTATGTGGCGAGAGTGTGGCCAGCACACTATTAGCGTTGTTCGGATTCGACATGTAGGTGTAATCGTCCAACTCTACGCCGAACGGCGTCATGTGCGAAATATCGATGGCGCGAAACAATGGTTTGATATCGCTTGCGAAGGAAACCTGCGGCATACCTTCTCCTTACGATTCCTCCCGACGATCTTAGATGAAATCTGTTCTTCGGGGAACGGATTCCCGGTTTATTCGATGACATCAAAATCGCGTCGTTGTTCGTTAGAAGGGCCGGTTGCTATGGATTGAGACGCAAAAGATATTGAGCCTTCCAGGTCTTATTAGCTTTTGTCTTACGAATTGTTTTCAAGAGCGTGGCCAATTGGCTGCCAGTCCACTGGTTTTTCCCACCGGCCGTCGAAAAGACGGCTCTTCCGAGATCCTTTATTTCAATGGATAGATGTATGTTCTGCGCTTCGGCGAGAAAATCTTCGAGAAGCGCATTTGGCTTCCAACGTGCCAACCATCTCAGAAGCCATACATAGGATTCTACGGCGTCATTTCGGTGGCATGCCCGTATGAGATGGCTGAAATATCTGCTTTCTGAATGTCTTCGTTGTTCGCGCTTTATCCTTATATGACTGGCGATGCGAGGAAGATATCTTCTGCCTAACCAGTAAAGAAAAAGGAAACTGAAGATAGATAAGAGTGCAAGTTCGAGCCGGTATTTGTATCTGGCCCATGGGCTGGCTGGTTTCGGTTGCATGACAACTGCAGCATCGAGTTCAGGCGGAACTTCAGTAGTGAATTCAGGACTGGCGCCCGCCACAAAATGAATGGGTGGCAGAGTCGCAGCAGCCATTTGCTTTGTAGCGAGATTCCACCACTTCAACTCGACAGCTGGCAAGGTATAGTCCCCTTGTTTCTGGATGAAGTATTGTGCGGACTGCGTCCGCCGTCCAAAGACGAATTCACCTGTGCTGGTTTTCTGGTCCTGAACGGCCGGCTGCCCGGGATAAACACGGATACCATCAGGGACGTCCATGGGTAATGGCGGAATAAGCATTGCCTGCATCTTTGTAGCTGTTACTGTAATTATCCGTTCTAGGGTATCGCCCACACGAATGTTTTTGAGCGGTGCACTCCATTTTTGCTGCATTGTCAGCTGGGTGGTTGGAAGAAAATAGTCCAGGCCTCGTGCTTCTACTGGAAGGTCGGCGTGGAACGTGAGAGTAGGAAGCGATAGATGCACCACGGTCGTTGCTGGCGGGTTGCTGGCGTAGGGCACTGTAAGCTGCGCAGGTGGTATTTGAAAATCGCCAGGTTGCTGTGGATACAGCGAGTATGTTTCAGCGATACCTGCGTAGGTGGTTCCGTTCATCTTTGCGTTTGTATTCTGCGCTCTCTCCTGCGGCAGGACTACGATGGCATTTTCAATCTCAAACTCCGGAAAGTCTGGGCTGCCGGTGAAATAGTTGGGCACGAGGACCTCGACAACAAGATGCACTGGCTGGCCTACGATAATGCCGGTTGCCGGTTCGAGATGTGCGCGGATGATAGGCGTTTGCGCCGATGCGACAGAAGCATAAAGAACAGATAGCAGCGCCAGAGGCAATCGTTTCATGGATGAGACTCCTTCGCGGCCTGCACTTCAAAGCGACGCCGTAGAAAATCTGCCGGAGTCGTCTGGATATTCCGCATCCAGATTTCTGCCATCTTCTTTGGGTCCATCTTGATCTGCGTCTTTTTGCCCTGTTCGCCTTTTTTTTCAAACTTTATTTGATCGGGCGGCAAGTCGGGAGGAATCTCCTGTTCCTGCTGATTTTTGTCTTTTGGCTTTGTCTTGAGAATGAGCGATGCGACGAGTGTGAGGTTGTCCTGCGCTTCCGGCCAGGGACTGCGGCGTGCTAACGCCTGCTGGTATGCTTGCACGGCTTCCGGATATTTTTCCAAATGTGCGAGAGCATTGCCCTGGTTGTACCAGGCTTCGGCGGTGTCGATGAGGGCAAAAGCGCTGAGAGCATCTTCATAGTCTCCGGCATGTGAGAACGCCAGCCCCTTCCATAGAGGGTCTTCAAATTTCTCAGCGGCTTTCTGATACCTGCCTTTCTGGTAGTAATAGAGGCCCTGCTGGTCATGTGTCAGCCAGAGGTCCATCCATGAGAAACGGCCGCTGTCGCCAGGAGGCATAATAAAGATCACAGCTAAGGCGGTTGATGTCCAGCGCACTGTCCAGCCTTTGCGGAACCAGAAGACAGCTACGACTGCCATGGGGACGGTGAGCCAGTAGCCTTCGTCGATCCAGCGCGTTTTACTGTCGCGTTGCTGCACAGCTTGCAGATGGTGCTGGACGCGGCGTTGATCCAATCAACGTCATCGTCATTCAGTGTAAGAGTCGTCGCGGCGATGTCCATGTGTTTTAAAGATCGCAAAGTCTCTACGTCGAGCTTTGCGTAAACGCGTCGTCCCATGCGGTCGGTAAGAAAACGGTTCGGAGCAATCTGTACAGGGCCGCCCCGCGATGTACCCACGCACATTACAAGGATGTCATCTTTGTCTTTTTCGTTGGCGGTGAACTCACGGAAAGCGAGAATCGCCTGAGACTCGATTCCGTCGGTGACGAAGAGAATGGTGCCCGGAACCGGTTCGTCTTTGAGAAAATCCTCAATTGCATGGAGCGCCTTCGCTGTGTCCTTCCCACTTCTCGGCATTAAGGAGGTGGAAAGTGAAGTGAGATAAAGATCGAACAAAGAGAAGTCGGTTGTAAGCGGCAGCACCATATGCGCCATTCCTGCATAGACAAAGAGGGCGGTGCGCGCACCATTGCGCACTTTCAACAAGTCGCGCAGTTTCAGCTTTGCGCGTTCGATCCGCGTCGGATCGACATCGATTGCATCCATCGTTTGCGAAAGATCAAGTGCGATGACGAGTGGCGCTTTATCTTCCGTGAATGGAGGCTGCTCGCGCTTCCATGCCGGACCTGAAAGGGCGACTGCTCCAAGAAGAATAAGCAGGCAAACCATATGAATGGGGCGATAGCGCCAGTGCCGGTGATGGGCGACAATCAAGTGCTCCAAAAGTTCTGGGGCAATGTAGCGCTTCCAGCGCGCCTTCGCGTCATCGCGGATGCGAAATGATAGATAGATGAGAGGTATGGCCAGCAGGAGCCACAACCAGTGTGGACGTAGAAAGTGCAGCGCGGCGAACCACGCTCGTATCTCGCTCATACGTGCACCTTGAAGACGTCCGATGTTGCTTCGTCCTCTATCTGGCGGCGACCGGAAAAGATGCGCAGCAGCATGTTAATGAGAAGCATGAGCACGTGATAGCCAACGAGCAGCACCAACGCGGCTCCGAGCGGTGCCATAAAGAGCTCACGCTTTGGCTGGTAGCTGAGCGTCTTGAAGTTCTGCAACGTGATCTTGTCGAGGGTATCGTATGCCTTTCCCAACTCTGTACGGTTCTCTCCATGAAATACCTGGTCGCCTGTAGCCTTCGCAATCGCGCCCAGCGTCGCGTAATCCACTTTGTCCTCGCCTGTGGCGCGAGGATCACCCAGCCCGACGACATGAATCGTAATACCTCTCTGGCCGGCGATTTCTGCGGCTTTGCGCGGAGGCACCCTGCTACCGGTATCGTTGCCGTCGGTCAATAGAATAAGAACGCGCTGCTTGGCTTCGCTGTTGTCAAATTGCTTGATCGCCAGGCCGATGGCATCGCCGATCATCGTTTGTGGGCCGGCCATTCCTGCATCGGTCTGGCTGAGGATTTTGAGGCAGGCATCATGATCCAGCGTAAAAGGAACCACCGGGTAAGCAGCCTGTCCAAAGACGGTCAGGCCAATGCGGTCGTTCTTGCGTCTGCTGATGAATTGGCTCACAACCTGCTCACAGCATCGACGCGGCGCATGCGCTTGCCGTCCGGAGTGTGGAAGTCCGGCGTCTCCATCGACTGAGAAATGTCGAGCGCGAGCATAAGATCGCGGCCAGGCTGGATTTTCTGAATCGGCGGCTCGACGAATTGTGGCCTTGCCAGCGCGAGCAGAATGAGACACCAGCAAACCGGCGTGAAAATCTTCTGCAGCCAGTTCGTTTTGGGAATCACCGCTCCAGGCTCGGGCGTAACTCCTATGGCGGAGGTGATGTAGTTGAAAAATGTCAGGCGAAGTGAATCCTGCTCTTCTTTGTATGGCGGCAGCAGCCAGTAAACAATCAGCGGGAGCGGAAGCAGCGTCAGCAGCCATGGATACTCAAGTCTGTACACGGTGCCTCCGTATCCAGTTGGCGGTGAGCTGTCTGAGAGTCTGCTCGTCTGCTGCCGATAGGAGAGTGGATCGCAACGCAATGTCTTCGATGAGGCTGCCGGGAGCGTGATGGAAGGCACCGTCTGCGGCAGTCTCGCTGAGAAATGTGAGCCACGCTTTGCCGTTGAGCGAAGCTACGCGCTCGCGCGGCCACACTGCCAAAGCTGTTCGCTTGAGCAGCGTCGAGAATTGGTCGGGTGACGTTGCTGCCAGTTCACGAAGCGCTTCGCGGCGATAGCGGTTTCTCATCCAATGACGGACGGTGCGAAAGATAAGCCACACAATAAGGAGGCCGAATAGGACAAAGACCACGTACCAGCCGATTGTTTGCGGAGTCCATGCTGGTGGGGAAGGTTGATAAAAGTCGTGCAGCTTGTCGAGAGGCGCTGTCATATCCGCTTCCTCGCCGCAATCACACGGCCGAGCAGATGCCGCAGCTGCTGCGATACATCTTCTGCTGTACTGATGGGCAGCACAGGGACGCCAATCTCATGCTGCCAGGAGAGGATGAAGCGCAGTCGTGTATCGGAAGCGTCAAGAATGCTCTTGCGCATTTTTTCTTCACCCAGCGAAAGCTCAACCTGCAGTTCGCCATCACTTACAATCAGTTGCTCGGCGGGCGGCAGGTGTACGGCGAGCGGGTCGTATGTAAGACAGCAGATCACGTCATTGGAGCGTGACAGATGAAGGAGCAGATCTCGGGTAGTCTGGTCAGCCCCGTCGAAATCGCTGGCAATGAGGATGAGCGCGTCATGGCGGCAGACGCGGGCGACGGACAAGCACTGCGTTCAGGCGCTCGGGCTTTGGTTGCGATGGAGTATCGGCGCGCAACAGGTGATTCTGGTAGGCGATGCGATCGAGTATTCGCAACACGGTTGCGCGACTGCGACGCATGCGTATTTCTTCGGTTGCGTCGTCGTTGAAGATGAAGGCTCCGGTGCGGTCGCCCTGATGGAAGACGCGCCATGCTGCCAACGCGGCAAACTCTGCTGCGATCACTGATTTCATCGATACGCGGCTGCCGAAGAACATGTTGATGCGCTGGTCTACCACAAGCATGGTGGGGCGGTCGCGCTCTTCGGAGTAGACCCGTACATAGGGTTTTCGCATGCGGGCTGTTACGCGCCAGTCGATGCTGCGGACATCGTCACAGGCTACGTAACTGCGGAGCTCCTCGAAGTCGAGTCCACGCCCGCGCACGTGCGATGCTCGCCTGCCAAAGAGGAGGCTGTGGACGGGCTGGTTGTGCCGGAGCGTGAAGCCGCCTGTCTTGAACTGCAGGGCGATCAGCGAATCGAGTTCTGCGTAGGCTCCCATGAGGATGACCCTCGGATTATGCGACCGCGACCAGTTCTATGATCCTGCTGATGACCTGATTGGCCTTCACGCCTTCGGCCTCGCGTCATAGCTCAACAGGATGCGGTGACGCAGCACGTCGTGCGCGATTGCCTGTACGTCGTCGGGGCGCACGTAATCGCGGTCCTTCAGCCAGGCATAGGTGCGAGAACACTTGTCGAGGCCTATCGTCCCGCGCGGGCTTGCGCCGATTTGTATCCACTTGCGAAGGTCTTTATCGTAACGCTCGGGATAGCGCGTGGCTTCAACCAATGCAACGATATACTGCTCGACGGCTGGAGCCATCTGCACGGCATGAATTTCGTCCCGTGCGGCAAAGATGAGATCCTGCGAAATGCGTTCGGTTGCCGCCGAGGAGCCGGTTGCGGGAGTATCCACTTCTTCGCCGCGTACCAGCAGCATGATGTCGCGCTCCGATTTCTCTTCCGGATAGTCGACGTAGACATGCATCAGAAAGCGGTCCATCTGCGCTTCCGGCAGCGGATAGGTTCCTTCCTGTTCGATGGGGTTTTGTGTTGCCATTACCAGGAAGAGTTTTGGCAGCGCATGGGTTTTACCGGCGACTGTGACGGTGCGCTCTTCCATCGCTTCAAGTAGCGCAGCCTGGACTTTTGCAGGCGCGCGGTTGATCTCATCCGCCAGAACAAGGTTGTTGAAGACAGGTCCTGGTTGAAAGCGGAACTCGCCTTTGCCTTCGGCGCTGTAGTAGATCTCGGATCCGGTGATGTCGGAAGGAAGTAAGTCGGGCGTGAACTGGATGCGCGAGAGTCCGGCGTCGAGAAATTTGCTTAACTTCTTGATCGCGCGGGTTTTGGCGAGTCCGGGAAGGCCTTCGACCAGAAGATTTCCATTGGCAAGGAAGCCGATAAGAAGGCGCTCGATCATCGCCTCCTGACCGAGGACGGTCTGGCTGATTTTGTTCTGTAATTCCAAAAGCGAGTCGCGTGTCGCCATGCCGATTTTCACCGTTTCATGATCAAGTGCAGGTAGACGGCTTTTTGCAGCACACTTACAGAACTGCTTCTTTCGGGTCGGCACCACGATAACCGATATCCTCGGGCTGCGCCACCCGGGGAGTGGGTACCCCTCCCCTCCTGCTATGTCGCTTCCATTTATTTTCAATAGTTTAGCGGGGGATCATCCCCGGCTATGCTGATGATTTCAAACGGGTTAGGTTGATTCCTGTGTTTTCAGTCACTTAGCGAGGGGTCCTCTTGTCGGGCAATAGAAAAAGCCCGCCAGGCAGGCGAGCTTTCTCTCTATTTCAAGAATATCAGTTCCGGGGGAAACAATATGCCAAACTGCTCCGCAAATAAGCAGTTTCATTTCAATGGCTTATAAACTATTTTGCGATCAGGGGGCTTGACAAGGCTTAACGGACAAACGACCGGAATCTACAGGACTGGTGGAGGAACAGGGGCAAAAAGTGGTGCTCCTATAGGGCGTCAGAATTAGTACAAATGCCATGGTTGATTCCGACAAGTCGACTAATGAGATGGTCCGCCGCTGTATCCCTCCGCTGAGGTGGAGCATGGAGGCAGCGGTTTCACAGGAGGATCATCGGCATGCAGATTCGTTCGGTAGGCATCGACTTGGGCAAGACGACGTTTCACCTCGTTGCGTTGGGCGCATCGGGCAAGGTTTTGGTGAAGAAGAGGTTCACGCAGAAGCAGCTGCTGGCGTTCACGGCGAACATGCAGACCTCGCTGATCGGCCTCGAAGCCTGTTCTGGTGCCCACTTTCTTGGTCGAGCCTTGAAGCAACAAGGCCATGACGTACGGCTGATCGCAGCGCAGTTCGTGAAGCCGTTTGTGAAGTCCAACAAGAACGACTTCGTCGATGCAGAGGCGATCGCTGAGGCCGTTGAGCGGAAGAACATGCGCTTCGTTCCGATCAAGACGGATGACCAGCTCGACCTCCAGGCGATACATCGGGTTCGGGATCGGCTGGTGTCCCGACGGACTGCGGTCATCAACCAGATAAGAGCGTTTCTGTTGGAGCGCGGCATGGTCTTTGCGCAGAAGCCAGCCAAGCTCAAGGCCGCCATGCCAGATGTTCTTGAGAACGCAGAGAACGATTTGACACCTATGATGCGCACCCTGATGGATAAGCTGTGGGCCGAGTGGAAGCTTGTTGAAGAGCAGCTTAAAGAACTCGGCGATGAGCTGGAGCGGATTTCTGCTGCCGACGCCGGCTGCACCCGCATACGTCAGATCCCAGGCATCGGCCCTGTCGTCGCCACGGCGATCGTCGCGGCCATCGGGAACGGAGCGGCCTTCCGTAAGGGGCGGGAGTTCTCAGCGTGGCTCGGCATCGTGCCACGTCAGTACTCAACGGGAGGCAAGGCCAAGTTGCTGGGCATCAGCAAGCGAGGCAACGTCTACCTTCGCAAGATCCTGATTCATGGCGCTCGAGCTGCCGTACTGCGTATCAAGCGAGATAGAGTGCCGATCGGAGCTTGGTTAGATCGACTCGACAGTAGGGCTCCGAAGAACGTCGTCGTGGTTGCCATGGCGAACAAGCTGGCACGGATCGCTTGGGCTGTTCTATCGAGCGGTGAAGAGTACAAGCCAGCTAACGTCGCCATCGCAGCATAAGCACCAGCACGACAGCTCAAGTTCCCACCGAGGTCTGCACAGGAGTAGCAAGGACGAAAGAACAGTCACAACGGCGTGTCCGAAGCCTGGTACTGAGAATGGTCCTCGACGACCGACCGACTTAGAAGGACAGACACGCGCGCAACTCATCATGGCCAGGAGAGACGATCTCCACCCGAAGGCCGAATACATTTGCGCAGACTTGTCTTCTCGACCAAAATACCCCTTGCAGTCGCGCGGCGGACCATACATTCCCATTACTAATCCGGCTTCAATGAGTGCATTGGCGATTTAGCGCCAATGCAGAATCACCAATTTTCGTCCTCAGAACTGACGTACTTTTAAATCTGCTGAGTGGGCAAGGCTGATCGCTGCGCTGTACAAAACGACGTAGACGGTCTACCTCCAGTGGGAGTAGAGTGTCTACATCTATGAACGAGAAAGACCAGTATAAGAACCGAATCGAGCTGCTGCAGGGAACACTCGACATGCTTATTCTTCAGATCCTGCAATGGGGACCGCAGCACGGATACGGAATTGTCCAGGCTTTACGTTTGCGATCCGGAGACGTGCTTCAGGTGGAGACCGGATCACTGTATCCGGCTCTCCAGCGATTGGAGCGTCAGAGCTGGGTGCAGTCTGAGTGGAAGCAGTCAGAGAGCAAGCAAAAAGCCCGATATTACCGAATCACGGCCAAGGGGAAAAAGCAGTTGGCCTCGGATCTGGGCCGATGGGAGCGGATTGTCGAAGCGATTGGGTCGGTGATGTACGTCAAGCCGGAGGAGAGTGAGTCATGAAGTGGTTCCCGAGCTTTGGTTTTCAGCGGTGCAAGCGCGAATTGCAGGAAGAGATTGATGCGCACCTGCAGATGGCGATTGCAGATCGAGTGGCGCGAGGCGAGACGGCAGAGACGGCGCGACAAGCGGCGGCGCGGGAATTTGGAAATATTCCTCTAGTGCAAGATGTGACGCGCGACATGTGGGGCCAAGCCTGGCTTGAACAACTAGGCCGGGATGTCCGTTACGCGTTACGGCAACTGCGCAAGAGCCCCGGCTTTTCGATCACCGCGACGGCGATGCTGGCAGTAGCTATCTGCGGCAACAGCACCGTATTCAGTTGGATCGACGGCACAATGTTGCGCCCGATTCCTGGCGCGCGGGAGACGGGCGATCTTGATAGCCTGCAGCGGGGCGAACGGAACTTCTCTCCGACTCCGCCCTTCTCGTATCTCGACTATCGCGATCTGCGCGAGCAGAGCCACACCTTCGCCGGAATACTCGCATATCATCACGATTGGATCACGCTGACCGGCGGCGCACAGCCGGAGCGTGCCTATATTGCGAACGTGTCGGCAAACTATTTCGATGTGCTCGGCATCAAGCCGCTGCTGGGGCGTTTCTTTCTGGCTGAAGAAGAGACGCGTCCAGGTGCTGTTCCCTACGTGGTCCTGGGCTATTCGCTTTGGAAAACGCGTTATGCCGAAGACCCGGCAATTGTGGGCAAGTCGATCGAGATCGCCCGGCATCCTGTGACGGTGATCGGTGTGGCGCCAGAGGGGGTTGTCGGAGCAATGCCCGGGATCCGTGAAGATCTGTGGGTAACGCTCGATCCCCTCGGGACGGACGTGTGGCGGATGACGCATCGCAGTGGTGGTGCGGTCTGGCTGAACGTAATAGGAAGATTGCGGCCCGGCGTGAGCCGTGGCCAGGCAGCTCAGGATCTCGACACCGTGATGCACAATATTGTCGCGGCGTTTCCCGACGATCATCTCGGCGATAACCGGATCACGCTCGATCCCATGTGGCGTTCGCCATTCGGCGCCAACGGATACATGGCGGCGACGCTTCCCATTCTGCTGGCCTTCGCCGCTGTGGTGCTGTTGCTGACTTGCGCGAACGTGGCTACGCTCACGCTCGTGCGGTTTGTATCCCGGCGGCGTGAACTTGCGATCCGGCAGTCGCTCGGGGCGAATCGTATTCAACTGGTGCGGCAGATGGTGCTGGAGGGCGTGGTGCTTTCCATCGTCGCAGGAGCCGTGGCCCTTGTGTTGACATCGTGGACTTCGAAGACATTCGCATGGTTCTTTCCGGCGAACTCGAATCCCCTCATACTCAACGGGAGCATGGACCATAAGGTGGTAATCGGGATTGCGGTGTCGTCCCTGTTGGTCGGCATGCTGTGCGGCGCGCTCCCCGCCTGGCGTTCGTCCCACGCGCCGGCAGTTGAGGTACTCAAGGCAGAGTCTGCAAGTATCTCCGGCGGCTCACGCAACCGGAAATTGCTCAGCGGGCTGGTGGTGGCGCAAATCGCGCTGTCACTTCCTCTGCTGTTGTGCTCCGGGCTATTCCTGCGAACACTGCGGAATCTCGCCGGTGCGAATCCCGGATTTGAGCAGGATCACATTCTCACTGCGACCGTGGGGCTGAATATTGCCGGCTACAGCCACAACGAGGAACAGGTGATCCGTCACAAGATTCTTGATCGCGTCTCGGCATTGCCTGGCGTGAAGGTTGCGTCTCTTACGGACTGGATTCCGATGACCCTGAGCCACAAGGGCGAGGATGCGTATCCGGAAGGGTATGTGCCGCACCTGCATGAATCTTTGAAGGTGGCGCATGCCGAGGTGTCCCCGCGGTATTTCGAATCCCTCCATATACCCATTCTGGAAGGACGCGAGTTTACACCGGATGACGATGAAAAGGCCCCGAGGGTACTCATCGTGGATCAGACCGCGGCGAGGCGCTACTGGCCAGGGCAGGATCCACTGGGAAAGAGACTCAGGGTGTGGGGCAGGCTTTTCACGGTTGTCGGCGTTGTGAGGAATTCAACACATACATTCGTGAATGAGTCGCCAGAGCCTATGGTCTATATGAGCTTTTTCCAGGAGGCGTACGAGACGATGGTGCAGGTGGAGACCGAGGGAAATCCGGTCGACCTGGCGCCAGCGGTGGAAAACGTCCTCCACGAAATCGATACACGGCTGCCGGTTTTCGATGTGCGTTCCATGCGGGAGAGTACCCAGATAGCGAGCAGTTTTGCCGTCATACAAAGCGCCCTGGCGGGAACGTTCGCGCTGATCGGGCTGGTTCTTGCAGTAACGGGGATCTACGGAGTCGTGGCCTATCGAACCCAATTGCGGACCCACGAGATCGGAATACGAATGGCTCTAGGTGCTTCCCGTGTAGACGTGCTGAGACTCGTGCTGGTGCAGGGATTGTGGCTCACGGGCATTGGGGTGGCGCTGGGATTGGCGTTTGCGTTGGGACTGACACGTGTCATCGCCCGGCTGTTGTACGGAATCGGAGCCAACGATCCCATCACCGTAGTTTCCGTCGTCATGCTCCTGGGAGCAATGTCTTTGGCAGCATGCTACCTTCCGGCGCATCGAGCGATGCGCCGAAACCCTGTGACTGCGATTCGCGAATTGTAAACCGCAGTTCGGACTCGACGCGAATTGCGCGAATTCGGCGTGTGCGCGGCCTCCAACTGAGCGCCACGAATTCTTAGATTGACTTTCGATTGCTTCCAGCCGAGAATCGCTGCGGATTCAAGGTGCCCCTTCGACATCCCACCGGGCACGGAATCAAGAAGAGCAGGCAGCGTTGTAGTGATTGCGGTTTTTCGCAGGTCCTGTTGCTGGCTTTCCCAATCGTTTTTCGTATTGCTGTTCCACATAAGCGCACCCGTAGTTCAGATTTTTTCTCGATGCAAACGTCGGGTTCACCCGAGTGTTTGGAGCAGATTGGGTGCGTTCTTCCGAGGAGATATGCGAAATGCAGAAGCACCGGAATGTCTTCGTTGCGGCTTTTATTCTTGCCGCCTTGCTGATGGGATGTGCGCAGCCTAAGCAGGCGGAAGATATGCAACAGAAGGACACGGAGGCGAAGGCATCCATGTCGCCGCAGGACCTTACCGATCGCACCGTCGAGCGACGCGCGGTGGAGGACGTCATCTGGGGCATTCCTGCGGTCAACTTCGACCGCATGTATCAGGCGATGGTGCAGGACGCCAAGGCAGGAGAAGGCAGTAACAAGGTGGTCTTCTGGTCGCGTCTCTTCGACTGGAAGAACCAGACGCTGACCCCGAATCCCGACTCGATCTACGTGATGCCGTTCTTCAATACGAAGGACGTTGGGCCGATCGTCCTCGAGATCCCTCCTGCTGGCGCCGATGGTTCGATTACCGGCTCCATTGACGATTGCTGGCAGACGGCCATCGCGGACGTGGGACCGGCAGGTACCGACGAAGGCAAGGGCGGCAAGTATCTGCTGCTGCCTCCCGGCTACAAAGATAGAGTTCCCTCCGGCTATATTCCGCTAGAGACCTACAACTATGAGAGCTATGCTCTATTGCGCTCCATTCTGAAGAGCAACAGCGAGGCCGATATTGCCAACGCCGTCGCCTATGGCAAACGGATCAAGCTCTACCCGCTCTCGCAGGCGGCGCATCCGCCCGAGACGCAGTTCACCGATGCGATAGACGTGGTCTATGACGCTACGATTCCTTGGGACATGCGCTACTTCGAATCGCTCAATCGCATTGTCCAGATGGAGCCGTGGCTCACGCGCGATAAGGCGATGATCGATCAGCTGAAATCCATCGGCATCGAGAAGGGCAAGACATTCAGTCCTGATGCTGCTACGCAGGACATTCTTAAGCGGGGCGTTGCCGAAGCGCATGCGTGGCTGGTGAACAACTATGAGACCCACTACTTTCCGCCGCCTTTCTATCCCGGCGGACACTGGTTTCTTCCGGCCTCGCCAGAGGTGGTGCAGGGCCTGTCCACCTTCTACGCCAATCCTGATACGTATCCCATCGACAGCCGTGGCACCGCCTACTCGCTTGGCTTCTTCAGCGCCAAGCACTTCGGTGCTGGGCAGGCGTACCTGATGACCTTCAAGGACAAGGATGGCAACAGCCTCAGCGGCGGTACGATTTACCGGCTCAATGTTCCAGCGAACGCACCCGTCCGGCAATACTGGTCGGCGACGGTCTACGACCGCGAGACTCACGCTCTTATTCGCAACGCACAGTGGCCCAGCCGCTCCTCGCAGACGCCTGGATTGCAAAAGAACGGTGACGGCTCGGTGGACATCTACTTCGGTCCCAAGGCCCCGCAGGGGAAAGAGTCGAATTGGGTGCCCACCCATGCGGACAGTGGCTTCGAGGTGCTGTTCCGCCTCTATGGTCCTGAGAAAGCATTCGCCGAAAAGGCGTGGAAGCTGCCTGACATCGAGAAGGTGAACTGAACACCAAGTTATGGCTGGCTGGAACTATATGGTGCGACTGTATCTTCAATCTTTTCTTACTAAGGATGCGATTACCGTCCCGCCTTGATTTAACAACTCAAGACGTGAACCTTGAACTATGAAATGTGAGGTTTCGCGAATGGCTTTCATAAAGGAAGATGCCTGAACGTCTCCGCCGATAGGTGTCATGACTGCTGTTTGACTCTCAAATCGTATACGCAATAAGTCACCGTTGACTTCATAGAATCCGCGAAACTCGTTTGTAGTCGTTGAGGCGACTGCTACAGGTCTACCAGAGTGGCTTCTATCGCTGAGCGACAGGGTGAGACGAGTTGACTCTTCGGAAGAGAGATTTTGCCCATATAAGATTGTTGGTTTCCAAGACGTGGTTCTTGTCGGCAAGGTGGCTCCACCTTCCGGCCTATTCATGGGTTGAGCAACCACTGCGGTCTGTGTAAGCGCCAGAGAAAGCAATAGCAACGACGGAACAGATAGGTTTCTTAGCCACTTCATCGCATGGACCCCTACGCGAAAGGACGGATCCGCTCATGCACATAATACACTTGTCAGATCGAAATTCGGCAAAAGGAAAGGTTTGCAGCTTGACACCAAGCGGCCTTCTCATGGAAGGCCGCCTTCGATGGATTCTGGAAGCCGGGAGACTTCGAAGAAATGAAGCAGTGAGGCCGAGAGGTGAAAATTAACCAAGAGAGCGGTGCAGGGGCACTACCAGCTTGACTTTCCGTCAGTTGCAGCGGAGAATCCCTGCGAGTCAAAAGTTGACCTTTGACATTCCGCCGGCACGAATCAAGGAATCAATCAGCGTTGTAGTAATTGACGTTTTTCGCATGTGCTGTTGCTGGCTTCCCCAATCTGATTTTCATATTGCTGTTCACAGATGGCGCAACCGTAGTTTTAATTGCATGGGCTTAAGCCGCTCGCTGCATGACGTCCTGAGACATGTTTGCAGCCGAGAAGGGAGCGATCATGGGTACAGTGACCAAGTGCATTCCGCGATGGTACTTACGTGGGCTGCTTCGTATTTCCATGACAGGTATTGCAGTTTTCCTCGTGGCGATGTTCCTGACGCCGCAAGCCGCACAGGCAGCGGAGGGAAAGCCGAACATTCTAGTCATCTTCGGTGACGATATCGGCCAGGCAAATATCAGCCGCTATACGCATGGTCTGGTGGGCTATATGACGCCGAATATCGACAGCATCGGCGAACAGGGCATGACCTTCACCGATTACTACGCAGAGAACAGTTGCACGGCGGGGCGTTCTTCGTTCATTACCGGGCAGTCTCCGATGCGTACGGGTCTTAGTAAGGTTGGAGTTCCCGGCGCTCCTGTCGGACTTCAGAAACGGGACATCACGATTGCGGAAGCGCTCAAACCCCTTGGCTATGCAACAGGACAGTTTGGGAAGAATCACCTTGGCGACAAGGATGAATACCTACCGACGAATCACGGGTTCGACGAGTTCTTCGGGAACCTGTATCACCTGAACGCGGAGCAGGAACCGGAGATGCCTTACTGGCCGAAAGACGATCCTGCATTTCTGAAGGTCTACAATCCTCGCGGTGTCATTCACTCATTCGCAGATGGAAGGATTCAGGATACCGGTCCGCTGAACATGAAGCGCATGGAGACGATTGACGATGAGACCTCCGATGCCGCCATGGACTTTATGGACAGACAGACGAAGGCAGGCAAGCCGTTCTTCGTATGGATGAACTTCACCAGAATGCACATCTTTACTCATGTTCGTGCGTCGATGCGCGGACAGAGCGGCATGCCGGGCAACGAATACGCCGACGGCATGGTGGAGCACGACCAGGATGTGGGCAAGCTGTTGAAGAAGGTGGATGATCTCGGAATCAAGGACAACACGATCGTCATCTACACGACGGATAACGGGCCGAACCAGTTTTCATGGCCAGATGCAGCGACGACACCATTCCGCAACGAGAAGGATTCGAACTGGGAGGGCGCGTTCCGTGTACCGGCGTTGATCCGCTGGCCCGGTCACATCAAGGCGGACGTGTGGTCGAACGAGATCGTGTCCGGTATGGATTGGTTCCCCACGCTGCTGGCGGCAGCGGGGGATACGACCATCAAAGAGCGCCTTCTGAAAGGGGAGGGGCCGGGAGGTATGGCGCACAAGGTCCATCTCGACGGCTACAACATTCTTCCGTACTTGGAGGGCAAAGAGGCGCACTCACCGCGTAAGGAGTTTTATTACTTCGATGACGACGGCCAGTTTGTCGCCATTCGTTTTGGCAACTGGAAGGTTACCTTCTGCGAACAGCGGGCGCCGGGAGGCTTTGCGGTCTGGATGGAGCCTTTTGTCTGCACACGGGCGACCAAAATATTTAACCTGCGAATGGACCCCTATGAGCGTGCCGATATCGTATCCGATCAATACTATGACTGGCTGGCTCACAATGTGTACTTAGGCGTACAGGCGCAGATGCTGGCCCAGCAGTTTATGGCGACATTCAAGGACTATCCGCCAAGCCAGCCTCCGGCGAGCTTTACCATCGATCCTGAAGGGATTGTGAAGATGGCAAGGCCTCCTGAGAAGCACTGAGCCGAATGCCATCAAACGTTGCGAAGCTTCTTCGCTATAGTGCACTGCAAGAGCCGGGTTCATCTTTCACGAATGAACCCGGTTTACCCCTTTACAAGGGATCCGTATGCCAGTCGTTAAAGCTTCGTCTGCTTCCAGGGAGAAACCGCGCGACAGCAGTGGCGGCATGAAAAGAGCCGGGCAACGAGCTGATAAGACCGGGCACATCCGCTTCGACGGAAGAACTGCATTGTTTGCTCTGCTTCTATTTTGCTCAGGTGCGGCAGCGCTTATCTATCAGGTTCTCTGGATCAAGCAGCTCTCTTTAGTCGTTGGGATTGAAGTGTATTCGATCACGATAGCAGTCAGCGCCTTCTTTGCCGGATTGGCAGCGGGAGGAGCTGTCTTCGGACGCTGGGCAGATCGGCTGAGTCGTCCGATTCGCCTATACGCGGCCTTGGAATCCGGGATTGCGCTGCTCAGTGTTGCGGCAACACTGCTGCTGGAGCATACTGCCGGAGCGTTTGTCTTTCTTCAATCCAAGGCGGGAGCATTGGCCTGGGCTCTGCCGTTTCTGCTGGTGGGCGTTCCTGCTTTCCTGATGGGAGGAACGTTGCCGGTTGTTGTTCGCGCGCGCGCCGCTGTTAGTGCGCGGGTGGCCAGCGTCGGTGGCAGCTTTTATGCTGCAAACACAGCAGGTGGAATCGCCGGTGCTCTGCTGAGTTCTTTGGTGTTGCTGCCATGGCTTGGCGTGCGCGGCACGGCACTCGCCGCTGCCGCTTTGAACCTGATGGCGGGAATTGGGGCCGTGATTCTTGACCGCAGTTTCGAGAGCCATCGCAACGCGCCTCCATTCGCGGAGAGCAGTGCTCTTTCCAACGAGGCGAAGATTGCGCTTGCGCTCTATGCCGTTGCCGGAGGCATTGCGCTGGGGTATGAAGTGGTGTGGTCGCAGGCTATGGCGCAGTTCATGAGCACGCGGGTCTTTGCGTTCTCCGTGATGCTGGCGATTTATCTGCTCGGCCTGTTTACAGGCAGCGCAATCTATGCGCGCTTTGCGGATAAGGTGCGCGACGCCTGGGGCGTTTTTGGCCTGCTGATCGCAGCAGCGGGGCTGACGGCTTTGCTGGAGATTGCCTGTCTGGGGCTTTGGCAGTTGAAGATGCAGGTGTGGGCGGGACAACTGGCCTTTGCAATGACTGGCAGTGAGTTCGCTCGTATGTGCGCGCTCTTTGCTGTTGCCGCACTCGGCGTTGTCTTTGTGCCTACAGTGTTTCTGGGTGCTGCGTTTCCCGCAGCTCTTCGGCTGGTTGCAGGCGTGGAGCGCGTGGGCCGTGATGTTGGCGCTGTGGTTGCCTGGAACACGGCGGGAGGGATAGCCGGCATGCTGCTGACCGGGTTCCTGCTGGTGCCCGCGCTGGGGCTGGTGCGCACGCTCAGCCTGCTTGCCATTGCGGCGGCAATGCTAGGCGCACTGGCTGTACTGACTGGCTCGAACGTAAGCAGAAAGATGCAATGGGCGGTCTTTGCCATCGGATTGGTGTCCATTGCAGCTGGTGTTGCTACGCAGCCGGACCGGCTGGCCAGGTTGCTGCTGACAACGCGCGGAGGCGGCGACCTGATTTTCTATCAGGAAAGCCGGGGCGGGACGGTCGCAGTCGCGTATCAACGTTCGAGCGACCACGTCTTCCGGCGTCTTTACATTCAGGGTGTTTCGAATTCGGGCGACACCCTGCCGTCGATGCGCTACATGCGGTTGCAGGCGCTGCTGCCGCTGCTGATCCATCGCGGAGAGCCGCGTTCGGCGCTGGTGATCGGCTTTGGCACCGGTATTACGACCGGAGCGCTGCTGCGTTATCCGCATCTGGAAAAGCGGGTTTGCGCGGAGATTCTGCCTGCCGTGGTGCGCGCAGGCGATCTGTTTCCTGAGAACTACGATGCGGCGCATGACCCGCGAGTTGAGATTCGCATGCGCGATGGAAGAGAGGAGCTGCTTCGCAGCCGGGAGACCTATGATTTGATTACGCTGGAGCCGCCGCCGCCTTCCGCTGCCGGTGTGGTGAATCTTTATTCCAGAGATTTTTATGCGCTGGCGGGGAAGCGTCTTGCGGGGAACGGCTTGTTTGCGCAATGGCTGCCGCTAACCACACAGAACGATGAGGACACGCGCTCGCTGGTGCGCAGCTTTCTCGATGTGTTTCCTTATGCGTCGCTCTGGACGACCGAGATGAACGAAATGCTGCTCGTCGGCTCCTATGCTCCGATCGAACTGGATGCGCGGAAAATTGCGGCGCGCTTTGCCGATCCTGGAATTACGACAACGCTTTCGGCTGTTGGCGTACGTTCGCCTGCCGCGCTGCTGGCAACGTATGTGACGGGAAGAGATGGGCTGGTCCGCTACGCGGCGGATGCTGCTCCGGTGACGGACGATCACCCGCGCATCGAATATGCTTCGTGGGTGAGACCGAAGGAGATGACACGCACTCTGCCGGAACTTTTGAAGCTGCAGGAAGAGCCGCCGCTTACCAACGCGGATGACGCTCTGCGAAGCGCGGTAGCCGCGGAGCGCCAGGTGCTTTTCGACTTCTATGCCGCGGGCATGGCCGCGTACAACGGTGATCGTGAACTGTGGAGCAGGATGATTGCTCGAGTTCTCGCACAGGGCGGCCATAATCCCTACTATCTATGGATCATGGGTGGGGGATAATGGGTGGGGGATGATGGGCGGCGACAAGTGACGGGTATGACTAAGAAACAACAAGCGCCAGCGAAGCAGAGGAAAGCAGAAGCGAAGAAGGGCGATCGGAAGGCTCTGTGGCTGATCTGTGTTGTTGTGATTTTTATCGGAGCAGCAGCCGCGATCTACTATAAGCGGCCCGCAAATATTCAAGCCGACGGTGGAAGCACCGCCGCTGTACCTGAACCGCAGCCTCAGCCGCAATCGCAACCAGCCATGGCTGGGCCAACGCGCGTCATATTCGGGGCAACGGTTGCGAATACGATGTCCGCGCCTTCTCCTGCTCCCCTGGGGATGGCGTGGATCCCGGGTGGCGAATTTTCAATGGGCGCGCAGGACCCGCCGGACATGGACGATGTCGGCATGAAGGCGACGCTCGATTCGCGGCCGGTTCATCGCGTGTACGTGGATAGTTTTTTCATGGACAAGACGGACGTCACGAACGCGGAATTTGCGAAATTCGTGAAGGCCACCGGATATGTAACTGTCGCGGAACGGAAACCGCGTGCTGAAGATTATCCTGGAGCGCCTCCGGAAAATTTGGTGGCAGGCTCGGTGGTCTTCGCGCCGCCAGACCATCCTGTGCCGCTGAATGATTACTTTCAGTGGTGGAGCTATGTTCCCGGCGCAAACTGGCGGCATCCGCAGGGACCGCAGAGCAACATCATCGACAAAGATAACTATCCGGTCGTCCACATTGCCTATGAAGATGCCGAGGCTTATGCGAAGTGGGCGGGTAAACGATTGCCGACTGAAGCCGAATGGGAGTTTGCCGCGCGTGGCGGCCTTGCAGGGAAGCCTTATGTATGGGGCGATGAGTTCCGTCCGCACGGAAAATGGATGGCCAACACATTTGAAGGCCATTTCCCGAACAAAAATACTGGCGATGACGGGTATCTCAGCAGTTCGCCCGTCGCCAAGTTTCCTCCTAATGGATATGGCCTTTATGACATGGCTGGAAACGTATGGCAATGGACGAGCGACTGGTATCGTCCCGACTACTATAAGCAACTGGCCGAACACGATGGAGTGGCCCGCAACCCGCCAGGTCCGGACTCAGCTTATGATCCGTCGGAGCCGGGACACGCGAAGAAAACACAGCGCGGGGGTTCGTTTCTATGTACCGATCAATATTGTTCGCGCTACATGGTGGGCACGCGCGGCAAGGGAGATGTCGACACCGGGACCAACCATCTGGGCTTCCGCTGCGTGATGACGCTCAGCCAGTGGAACGCGGAACATGGGAAATCGGATGGTGCACTTGATGGTGGCCGCTGACAAAAATATGCAGAGCTATCTGCGGATGTGCTCGATGCGTGCACGCCGGACTACACTGCTTCTCTATGTCTTGTTGCTGTGCGTGGCCTGTGCAGCTGCACAGAGTGATCCGCTGCCTTCATGGAATAACGACAGCACTAAGCAGGCGATTCTCGATTTTATAGCGCGCGTTAGCAAACAAGGTGGACCGGATTTTGTCCCTGTCGAGGCACGCATTGCCACCTTCGACAATGACGGCACACTCTGGACAGAACAACCGGTTTATACCGAATATGCTTTTACCTTCGATCGTGTAAAGCAGCTTGCTTCGCAGCATCCGGAGTGGAAAACCGAGCAACCGTATGCCGCTGTGCTGCAAAACGATATGAAAGCCCTGGCTGCAAGCGGCGATCGGGGCGCATTTCAGTTAATTCTCGCCACGCACGCTGGAATGAGCACGGATCAATTTTCCCAGATTGTTACCGAGTGGATCAATCACGCCGAGCATCCAAAGTTTCATCGTCCCTATACCGAATGCATCTATCAGCCAATGGTCGAACTGCTTACTTTTATGCGCGCGAACGGATTCAAAACTTATATTGTGTCGGGCGGAGAGGTGGAATTCATGCGGCCATGGACGGAGAAAACTTATGGCATTCCACCAGAACAAGTGATTGGGACGACACTGAAAACCAAATATGAGCTGAACGGCGCCAATCCTGCTCTGGAGCGTCAGCCGGAGATAGATTCGATCGACGATGGTCCGGGAAAGCCGGAAAATATAGGCAAAATCATTGGCAGACGTCCGATCGCAGCGTTTGGCAATTCCGACGGTGACCAGCAGATGCTCGAATGGACGGCCGCCGGCGGAGGGCCCAGATTGATGGCCCTTGTTCACCATACGGACGCGCAACGCGAATACAGCTATGATCGGGCCTCGTCAGTGGGCCGCCTGGACAAGGCCCTCGATGAGGCTACGGCAAGGCAATGGCTAGTGATTGATATGAAGAACGATTGGAAGGTGATCTTCCCTCCAGGGCCAACTGTCCCTGACTCTCATTGATTACAGAGAAATATTGCGACATTGGGTTGATACGTATCCGTGGCATGCTACAGCAACACTTTGAACAGCAACTTCAGAATATCTTTCAACGGCATGACGGTCAGCAAAAGAAGTGTCATCGGAAGAAGGCTTGCGATCACCAAGTGAATGAGCGTGATCGGGCCGATGGGCAGGGCATTCATCCGTTCCACAAAGGTATAGCTGTTACCGAGATCTGCCAGTGACTGAATATCACCTGTGCCGAGTACCGGCTCATGTTCCGAATTGGCATGTTGTATCCATTTCTTATGGAACGCGCCCGTATAGGTAGTCGCCAGCGTTCCATATTGATAGAGGCCAAGGCGTTTCGTCTTGAGCAGCGTTCCCATAAAAAGGACAAGTGGGCCCACCATGATGCCGACGGCCACGATTACATATGCCGCAATTGCCGGTATGAAGTGCTGTAACGTAAGCCTGTCATACACGATTTCATTCGCCAGGACGCCTGTGACAGCGAGCGAATGCGAGAACAAGAGGATCCCGAAAAAACGCTGCGTCATGCCGACAAAGCCCAACCCGCCTGCCTGATCAGGATGGGTTGGGAAAAGCTGGATGTCCAGTCTGCGAACGCGAGCCAGAAATTGGAACCAGAGAAAGAGCCGCCAGAGCCAGCGTAAGACGAGAAAATTGAATAAAGGCGCACAGAAACCTATAAGCCACCAGCCAGCCCAGGTGAGGGAAGCGCCATTGTTCTCGCGAGTGGCATACCACGTGGTGGCGTGGACCGCCGTAGCCCAAAATGAAACAACTGAAACGATATAGGCCAGAATGGCGATTATGATTTCTGCAAGAACGGAATCACGCGATCGCAGGCCGAGTTCTACGGTCTTGTCGAATTGTTGAAAGTCTTTTTCTATTACAACGCCTGATGTAACGAAATGTGCAGCAGCTTCAGCGATCCGCGGCCCAAGTATGTTTTCTGCTGCAAGCAGCAGAGGGACCGCAAAAAGGAAGCGGGAGTAAGTACTGAAATCGCGCAGGAATGGAACCGGAACATTATGTCCAAAGACTCTTCTCTCTATTGCGGAAAGAATTAGAAGAGGCACCCAGGTGAGCAGCGCGGCGAGGACGGCCCTTCTGACGGTCAGAGGCGCATTTTGTTTGATAAGGCCTACACGCTTCTCAATATTGAAGAGCGGGCCACCCGCCATAAGGAGAAAAGGGCGCTTGATTAGATGGATGTCCTGATCCACTGTTCCCTCCGGGCTTAATCACTCGGCATGTAGTTCTTCCGAGATGTTACGGGCATCATCTATTTCTTCTCATTCCTCGGTTATTGTCCAAAGTTATTCAACATCAGACGAGATGTTCTCGAATAGCAAGCTTGAGCAGATCGGAGTTATTATGCAGTCTAAAATCCTGCATAATTTTGTATTTATGAAATGCAATGGTTCTTGCGGTGAGTTTTAGAGTGTCGGCCGTTTCCTTCATCGTCAAACCCTCAGCGAGCAACTGTAATACCTCTCTCTGTCTTGGCGTAAGACTTTTCTGGCCATCGTCGTCCGGATTATCCAGGAACGCTCTTTCCATGCGGCGATACGCTCTAGGCGTGAAATGAGAGTTTCCGGCGGCCAGCAACTCCCGAATGGCATAGAGGACTTCAGTCCCTGTGGACTTTTTCAACAGAAAGCCGACGGCCCACTCCCGCAGCGCTTCGACTACAACGCCGACATCTTCATTCATTGTGACAACCAGAATCCTCGTCTTCGGCAACAGCTTCTTAAGCATCCGCCCTGTGTCCATGTCATATAACCATGGCAGTCCAAGGTCTACGACGATCAGATCAGGATTGAGTTGCAAAGCAGCAGTAAGAAGAGTCTGTCCATCGGAGACGGTTGCCACTACCTCGAATTCCGGTTCCAGAAGCTTCCGGAACGCGTCCATCAGCAATGGGTGGCTATCTGCAAGAAGTACACGTGGACGTACCATTTCGTATTCCTCCTCAAAAACATACAAACCTCGGAAATACCGGAGGGTGAATGATTTGCAGCATGAGCTTGAGTTGGATCCATCAAACAATTTGGAACAGTCCGCAAAATTCCGGGAGGAAGCGTACCTAACTACAGGAATGCAAGGCACTGTCAAAATTGACAGGTAATTGATGCCAGCTAAATGTATACATTCCTGTTCTTGCAGTCAAAGAAGAACGAGAGCCAGTTTGGGCGATGTTTTGTCATTGGCATTACGTACCTCGATATATTTCCTCCGCCACACAAATAAAGAGGTACTGCAAACAGAAGCAAGATACTGAGCGGGACAATGGCCGGCAGCGGTTCATGCAGCGAATTGAACAGACACAAAGATGCCCTCGCGGGAGCGAGGGCATCTTCTGTTTCGGAGCTATATCCAACGCGTTTAGTGGACCTACCTGGTTACGGTGAAGTTACCATGCAACGCAGCTGCGGTTGAGTCTGTTCCAGCCCAAACGTCGAAGACGGAATCATCCTGCACCCAGGCTCGCTCCTCCGAACTCCAGTACATCAAGTCGTTCTTGTCGAGAGCGAAATGAACCGTTTTCTTTTCGTGTGGCAGAAGTGTGATTCGGCTGAAACCCTTTAGCTCTCGAACAGGGCGAGAGCTGCGCCCGGATTGCTGATGTATGTAAAGTTGCACCACATCGTCTCCTGCTGTTTCGCTTGTGTTTTGCACATCAACAGAAATCCCGATGGACTCACCCTCCTTGATTTCCGCCTTGTCCAGTTGAAGGTTAGTGTAGGTGAACTTTGAATAGCTCAATCCATAGCCAAACGGGTAGAGCGGTGTGCTTTCTTCGTTCCAATACCTCTTGCCTTGATCTAAGGGCGCATGTGTGAGGTTGTGGGCGTAATAGATAGGCACCTGTCCAACGTCCCGGGGCCATGTGAAAGGAAGCTTCCCGCCCGGATTTGCCGATCCGAAGAGAAGATCAGCAATCGCTGCTCCGCCTCGAGTTCCCGGAAACCAAGCCTCGAGAATCGCAGGGATGTGCGTCGACGCCCAGGTGATGTTTAGCGGACGGCCATTCAGCAACACCAGGATAACGGGCTTACCCGTTCCAACGACCGCCTCGAGTAATTCCTCCTGCTTACCGGGCAGAGCGATCGTTGAAGTCGATGCCGCCTCCCCACTCATCAATGCAGATTCGCCCAGGAAAAGGATTGCGACATCCGAGTCGCGCGCGAGTTGTATCGCATGATCGAACTCGTAGGCACTCTCCTGATCGGTCCACGCTTTCACCTTTGCAGTGTGGCTGAACATCTCAAAGGGAGATGGAAACCTGCGCTCGATTTGCACTCCCGGAGCATATTTGATTTCGCTGATGCTTCCTAACCTTTTCTTCAGTCCTTCCAACGGCGTAACCGTTTCCTCAAGGTTCTCCGCAAAGGTCCAGGAACCAAGAGTGTCTGCCTTGGAGTCAGCCAACGGCCCAATTACAGCAATCTTTTTGGGCGGGTGCTTTGAATCCAACGGAAGTATGCCCTCGTTCCGTAACAGTACTGCCGAATGCTCTGCTGCTATGCGTGCCTGAACCCTGTGATCTTCACTTGCAAGAATGGTTGCAGCCCGTGATTCGTCCACATAAGGGTGTTCGAAGAGGCCCAGCCGGATTTTCATCTCAAGAATTGGTCGAACTGCATTGTCCAATTCTCTCTCTGTCACCCGGTTCTCTTTGACAGCGTCGGGCAGGTTTGTATAAAAGGCTGTCGGGCCGAGCGACATCTCCATGTTGACCCCGGCCTGTACGGCACGGACCGCAGCATCAGAAGCTGATGAAGCAAACCCATGTACCTCCAAATTCTTCACTGCATCTGCATCGCTCACCACGAAGCCGTTGAATTTCCACTCTTTGCGCAGAACATCCGTCAGAAGCCAACGAT
>Ga0207086_1004_pt2 | contig 43798 bp, 36 predicted proteins | sample Alteio_BWMinHeat_54_FD_153540 | JGI IMG/M metagenome (GOLD analysis project Ga0207086, IMG submission 153540) | Enriched cells from forest soil in Barre Woods Harvard Forest LTER site, Petersham, Massachusetts, United States -... | ecosystem: Environmental > Terrestrial > Soil > Temperate forest >... | reverse complement strand
ACGTCTCATTCGACGAAACATTCGATCGCCTCGGTGCATACTATTCGTTCAATACTAAATACACGGACGATAGCGAACATCGAGAAATCCCTGCAAATTCGATAGTGGTCCTTGGTTATCTCCTTTTCTTCGAGTGGGATTTGGCGTGCATGGAGTCTGAGACATCGGGTATTAAGGCTTGGGAGAAATCCACTACCACGCGAATCGATCCAACGGGAAAAAAACTGCCTAGCTCCGACGACAAGCAAGTAAACCTCGTTGTTTTCAAGCTTAAGACTCCACTATTGGGTGCCGATCATAGAGCAATAAGTGCGGCATTTCCCGCACTTCAGGCTGCATATACTAAGGACGCTCCCAAGTCTCTTGGTGGACTTGGAGATTCAAAGTTGAAATGGGAGGGGGAAAGGCACCTTCTAGTCAATGGAGAAAAGTTAGGCAATTCGGAAATACAGTTCGATTTTGAGATTGACTTTACAACTGCCACAAACACCGCAATATTCAACCTAAATGGTGCCGAATTGGACAAGATTAGTGTCAAGACTAAACCGTAAGGCTAATCAATTGATACCAATAGCATTGGGCCGCGGCTGTGGTTTGTGGGAACTCTTGAGAATCTGTCGACATATTGCGAAAGTCAGTTCGGTACAGGCATGGATGGCCATATTAGAATGTCCTGGTTCAGCGGGAATTGGACTTTCGGATCGTGGACCTTTGATACAAGTTGGTCGCGTGCGGAGGAGGCGCGGGCGGCTAAGGATGATGAAGCCCAACGGGCGCAACGGTTAGAGGCATGCCGCCTTGGCCTAGGCTGCATCCTCCACCCAAAATGCTTTGGCCCACGGGTAGCCTGCGATCGTTTCTACTAATCTCGTCCAAATCCTCCTTGACAGCAGAGCCAACGAATCGGTAATCTCGACGTTGCGCTTTTTGAACGCAGTTTTGTTGGTGTATTCGCCGGATTCCCGATTTGATCGCCTCGCCTGATCTGCTCCGCGCGAGGATCATCCGATGACGACGCCTTGCGATTGAACTAATTGGCTCAGCAGCGAGCCCTTGCAATTAATGATCAATTTTCAGGGAGTGACTAACCGAGATTGCACGCTTTGTTACGGTTTCAACGATACCATGAGGCCTTCTGGCGGCGAGCCCGGAAGCGTGCCAGATGACCCTTCCCGTGACGGGCTCCATCAGGTGATTGACTGTGTTCGGCGTCGATTCCGTCGAGCGGGTGTTCCGAATGCCTGCCATCCGTGTAGCCGTCATTTTTGACGACCAGTTGCGTCCGGAGACGACCGGCCGTTATTGTGAACGCGCCCTGCACCAATTCCTCGACGTTCAGCACTTCTTGCCGGATAAGCAAGATTCAATCCTACGCTCGCGCTTTGATTTGTACCTCCGGATTGACGATGGCTTAGAGTTTTCTCTCCCAGTCAATTGCCGCCCTGTTGCTTGGTGGGCCATCGATACGCACTTGGATTTCGACCGCTGTTTGTCCGCTGCTCGCGCTGTCGATTTGACTTTCGCCGCACAGCGTGACGGAGCTGACGCGCTACGGCGGGCAGGGATTGCCGGCGCCATTTGGCTTCCGCTCGCTTGTGATCCGACGATTCATCGTCCGCATGATTTGCCTAAACAACATGACGTATCGTTCGTCGGTAACGTCTTCCCTGGACCCCGTTCTCAACTTCTCAATACTATTCGCCCGCGTTATCACGATGTCTTCGTTGGTAACCGTTATTTCGAGGAAATGGCCAAGACATATTCTGCCTCGAAAATCGTGTTCAATCGCTCGATCCGAAATGATGTCAACATGCGCGTCTTCGAGGCATTGGCCTGCGGTTCATTGCTCATGACAAATGATCTCAGCGAGAATGGCCAAAACGAACTCTTTCAAGACGGCGTCCATCTGGCCACGTATCGCAACGCCGAGGAAATGCTCGACAAGATCGCCTTCTACCTCACTCATCCGGAAGCCCGAGCAAAAGTCGAACGAGCGGGAAAGCGCGAAGTCATCGAGAAACACACCTATAGGCACCGCATGGAGACGATCATGGCCGCCGTTGAACGTTTGCCCGCGATGGTCCCGGTCGCTACCCCGATTCCCCCGCCGAGCGCTTACGATCCGGGGTACTTTGAATTCGACCGTCCCGAGCTTGTGGACCGTATCCCATCGACGGCACGTGATATCCTCGACGTGGGATGCGGCGCTGGCCGCCTCGGAGCATCACTCAAAGCCCGGCAGCGATGTCGCGTCACCGGTCTGGAAATCGACCCCGTCGCTGCGGCAGCCGCCCGACAGAAGCTCGACGAAGTCCACGAAGGAGATGTTGAGGCAACTCCTCCGCCACTCGCCAAAAGTTCGTATGACGCCACCGTATGCGGTGACGTGCTCGAACATATGCGTGATCCGCTCGCCTTTCTGCGCCATGTACGCGACTGGATTCGTCCGGACGGCCGACTCGTCACCAGCATTCCCAACGTTCGGAATCACACCGTCGTCCAGGCATTACTCGCGGGCAATTGGACTTATGAGCCGGCAGGTTTGCTCGATCGCACGCACCTGCGATTTTTCACTCGCCGCGAAATCGAAAAGCTCTTCTACCGAGCCGGCTTCGAGATTGAATCCCTTTCCATCGCGCCGACGCCGGAGCACGCCGATTGGGTCGCCCGCGGCCGGCCGGGCGAGGTGCATGTCGGCCGGCTGCACATCGGAGGCATGCCGCCAGAGGAAACCGAAGAATTCTACGTTTATCAATACCTTGTTGTCGCCAAGCCCGTTGCTCCACCTGATCACGGACTAACTTCAATTGTCATCTTGACCCATAATCAACTCGAATACACTCGCCGTTGTGTGGATAGCATTCGGCTTGTCACCGATGAACCATTTGAATTGATCTTCGTGGATAATGGCTCAACCGATGGCACGCCTGGCTATCTGCAATCCCTTGCTGCCACTGATCGGCGCGTTAAAGTCATCGCCAATGCCAAGAACCGTGGGTTCCCAGCGGGCTGCAATCAGGGCATCGCTGCCTCCGATGGCAAGCAAGTGCTTCTACTCAACAACGATACCGTCGTCACCACCGGTTGGCTCGCTCGGATGCTCCGAGCGCTTCACTCCGATCCCAAGGTAGGGCTTGTCGGCCCATATTCGGACAACGTCAGTGGCGAGCAGCATCTCGATGCGTCATTCGATGGACCGGCGCAACTCGACGGCTATGCCTGGGACGTTGCCAAGCGCCATGCCGGGCAGATCATGGACAATGATCGTCTAGTCGGTTTTTGCCTGCTTATCCGCCGCGAGGTGATCGAGCAGATCGGTGAGTTGGATGAGCATTTCGGCGTGGGCTGTTTTGAAGATGACGACTACTGCCGTCGCGCCATGCAAGCGGGCTTCCGGGCGGTCATCGCTCGCGACACATTCATTCATCATGTCGGCGGCGCAACGTTCCGGGCTGCGGGTATCGACTACGCGGCGTTGATGTACGAGAACCAGAGCAAGTACCGCGATAAGTGGGACAAGCCCGCTCAACCCTCGGCACCGACGCCGGTCCCTTTATTTGGGCTGAATGCCACACCGGACGGCGCCCTGTTATTGGAGCGCATCGCTCGGCCGGTTATCAACGGCACGATGCCTGTCGTATCGACCGACAGTGCGCCTCTGGAATCAATTCCTCCCGATTCCTGCCTATGTATGATTGTGCGCGACAATGCGAGCACGATCGGTCCGTGTCTGACCAGCATTCGTCCCTGGGTCGGCAAGATGGTGGTCGTCGATACCGGCTCGAAGGACGATACGCCCAAATTGTGCAAGGAGCTTGGGGCCGAAGTTTTTTACTTTCCTTGGTGCGATGATTTCTCCGCAGCCCGTAATGAAAGCCTCCGGCATGGTCGAGGCCGATGGTTGTTCTGGATGGATTCCGATGACACCATCGACGAAACTAACGGCCGTGGCCTACGAGATTTGGTGCACGGCCGTCATCGTCCGACCGTTCTCGGATATGTCGTACAAGTTCATTGCCCCGCTCGTAGCGGCGAAGCGGATGATGTAACGCAAGTCGATCATGTCAAGCTGATCCGCAACCGACCGGAATTGCGCTTCGATGGGCGAATTCATGAGCAAATACTTCCCGCCATTCGCAAGGCTGGCGGAGAAGTGGCATGGACCGATCTGTTCGTAACTCATTCCGGATATGATCGTTCTCCCGATGGCCAGGAGCGGAAGAAGCAGCGTGACTTCCGATTGCTGCGGCTCGAACTGGCGGAGCGTCCCAACCATCCGTTTACCCTTTTCAATCTCGGGATGACCTACGCTGACGTAAATGAACATGAGCAAGCGGTCGAATGGCTGCAGAAATCCATCGCGCATTCTAAGCCGGAAGAATCGCATTTACGTAAGGCGTATTCATTGTTGGTCTACTCGCTGTCGAAACTGGAACGACTGGACGAGGCGATGCGTGAATGTGAGGCTGGCTTAGGAGTTTATCCACTGGATACGGAGCTGCGTTTCCGGCGCGCCATTTTGCTGGGCGAACAGAAGCGATTTCAGGAAGCTATCGCCGTTTACGAAGATGTGCTAGTTCGCGGCGAGGAGCGGCATTTCACGAGCATCGATGCGGGCCTGCGCAGTTACAAAACACGACATAACATGGCAACCACCTTTGAAGACATGGGCGAATTCGTCAAGGCCGAGGAACAATGGCGCGCGGTCGTGCGGGAAGTTCCCTCATTTCGTGCCGGCTGGCGGGGATTGAGCGGACTGCTGCTGAAACAAGGCAAGATCAAACAGGCGGAAGAGCTGGCCGCGCAAATGGCCAGCGATCCATTCCTTGCTGCCGAAGCGGCAATCCTAAGTGCGCATATTGCTCTGGAACGAAAAGACATCGCTGAGGCGCGGCGCATGCTGGAGTCGGCAACCGGTCGGTTCCCGCGGGACATTGACTTGCTTAGGACGTGTGCGCGGGTGTTGTTCGAGCAGATCAATGCCGTTGAGGCGGAACCGGTCTTGTACGCATTACTGAAGCTTGAGCCGGACGATCCATCGACATGGTGCAACCTGGGATCAGTACGTCAGATTCAACGGCGGTTCGACGAGGCTGCCGAAGCCTACCGGCAAGCTTTGGCGCGTCGCCCCAATTGTGCTTCGACGCACACCGCTCTTGGTAATGTTCTGTATCACGCAGGACGAACCGAAGAGGCGGCGCGATCCTGGGAGCAAGCTGCCAGAATCCGTCCTGGTTATCCGGCAGCGATTGCAGCGCTCCGACAGATTGGCAGATTACGATAGCGAAAACGTGAATGAGTGAGGATCTCCACATGCACGTCCCACCCTGCCATTCGCGACGCGAATTACCGACGACGCCTGGCGTGATGTACTGCGTTCATCCACGGGTGCGAATTCGCGGCATGATCGTGCGGCCGGAAATCTGCCGAAAGTGCGACTATTGGAAGCAGCCCGCTCCCGAATCATTTCAGCCGTTCCCACCGGCGCCATTACCGCCGCCGCGCGGCCGCTGTGAGTTTCTGGGCGATGTCATCGGCTCTCGCGTCTGCCCAACCTGCAGTGGCACCGTAAAGCTTAAGGTCTTCGCTTGCTCGCACCCAGCCCATAGCGAAACGATTTGGACCGAGTGCCTCAAATGCCCAGACCATTGCGAGGCAGGCAAGCCCGCTCCTGAGGCCGTCGCCACTGGTTGATTCAAGTGAGGTCGGGCATGAGTTTCGTGGTATCGGTTCTTGAGTCGGCGCTAGGGCGGGAGGAACGACCGAGGATGGGCAGTCATCGACGACCCGATCGAGCGTTCCGCCGCCGACTCCTGGATGAGTTGGCTCTGCGTTATCGCGCGCTCGGTTGCATCCTGCTTGTGTCGCTGGCGCTCAACCTTTGCGGCTTGGCCGCGCCGCGTCTGACCCAAGCCGTGCTGCAGCGCGTGATCCCGCGGAGTGACATTTCCTTACTCAGCACGATTATGCTCGGCTTCATTGCGGTCGGCGTGATCCAAGCAGCGCTGGTGATTCTGCGCCGATTGGCGCTCGTCCGGTTGAGCTTGGCGGTCGATCAGTCGTTGGCAACCCAGATCATGGCGCGGCTGCTGACGCTGCCGGCTGTCGGTCGCCGGCCTGCGGGCGAACTCGCGTCCTATGTCCGCGACTCCAATCAAACGCGTTTTGTGGTCGCGGCTGGGTTCTCGGCCGCGGCCATCGATGCCGTCATGGCCATCGTCTATTTGATTTTGATGGCAAGCTACAGCATCCGACTTACTGCTGTCGCAGCCAGCGTCTTGCTCGTCGCTGCCTTGGCGGGCATCGCCTTGTCGCCTCTGCGACGAGGACTTTACCGAAGGCTATTGGACGACCAAGCCGCCCAAGAGGCGCGCTTGGTGGAGTTCCTGGCGGCATCGGACTTGATTCAGGCAACGGCGGCAGAAGCCGAAGCACTCCGCGTATGGGGCCAATCGTTTCACAAACACCTTGATAGCAATTACCGAACGCAACGAGCCAGGCAATTGGTCGACTCGGCAGGCTCTGCCGTTCAGAATTTGGGTGCGGCCGTGCTGCTTGGCGTCGGCGCTTTGCTGGCGGCGCGCGGCGACATGGATGTGGCGAGCCTCGTTGCGTTCAGCATGTATGCTGCTCAGGCCGTGCTGCCGGTGACAGGCTTCGTCAGCCTTTGGGATGAGGTGACAGCGATTCGGGCGTCAGCCGATCGAGTGGATGAGTTATTCCATCAAACGTCTGATCCACTGATGACCGAGTCGGCGGCAAGCGAACAAGAGCTCCGGGGACATGTGCGTTTCGAGGGCGTGGCGTTCACTTACGAGTCAGGCAGCAATCCAGTGTTGCGGGACTTAGACTTGGAACTCCGCCCCGGCGAACACGTGGCCTTGGTTGGCCCAAGCGGTGCCGGCAAGAGCACCATCTCTCGCCTGCTGCTGGGATTAGTGCAACCGACGTCAGGCCGCGTCCTGGTTGACGACACCGATCTTTCGGACTGGAATCTGCGCTCATACCGACAACAAGTCGGGACAGCCCTGCAGGAAGGCATCCTTCTTTCGGGAACTGTGGCCGAGAACATCGCCTTGGGTGACTCCAAGCCCGATCGAGCCCGCGTCGAAGCGGCGGGCGCTATCGCCGGTGTCGATACCATCCTGGAATCGTTGCCGCTGGGCTACGAAACGCTGATTGGAGAGCGTGGAGCGACCTTATCAGGAGGCCAGCGGCAACGAATCGGCCTAGCGCGTGTGCTCTACAGACAACCTCGGCTGGTGATCCTGGACGAAGCGACCAGCGCTATTGACCCGGCTGGTACCGCTGAACTACGCGGTCGGCTCTATGAAGCGCTGCGGGACAGTACGGTCTTGGTCATTGCCCACGATCCGCAGGCGCTTCGGTTCGTGGATCGAGTGCTCTATTTGCATCAAGGCCGCGTCGTGGAGATTACAGGCGACTATTCTTTGAATTCGATCGCTGAGCAGCCTTGGCGGGAGTTGCCGGCAGAGAGGATTTCCGACGGTAGCCCGCATTCCATGCGGTCCCCAGCGACCGTCCCTTGACGCGGGCTTTCCGCTCGAATGATGTTCGTCGGCGAGTAAATCCTGCGTGAGACACCGATGCCGCGCTACTCGGCCAAGTTGATGGACCATTTCCAGGCGCCGCGCAACCACGGCAGACTGGATGCGCCGGATCGCGTGGGGGTTTCGGGTACGCCGGGAGTCGGCCACTTCACAAAGCTGGAGATGCGTCTCAAAGACGGCATCATTATGCAATGCCGCTTCCAGACGCATGGCTGCGGTACGGCCATCGCCTGCGGTTCCGCCCTGACCGAATTGGTTATTGGCCGGGCGATTCCGGACGCCTTGGCGGTAACTCCCGAGCAGTTGATGATGAGCCTGGATGGCGTGCCCGACGACAAACGGCATTGCGTCAAGGCCGCGATCGCGGCCTTGCACGATGCTTTCAAAGACTGAGCATTTCTGGGAGGCGATTCATGCCAAAGAAGCAGCAGGCCCACAACTCCGGTCCTACAATCGCTTTTGGACCAAAAATGCCCGCTTGGGGATCATGGGAGTGGGTTGGCGCGGACCTTGCGTCCGCCCTGGGATTACGGGCTTCTACCTTTGCTGGCTGGGAAGAACCCGATGCCGATGTTGTTGTCGTCGTCAAACACGGACCACCGCCTGATTGGGCGGAGCGTATCGCGACGCGTTCGACTCTGGTCTACTGTCCAATCGATCGCTATGGAGCGCTCGAGGAAATCGCACAAGACGCAGTTTTCCTGCGCCGCTGCGCTCGGATCATTGTCCATTGCAAACGACTCGCGCCGCTTCTGAGCCCTTACGCTCCGACGGTCTACCTCGATCATCACCTCAAATACGCCGCCCCATTGCGGCGCGAATTCCGTTCAAGGGGAAACATCCTGTGGGTCGGCGTCCGCAGCAATCTGCCGGCTGTTGTCGATTGGATCAATGCGCACCCGCTGCCCGCACCGCTTGAGGTGCTCACCAACCCGGAGGAGCCGGACAAGCCCCTTGATCCGGTCATGATGGGTTTCAAGCGAACGTCCGAGGTTCACATCCAGGTTTGGACGGCGGATTTGCAACGGCGCATGACGGCTGAGGCCAGAGCGGCATTTGACATAAAGGACAACGATTTCCGCAGCCGCCACAAGCCCGCGGCGAAGGCGATCGACTTCATTGCCTCTGGCGTGCCGCTCGCCCTAAATCCAGGCAGCAGCCCCGCGGAACACTTGGCTGAACTCGGTTTGCCTATTGCTTCGCCCTTGGACGTAGATCGCTGGCTTTCACGCGACTATTGGAAACAGACGCGAAAGCTCGGAGCGCAATTGCGGAAAGAGTTGGGGATCAATCCAGTTGTCCGGCGATTTCAAAAGATTATCGAGGAGGCCATCGCGGGAAAATCCGCTCGTTCGGTTCAAATGGGGACGGAGTCTTCCGCTGCATCCGGGATCGATGGCGGATCTGCGACTGCGACCGAGCCCGGAAGCAAATTGAAGAGCGGTTCGCAGGCATCAACCCGTGTCCAATCGTCTCACCGAGCCAAAACGACTGCCGCATCGGGGATCCAGGTCTATGGCCTGCTCATCACGAAGGACGACCACCATGTCTTCGCCGACTGGTGCCGCGATCAACTCGGACTGTACGACGCGGTCGTCTGTCTTGACGGTTCAGAATCTGGCGAAACTGCTCAGCTGGCGAAAACCTTTGGAGACAAGCTCATTTACCTGCGCGAGCGGGACTTCGACATTCCCCACAAGACCGACCACGGGCTCCGTCGCGTTGTTCACCGCCAGATCATCAAAAGATTCGGCGTGGGACACTGGATCATGTGCTGCCACACCGATGAATTCTGCTACCACGATCCGCGCAAGATCGCCCAGCGCGCTCAACAGGAACGCTTTGACTTGGTCTCCTGGTTCAGTCCCCACTTCTATCCGCATCCCGAGGAGTTATCGGATTGGCCGAATCTTAGTCATCGTCCGGTGCCCGATCGCTTTCGCCATTACCACTGGAGCTACAAAGGTGATGAGCTGCCTTGGCTGGAGGATCGGTTGTACCGAGCCTTGCCGGGAGTGACCTGGGACGACGCGACGCATGGCAATGTCCGGCCCCACGGCATCAAGAAGCCAGCGCCGTTTCATCCAATTTTCCGGCACTTCAAGGTCATCGCGGCCGACCCGGCTTGGTATGAGCAAGAGCAAGCTTGCGCGCACTACAAGCATCATTGGCAGGGACTTGAACACCGCACGGGATTGCCATTTCCGGTGCGGCGCTTCGAGGATCTATTCGTGACGGAAGTTCCCAACTACGCCCGCAGCGATCGGTTCGACGACAACTTCCCTCATTCTTGGAACATTGGTGATGAATTCCGGCCAAATCTTGCATCCCGGTCCGCTCCGCTCGATCAGCGGCGCGAACAGCTGCGACGCGCGAGCGACTTTGCGACGACAGGCAACCGAGCCGAAGCGCGCCGCTTACTCGGCGAACTAGACGTCGAAGGAGTCCACGCGTCGCTGCGCGCCCTGGCCCTCAATAATCTGGCGGCTATTGCAGCCATGGAAGGCGAGACCGAGCGCGCTCGAATTGGGTTTGGCGCGGCACTTGCCGGCGATCCTGATTGTCAGTCCGCAAAATCCAACCTGGCCCTTCTCGATGCCGAAACAACCAACTGCGTCCGCACAGCCGTGGCCTTGACGAACGGGGCTGGATCGACACCCGTCTCAAAACCGATTCGGGTAGCCATTGTCAGTTTCCTGTTCAATTGGCCTTCGACTGGCGGCGGCATCGTCCACACGGTCGAGCTCGCCCGTTTCCTCGGCGAGGCCGGCTACGATGTCATGCATTTCTACGTCAGGCATGTACCTTGGAGTATTGGGGCGGTGACGGAACCGCTGCCTTTTGACAACCGGGAGCTCCTGTTCAACGATTCGACTTGGAACGTGCCGGCGATCCAACAGCGTATCAATGAAGCGGTCGGTGCGTTTGATCCGGACCAAGTGATTCTCACGGACTCGTGGAACTTCAAACCGTTGCTTGCCGAGGCCGTGCGGGATTTCCCGTATATCTTGCGCCTGCAAGCGCTTGAATGCCTGTGTCCGCTGAATAATGTTCGCTTGCTGCCGGAACCCGGAGGTCGAGTTCGTCAATGTCCATTCCAGCAATTGGCGTCGCCCGAACAGTGCAAGCGCTGTCTTGCCGAGCGGGGCCACCAATCTGGATCGCTTCACCAGGCCGAGCGCGCCCTCTGCGGTGTGGGAACGCCGGAGTACCATCAGAAACTCGTGCGGGCCTTCGCCGAAGCGGAGGCGGTGCTGGTGGTCAACCCGCTGACCGAGGCAATGGTCAGCCCATACTCGCGAGAAGTGCGCGTCGTGACATCCGGAATGGACCCCGCTCGATTTCCGTGGCCACCACCAGAGCGCCCGCTCCGAGACGGGAAACAGCGCATTCTGTTCGCCGGCTTGGTCGAGGAACAAATGAAGGGCTTCGAAGTGTTGCGCGAAGCGTGCGCGCTGTTGCGGCGGAAAAGGCAGAACTTCGAACTGGTGGCAACGGCCGATCCGTGCGGACGAGTCGATAACTTTACGGTTAATGTGGGTTGGCAATCGCAGGCGTCATTGCCGTCCGTCATTTGGGACTGCGATATCCTGGCAGTGCCGACCATCGCCCAGGAGGCATTGGGCCGGACCGCCGTGGAGGCGATGGCTGCCGGCCGCCCTGTCGTAGCCAGCCGGCTCGGAGGGCTGCCATTTACGGTCATCGACGGTGCCACCGGGCTTTTGGCCGAACCGGGCGACCCTGCGGACCTGGCACGCAAGCTGGAGATATTGATGGATGACGTTGGACTTCGCGAGCGCATGGGGCGGGCAGGGCGGCGCCGCTTCGAGGAACATTATGCCTGGCCGGTAATCGTCGAGCGGCATTACCGGCCGCTGCTGCAAGCGCGCCACAAATCGCGCCGAACCTGATCGGAAACGCGCCCACATGGTTGGCTCCGATGTCGGCCGGCGCCCGATCCGGCCGTTGCTTACTTCTTACTCTGTCGTCAACAAGTTCCGTAAATAATCTCTGACGAACACCATCGTTTACTCTTGGAGCACAGGTTGCCGATGATCGAGTCGATGCAACCGGATGTCGTGGTAGTTATTCCGGCTCGTTACGGCTCAACGCGCCTTCCGGGTAAGCCCCTGCTTAGCGAGACAGGCCGGCCACTAATCCAGCATGTCGTTGAAGCCGTGCAACGCGCGACGCGTGTGGGGCGCCTTATTGTGGCCACGGATGACCTGCGCATCGCTGATGCCGTTCGTGCTTTCGGAGGTGAGGCTGCAATTACCCGGCCCGACCACCAAAGTGGGACCGATCGAATCGCCGAGGTCGCTTGGAAATTGACGACTGCAAAAATCATCGTAAACCTCCAGGGAGACCAGCCCGAGATTTCAGGTGCTACCATCGATCGCGTGGTAGCACTGCTCGATGAAGACCCTGAATCGGCAGTCGCGACTTTGTGTACGCCAATCTATGACGATTCCGTGTTTCGGAACCCGTCCCGCGTGAAAGTCGCATTCTCTCAGAGAGGCCGGGCACTTTACTTTTCGCGAAGCCCCATTCCCTGTCACCAAGGGGAATCAGCATTCCCAGCGAATTCAAACGTTCTTGGTTATCTTCATCTGGGCATTTACGCATATCGTCGCGATTTCCTGCTGAAATTGGCGACTTTGCCACCTTCTCCACTGGAGTCGATCGAACAACTTGAGCAACTCCGGGTCCTTGAGGCCGGCTATCCGATCGTTCTTGACGTAGTTCAGGACTCGGGTGTGGGAATCGACACCTGGGAGGACTACGCCGAGTTCGTCAAGCGTTGGAATGCCGGGGGTACCGGCGTGCGTTCTGCTCATTCGCCTTTTCAACCCGAGAAATGATCTCTGACGCCGATACGCGCATCGCTTTGCATAGCCGCAGGAGCATTTCCACATTTGGCGACTTTCGCCTCGTTCGATGTCGCTGACGTAACTCCGATCGACCTTGGCCGCGGAGGCGAGGCGCTCGTGGGTCATTCCGGCGGCCAATCATGCCGTTAGTAGCTTGGCTCACTAGCGTCCAACGTCTTTCTCAAACTGTTCGTGGCAGCCCGCAAGCGGCTTGGTTGAAGCATTTCTGCAATGGGCATAGGATTTGGCCGCGTAGCGATACTTCAACTCTTGTCTTACACCTAGATTTCTCGCATGCGGACTCCGAATGTTGCGGCGGATCCATGTTGCATGTATCGCCTCATCTTCCACTTGATTCCCGGAATGTGTCGCTGGTCCGCCCAGCAGTTAGGCGGATTCGCCAGTACCGTCCAGTAATCTTCGCACATTACTCCGTGGCAGCTCCGCGGGTTGGCCGGATAAGATATCTCCTTGCCGATCCATGTTCAAGCAACGTCGTGTGGCCCCACGTTATTCCCGGCATGGGCCGCGGTTGCCCGCAGTTTTTTGAGCCGAGCCAGTGTATTTCCGCCCGGCAGTCCGCGCAATCCCTTGTACAGCGATTGATCGATCAGTCCCCATTGCTCGCCGGGAGCATCCGCAACCGAGCCCGATGTTCGGGTTGTCCATCGGCCGCTGCGCTTCTCAAGTGCTCTGGCCCACCGGAGTATCTGTTCGACCGTCAATCGTGGCTGAGCAGCGACGTTGCGCACGCCCCGCTCTATCGCGAGCAACTTGGCCAGCGACGAACCACCAAGTAAGCCGCGCTTCCCCGCATAGAGGGCGTCATGGATGATCTTCCAGTTCTCGCCAGGAGCGTCCATTATGGGACCGGATCGGACAGTAGGCCACCGACCGGTGTGTTCATGAAACGCATCCGCCCAAGCCAGGATTTGCGCGATCGTCAACTTCGGCGGATGGTTCCGATTCCGGATACCCCGGTGTGCGACGAGCAATCGAGTCAACGACGAGCCACCTTGCAAACCACGTATGCCCTTGTACAACGCTGCTTCGACCGCACGCCAGGTCTCGCCTGGAGCATCTCGAATTATACCGGATTGACTGTTCGGCCAGCAGCCAAACCGACGATAATGCTCGTCGGCCCACTCCACGATCAGTTCCTCTGTAAATGGTGGCAAGTTTCGCTTGTTCCGTGCTCCACGCCGCCGAGCAAAGAGGTCAGCCAGTGAAGAACCGCCCGGAAGGCCCCGCCCTCCACAATACAGTGCGGTGTGGACCTTTCCCCAGCTCTCACCACGACTACCGACGATCCGGCCAGAAAGATGATTGGGCCACGAGCCGGTCCTCCGGTGGTGGCGATCAGCCCAGCGGAGGATTAGCCGCTCGCTCAATGGAGGCTGACTCAATCGGTAGGTGACGCCTCGCTTCTTCGCCAGCAGCCGAGCCAGTGTCGAACCTCGCTTGAGTCCGCACCGACCACGTCGCAGGGCGCGATCAACGATTCTCCAATCGAGTCCCCGGCTGCCAGGTATAGTTCCCGAATGCCTCTGGGGCCACGAGCCTGTTCGACGATGCCAAGCATCCGCCCAAGTGAGAATCTGCGCGATGGTCAATCGCTGCCGAGCAAGCCGGTTGTAGCGCTCCCGATTCCGCGCCAGGAACCGAGCGAGCGTTGATCGCCCGCGAATGCCACGCAGGCCAAAGGCCAGCGCTGCTTCGATCGCCAACCACGATTCGCCTGAAGACTTGGGGATTGCGCCTGAATGGCACGCCGGCCACCGACCTGTTCGTTCCCGATGTGCGTCCGCCCAAGCCAGGATCTGCGACTCGGTCAAATCGGGAAGCGTTCCGCGCTGCTCAGCATCGTCAGTCACAAACGCCCGCAGCGTGGCGAACCAACTATTGTCTCGATCACGATGGCTTGATCTTCTACCGGCCGGCGACGTTTTCCGAGACATATCGGCAAACTCAAACATCATCGAGCAATTCGCCCAATTCGATGCGCAATACTCGCGAAATGATTCGCAAATTCAGGATGGATACGTTTCGTTCGCCGCGCTCGACCGAGCCGATGAACGTGCGGTCAAGGTCGCACTTCTCGCCAAGTGCCGCCTGGGACCATGCCAACGCCTCGCGCCGCTTGCGGATTCGTTCGCCGACCGTGCGCAGAAATTTTCGATCGTTGATGCTCAACATACTTGACGAGCATCATCACCTCGATCAAGATGTATTTAAGTAGCATCCGGCAGGAGCAAATACATTGGGCTCAACGTTATTTGCGTTGTGAAATGGCATTGGGCCTAGTTCGCGGCAGCTTCCCCGCGGCACCCGACTGCGCCTGGCGCCACCTGCCGCCCGATCAATCCTTCTCGACCAGTTGGAGTAGCTCGGGCATCGGCGCGGCAAGTGCCTGAGTCCGTCCGTTCAATGTTGACAGGACTCAGGTTCTAGGTGCCGCGCTCGATATGGGTCAGATTGGTGCCAACCGTATGGGCCAATTTCTCTTTCTTTAACACCGAGGGTTACATGAAGCGACTGCTGCTATTTGCCATGCTCAGCGCACTGCTCGGCTGCCAGGATTCATCCTCGTCTGGCGAATGCAAAAAGCCGGATGATCCGAACATTCATGTCAAGGAGTCTGTTGGTGGTGGACTCGGTCCCGTGAGCGGCAAGGGAGAGCGCGAGTACGAGGGGCCAGCGTCCAAAGCGCCGAACTGGGCCAAACCAAAAAACAAATAACGGTGTCGGAACGAATTTGTCCGGCCGTGTCCTGTTGGACTCTCGCTCGCAGCGTGACAGTATTCGCGTCTGCAGGTTGGAGGAAGTTCCGGCTGTGGTGAATGGCCTCGGGTTGAGCGGTGACGCTCAACGCTTCTCGACCACCCCGAACAGTCTCGGGAACGACAAGTCGAGTCCCTGGGTCAGTCTTTCAATATTGATCAACCGAGTTGGCCGGGGATGGGCTCCGAGGTGAGGCGGCAAGTCGAGTCCATCGCGACAGCTATCCAAAATCGGCGCGTCATCCGCCTGCGATAGTTTCGTGGATTTTCATCCAAATTTTCCTTGACAGCAAGGCCAACGAATCGGTAACCTCGACGTTGCACTTTTTGAATGCAGTTTTGTTGGCGTGTTCGCCGGATTGCCAATTTGATCGCCTCGTCTGATCTGCTCCGTGCGAGGATGCTGCCATGACGACGCCTTGCGATTGCCCATCGTGTGTCGGCGGCTGCCCGCAGGAATGGTCGATTCCTTTCAGTGTCAACAACAATCTCTGTACCGTTTGTGCCGGTCTTGATGCGACCTATCACCTTAGCTTGGCCAGCCCTTGTTTTTGGGTGCAGACGTTTGGCGGCATCAAGTGCTTCACGCCGTTTGAAAACGACTATTCGCTGTTTGATCTTCAGTTTACGGGCAGATGCCGCAACATAACCGCGCACGCCAACCTGCATGGTCTGATCACGGGGAATCCGCCGAATTGGACAGCGACGGGCATCATGGACTGCCGCAAGACCATGGAGTTGACTTTGCGACCGCTGGTCAATTCGGACTGTGGGTGGCCGACGACCCTGACGGTCAATCCAACGAACCCGGAATTGACAGATTGGGCCAGTTACAGTTGCATGCCGGCGCTGAGTTTGGGCTGCGCGTTTGCGTCGAACCTGAGTTGCGTTTGCACGCCGAGTTTGGGTAAGGCGACGGCGGCGGCAGTGACCAGCGGCGGACTGTGTAAGACGTGCGGTGGCGGCTGCGGAGGCGGATCGAGTTCGGGATGCGGTTGCTCCGGGTCGTGCGGGACTGATGATACGTGCATGATGACGCTGGCCTCCGCTTGCTGCGGTTGCCTGGCGCCGTGCGAATGTTCGGCGGTGTCGGAAGGCGAGTTCTGCGATGCCACGGCGGTGTCGGCGACGGTGAATGGTGCCGGCGTGCCCGGTGTTCTTGCGGGTCTGCCGTCGCTGCTGTCACCAAGAATCCCCGGCCTGCTTACCGGCGCGGTGAAGTTGAACCTGAGCAACGGCAACGTGGTCATGGCCGTCGCTCATCCCTCCGGCGGACCTTTTGATCCGAGACCGATGTTCATTTACAACTCGCTGACTCCGGCCAGTTCGTCATACGGCACGGGCTGGAGCGAATTGCACCGCCTGGTTCTCTCGCAGCCGGGTGGCGCCAGTACCGACGTTTCCATCACCGACGGCACCGGGGCCACGACGCACTACGGCTACGTGATCGGTGCGGATTGGTTCTGTGCCACGGGCACCTGCAACTCGTTGCCGGCAAGTGGCGCGTTCGTCGAGACCCAGCCCGACGGTTTCCAGCGGATCTTTGACAACACCGGTCCTGTCAGCAGGTTCCAGGATGCATCCGGTAACGTCTGGACTGTGACTTACGATGGCTCGAACCGGACCAGCGCGATCATCAACCCGTTTAGTCAGCGCACGACGTTCGCCTATGACGGATCGGGGAAGATCAAGCGAGTGCAGGATAGGTCGGGTCGGATCACGACGCTGACGGTGAACGGTTCGGGCGACCTGGTGCGGGTGGTGACTCCAGAGTTGTGCCAGACGAGCCTGATTTACAACGGCTCGCATCAGTTGACGACGGTGATCGACCCGGAGTTGCGGCGGACGACAATCGGTTATGACGCGACGTTGGGTTGGGCGACGAAGTTCAAGGTGCCGGGTGGTGGGATTACGACGATCAACTATTTGGACTGGGGGACGACGACAGTGGTGAACCCGCGGGGGAAGAAGACGACGGTGTTGTACAACTTCGCGCGGAATATCACGGGGGTGATTGATCCGTTGGGGAACGAAACGGCGTGGGGTTGGATCTGTGACGTACCGACGTCATTTACGGATGGGAACGGGAATACGACGGCGTTGAACTGGGTGAGTCTGTCCAACAGCACATTGCAGTTGGGTTCGGTGGTTCAGCCCAACGGAGCCACGTACAGCATCAAGTACGACGGGAATTACCGGTTGTCGGCGGTCACCGCACCATTGGTGGGCAGCACGACGTTGTTGTGGGATTCGAACGGTAACCGTAAAGCGTTCATCAATACGCTGGGACAGCGGGTGAGTTTTGCCTGGACGGGCAATGGTCAGTTGGCGTCGAGCATCAGTCCCTTGGGGCAGCGGAACACGCTGCTATATGACGGGACGGGCGAGGCAACAGGCCAGGTGAATCCGTTGGGGAACCGCACGACCCTAGTCTACGATAGTTATGGCAACGTCAAAGCGGTGGTCAACCCGTTGGGGGCGAGGACCACATACGTGCGGAACTTTGTGAACCAAGTTGTAGCGACCGTCGATCCGCTTGGCCGACGAACCAGTTATACCTATCAGAGCGGTTGCGGCCAGGTTGTCTCGACGGTCAATCCGCTGGGAAGCCGCACGACGAACGTCTATGACGGTGCCTTGAACTTGGTCTCGACCATCGACTCGCTTGGGAATCGCACCTCGATGGCATACGACTTGAACGGCAACCGAAAGCGGTTACAGAATCCACTCGGGAACATTTTCACTATCGTTTACGATACAGCCGACCGGTCGGTGGCCCTGATCGATCCGCTCTTGAACCGAACGACGACGACCTACGATCCGGCTGCAAACATTCAGCGCGTGACCAACGCGCTGAACAAGATGATGACCTATCTGTACGACGATGACAATCGGCGGGTCGCGACGATCGATGCGCTGGGAAACCGCAACACGACCGTCTACGATTTGCAAAGTCGCGTGGTGGCCACGATCGACCCGCTCTCGAACCGGGCCACTTCGACTTACGACCCCCTGAGCCGATCATTGGCATCAATCAATCCCTTGGGGAATCGCGTTACGGCTGTGTACGACGCGGGAAGCCGATCCGTCGCGACGATCAACCCTCTTAACAATCGTTGGACCACGTTCTACGACGTTGCCGACCGAACCGTGGCGAGCATCGACCCCCTTTCGAACCGTTCCACAACGGTGTACGATACGGCGAGTCGCATGATTCGGTCAGTAAACCCGCTCGGCCACAGTAACACGACCGTCTACAATGCGGCCGGAGAAACCATAGCGCGAATCGACCCGCTATTAAACCGCACGACCACGATATACGATATGGCGAGCCGACCGGTGTCGATCATAGACCCGTTGAATCGACGCGGTACGATCGTTTACGACGCTGCGAACCGCGGCATCGCAAACATCAGCCCTCTGTTGAACCGGTCCACATCCATTTACGACGTGGCGTCAAACCCGATCTCCTCAATCAACCCATTGGGGAATCGCGTCACGACTATCTACGACGTTGCGGATCGCATAATTGCCAATATCAACGCGCTGGGTTATCGGACCAGCCTGGCTTTAGACGCTCTGGGCCGTCAAATTGGACTCATCGACCCATTGTCGGAACGAAGCACGACTGTGTACGACGCGGTGGGCCGCGTCCAGGCGACCATCGATCCGTTGGGGAATCGGACGTCAGCCGTGTACGATGCCGCCAGCCGAAAGATTGCCTCCATCAACGCGCTGGGGAGTAGGTCCACAACGATCTTCGACGCGGACAGACGTACCATGGCGACGATTGATCCGTTGACCCACCGGACCAGTTATGTTTACGACGTGGCCGATCGGCGCTTGGCAGTCATCAATCCCTTGCTCAATCGCGTTACTGCAGTGTACGACGCGGCGGATCGAACTGTGGCTTCCGTCGACCCGCTATTGAATCGCGCAACTTATGGCTACGACGCCGCCAGCCGACCGATCAAGACGAAAGACGCCAACGGCAACATCACCACAACAGTGTTCGACGCGGATAGTCGCATAGCCGCGACGATCAACGCATTGGGGTATCGTACGACGCAGGTGTACGATGCCGCGAGCCAGCGGATCGCTTTGATTGATGCAAGGCTGAACCGCACGACATTCACCTTTGACCTGGCTGGCCGGCAAACGCGTCTGACAGATCCGCTCAACCGGTTATTGACCTATGCTTACGATGCGGCGAACCTGCTTACATTGCGACTTGACGCCAAAGGACAGCGGGTTAGCTATGTCTACGACGTGGCCGATGAATCGATTGGTCGCCGGTACAGCGACGGCAGTCGTGTGACGCTCGCCTACGACAAGGCCGGTCGTCGCATCGTTCTCAATGATTCGACCGGTCGGACCACCTCGTCATATGATGCGGCTAGCCGAATGGTCGGCGTCGTGAACCCGGCGGGGAAGCGGCTTACCTACAGCTACGACGGTGCCAATCAACGAATCGTATTGCGTGACCAGGACGGCGGTCGTACCAGCTACACATGGGATGCTGCGGGTCGGATCAGCAAATTGATCAATCCCTGGGCCGAGCGAACGACATGGAGTTACGACAACGCGAACCGACGGACCTTGCAACTGCAGGTCAACAGCACGCGCGCCAGTTATATCTACGACGCGGCTAATCGGTTGACACGGCTCACGAACCTGACATCGACGGGCACAACGTTTTCCAGCTTCACCTACCGCTTCGATGCTGTTGGCAACCGAGCACGGGTAGTCGAAGCGAACTCGGATACCGTGACTTGGACATACGATGCGAGCTATCAGTTGCTCCATGAGCGACGTTCGGGCACGATGGCGTACGACATTACCCACACTTATGACCCAGCGGGCAACAAGACGATCAACATCAATGGAGGCGCGCGCACGACCTACAGCTACGACAACGCGAATCAGTTGATCAACCAGCAAGGCAACACTGGCCGGACGACTTTTGTCTTCGATGCCAATGGCAACCAGACCAGCATCCGCGTCTTGTCCGGCTCGCCGACGACCTACGTCTTCGACATCGAGAATCGGATGACCCAAGCCCTGCTTGCCTCGGGCGCGCGCAACACCTTCTTGTACGACGGCGACAACCGGCGCGTTCAACGGCAAGATTCGTCGGGATTGGCGAACCTGATTTGGGATTCTCAGAACATCCTGGCGGAAACCAACGGCGGCGGCACGACGGTCGTCCAGTCGATCCTGGAGCCAGCTGAGTACGGTAGGTTAGTGTCTCAGCGACAAGAAAGCCAATCCATCTTTCACTATTTTGACGGCCTCGGCGATACAGTTCAACTCGCAACTTCTGTTGGTACCGTCACAGACACATACACATATTCGGCATTTGGCGTTCTAATTGCAATTGGTGGTTCAACTGTGAATCGCTATCGCTTTGTTGGGCGCGCGGGTTACTATCAAGACCTCGATACCGGCCTAATCTTTTGCGGGCACGCTATTACACTCCGACTCTGGCGGTTTTCATCACTAGCGATCCATATCGCGACGGCAGCAACCGAGATCTGCGGTTTGGCTATTGCGAGAATAATCCCATTAATGAAGTCGATCCATCCGGGCTCATTTCGATTCGGGCGATCAAGGAGCAATACATTAATGATAAGGGCGAATGCGACAAGGAGACGAGGATCGATTGGATATTTGAACTTGACAAGAAGGCTCCATGTCTTGGCTGGCTAGTTCAATACAATATAATAAAGTGCAACATAAACGCTTGCAAAAAATGTCCGGAATGCCCTAAGGATGTCACGGTTCTCGGTAAGGACGGAAAAGTATTTGAGTTCCTTGAAGCGTGGAAAATCGAAAAAGATCAGTTGACGCCGGCCGTGCACGGCGATCATGGAGAGACCGATCATTTCAGATACGAGCCCAACTCGTTTGAATGTGGCACACTTATTGGTCTATCAGAGCTCAGGTTCTTTTGCCAGGAGACAAAAGATATCCCGAAGGGGTCAAAGCAAAAGGAAGGGTGCGGCGATCTGGGTACTCTGTGGAAACCAGTGACAATGGGCAGCCCCCCTTGTCGGGCTAGTTCGGTGGACTTACCCGGTTTGGAGTTAGGATTCGGCTGGTTTCAGCCAGGCTTTCCAAAATGGTGGGGTAGTCCTTTGGAGGGCGGTGATCCAAATAAAAAGGCTGGCAGGGGAGCCGGCATGTGGTGGAATTGTTGCACCGGTGCCAAAACAAAGCAAGTGGTTGCGATTGGTAGGCCGGCCTTGAAAAAATAGCTGCGGAGATTATATAGGGCAGGCGCGTTCTGTGCTTGCAGCCGACAAAAAGTGAAGGAGACGAGTATGCCGCTGCTGTCAACCCGCCTCGGTTTTGCGGTTCTTTCGTCGCTTCTAATCTCGCATCGCCCCTTCGCCCTAATCGCTCAAGAGACGCCGAACGAAATTAACGTCGTGCTAAAGGCCACGGATGCAACTCGGTTTTGTAGAGCAATAGAGGCTCTTCTACAGAAGAAATCCATTGATGAATTAAGGACCCTCAAGAATCACACGTGCCAGACGGTCGCAGTTGCGGCAGCTTGGGAGATTGCGCGTAAGAGCGTGCGAGGGCGAGAGGGCGGCCAGTCATTTCGAGATGCAAGGGCCGCTGAAGTGAATAGATTCATAGGGTTTCTTGAGGGCAGGCTTGAGGTGTGCCCACCAACATGGTGGGTCGAGGCAATCTTGGGAGTCGAATTCGACAAAAATGGTAATGCGCACTTTCAGAGAAGCAAGAGAGATTATCATAAGGATATGGGTGACCTGCGGACTGCGGACGGCTGTCATTTCGAATCGTGCAAGAATGGATTCTTTCTAAGAGAGGGTGGGGAAGCACTGTTCTTAGAGGAAGAATTTGTTGACTCAATCATTGCGTCAGGGCGGACGCGCATTGCCGTTCGGTTTTGCGAGAGCCGGGCTTTTATTGCAGTCCATAGCGAAGATGCCGGTTCCTACGTGATGAATTGCATTGACAGAAAAACTGGAGGTATTGTATGGCAATCCAGAATCTGGGCGGCAGGCGCGCCGCTCGCGATCTCAGGAGGTGGGGCGGGTCATGCAGTTGAATTAATACCGGGAAAAGATGTCGTTCTTGTTTTTGGAGCGTCTGTAGACATGTTTTATGTCGAAGCATTCGACGAAAACACCGGTCAGGTTGTAATGAGGTTTAGTTCTTCGCGATGATCCATGCAATACTGGACCTGTTGAGTTGCCGCTTTTTCTGGCGCCGGCGCCGGGTCGCCAGAGAGGTTGTCCGCTCGGGCCCCCCACAGATCCGGAAGTGCTTAACTAAGAAACTATCTCAAAACCCGGTTTTCCCCCTGTTTTTCAGGTAGCGTCCAGTATTCTTCGCATTTTCTCCGCAGCAGCCCCGCGGGTGGGCCGGCTGAGGTGTCGCCAGCCGTGCCGCCACCAGCACCAACGCCGATTCCCCATCCGGGAATGTCCCCACCACCCGTGTCAGCCGCTTGATCTCTCGGTTCGACCGCTCCAGGGGATTGTTCGTGCGAATTTGCGTCCAGTCTTCCCGTGGAAAACTCATTGTACGCCAGCCTCTCGCGAACTCCCGCCCTCCATGAACCGCGCCGCCTGACTCAACCTCATCCCCTCGATCTTCGCCACCAATTGCTCCGCATTGGCCAACACCGCCTCCCGATCCTCTTGTGCACGATCGGTTTCAGCAAGGCCATCACCTCTCGAACTTGCCCGCTCGGCACCACCCGGCGCACGTTCCGACAATATGGACGGCGCACTTCTGCCAAACGCCGACTACGTTTCGATTTTCGACGCCAATTATCGATTGACAGGCATCCTCATTGCACGCGAGCCAGCAGTTTGCCGGTCGGTTTACATTGGACAGAGGCCCTATTGGCGTATTCCAGGAAGATTCGCCGCCTTCGCTTGCACACATGTCAAGACGTGAATCTCGCGGCTCGCGAAGTGCATAACGATTTTCAGTTCCATGTCATGCACATCGAAGATAGCGATGTTGGTTGAGCCGAGGAGTGATGCACCGCTTGGTCCTTGCTCAGCCCGATGACCGGCCGTGTGCCTTTGGCTAATACTAATCTTCTGCCGACTCTAGCTGACCGGAATGTCCGTCACCAAAGGGTTGGCCATTGCAATTTGCGGTTGAATACGGGATTTGTGTGGAGCGCGCAAGCGATGCCGATTGATCTAAGTTGTTGTCAAATCAGATTGTGCATTTAGTTTTTCAATTCGATTTGCATCGGTGTAGTCGTGTCACCGACAATGCCGAAGACGATCAGATGAGTGAATTCGACTTTTAAGCGGAATCTCGACCGTCAGACCAAAAGTGAAGAAACGCTATGTTGAGTCACCTGGCCTGCAGCACAGCTAAGTAATTGTCTGGAACCGCTTCGGGGGGAGCAATCGGGATTCCTCTTCTGCGTCGAGCGCCGGCCGCAACCGCGGCCAAATAACCCCTCCAGAAATCGTCGAGGTCGAAGTTGGCGAAGTCCACTCGGGCCATAGGGTCCGAAGAGAGACAAGTACGAAGATGTCGTTCGGCGCGCGCCAGTTTACGTCGGACGTCCTGGTCGGCTACAAGCATAGGAGGCATTTCTGGTGGCGCAGGCATGCTCTCGGCGACCACGCTCTGGACAAGCTTTTCTTCGTCAGCGTAATAGTGGAACGACCCGCAGCAATGGACATAATTTCCGAGCATGACACCAAGGCGCACGGCCATCGCCTCGTGGAGCATCGTCAGTAGTACAAGGTCATAGGGCATTACCATCAAAACAGATTGCGATCGCATGTTGGCGATGCAGGTTAGTGCGCCGTCGCGGACTAGAAAATGCATATGGGTCAGGCACGAGGAGTCGCAGGTATCTTTGAAGAGATCGGCAGGCTTGTATACGCTGATGACGGCCCGGCGGGACGAAGGGTCAGTCTCCAATCTTCGGGCGGCCTGTTCGAACTGATCGCCACCGTTTGACCGAAAGATTCTGACGCCCTGGGCTCCGAACAAGGAAACTCCGTCGTCTGAGAATTCGGCTGCATTGGGGTTGTAAAACCGGATTGAATCCACGGCGTCCGACCCTGACATCACCCAGAGGACATTCGCTAAGGCATAGCCGAGGTCGATGGGCCGATGTGCGGACAGAGTCAGCCGGCGCCGAGGCTGAGCGATGACAAAAGAAGTTGCGGTCAACTCGCGGAAAGGTCGGGCGCCCTTCCCGAAGCTGGAACCCACCGAACTTGGCTGCGTCACGCCGGGGACATTTCGGCCTCGCTGGAGAAGAACATTGAGTGACCCCAGCCATGCCTCTTGCGCGCTTTGGTAGACGGCGTGATACTGCGGGTCAGTGCCGGTTGGCGCATTCAGCATGTCTTGATGCCCCGCAGGTGCATTTCGAGCGTGGTGACCTCCTTGAAGGTTAAATCGTTTGCATACTCTGCGAAAACCCCTTTGTCATCGGCGACGCTGACATATTTCGCCTCAAGTTCACTGCGTTCCGCCGGCGTTTTCGTCACGGTGTGCCCGCGCCAGTCAGTCATCACAAATCCGACTTCGTTCGCCTTTTTCTTCTCGTCTATGTCACGTACAAAACCGACGCAGGCTGAGTAGATCAACCGGAGAATGGACTGATCAAAGAACTCTTTTTCCTCCGAATCCATGAACAGGACTGCCAGCACCGATCGAGATTCACCCTTTTTCATTGGAGCAAAAAATGGGCAAGCAAGCATTGACATGACCGGCGGTTGCACTCCCCGAGCACCCGCTTCCTCCAGCTTGACATCTTTCCATAGCTGATCGAAGTCACTTTCCCGCTTAACGATTAGTGGCGCTCCGTATTGACAAACCAAGCCAACAAGTCCGGCATTTATCGAGATCACTCGTCCGACTGCTCCTCCTCGCTGCGTCCCGGCATACCGGCTGATTTGCTGGAAAAACACGTCATCCTGGAACTCTACGATTCTGTGCAGAGTCACACGGAACTCGGCGCCCAGCTTTTTCTTTGCTACCTCTCGCATGAGAATCTCGCCGAGCGTCATCACGAATGTCGTGGCGATTGCGCGCGTCACCGGGGAAACGAATTCGGTCTGTGACTCGCCCTTGTCTAGCGGAGGCTGACGGTTGTCTTTCCACCACCCAGCCGTCCAAAGGCGCTTAGAGGTATAGAATCGAATGTCGCCTTGCTTCGCTTGGATTGCTTCAATCTGTTCCTTGCTCAGACCAACCGTCTCCAGCGTTTCCCAGCGCAGTGGGCCGTGCCGCAAGATCAAGCGGTCCACAGGATAGTCGTACTGAAACTTCTTGTATGTGACCCGCGCTGTCGATTCTCCCGACTTCGCGCAGTCCCCAGGTACGTAGGAAAACGCTCCCTTGCAGTAAAGCACAAAGGCCACCAACGTGTTGAATAGGGACGCGCCGGCGAGACTGAGTGACTGCGAAAACGTCGGCTCCCGGCCGTTTAGGTTGACCACCGTATCCTTCCTAAGCCGGTCACCATCGAGCAGACTACGTAGTTTGTCCAATGACCCGTCGCTAAGGAGTTCCTCGTATTTTTTGAACAGCCAATCCTTCTTGTCCGATTTCTTTGTCTCTTCAGCGGAGAACCCGCGCCATTCCTGGATGATGGTCCGAAGTTTCCCGATCAATGGGTCATCGTTCGGGAACAACTCTTCAAGGATACGGCCCTGATTAAAGTCATTGATGCAGACCCGAAGTAGGTCAATGAGGCCGCCGTCCCCGGTCCCAGAAATGAAATACGTGGCGGCGCGTTGCGAGGGAATTCCTGGCAGCGGTTGGTTCAAGCTATCGTTGCGCCAATACGACTGGGCTTGCCGCTCAAGTACGCCTCGCTCGACTCCGAAGCCTACCGCGACAATTACGGTGTCAAATATGGCATCTCCGGAGCGCGGGGGCTCGTCCGAGTTGTCCCATCGGACGGTTACACCCTTGTGCGATCCCCCCGCCACATACGCTGAGGCCCGGTAATGCTCTGCAAACTTCATCGCTGGGTTCTTTCTCTTTTCATCATCCCAGCTCTTCTGCAATCGGGCCGCCACTTCGGCGGCCGTTGCGAATTCCCAGTCCAACAGTGGCAGGCCCGCGTAGGGGCTATCCGTTCCGGGTGCAGGCCACTCGTAGATGTGGGGGTGTAGCCAGCGAATGTCACAACCTTGCTGCAGATGAAAAAGCGTGGGCCTTTGCTCGAAGATTGTCACTTGGCAGCCCAAATAGGCGGCGGCTAGTGCCGCTGTGGCCCCAGCTGCTCCCCCGCCGATTACGGCAAGGGTCTCCTTCAAGCGGCCAGTAACCTTTAGCGCATAAATCAGGTTAAGCGCCCGGACCTGCTGCTTAAAGAGCGTGATCCCGTTTTCGGCTAACCCAATAGCGTATAGCTCGAAGGTTGAGTCTACCTTGCAGCGGTTGATGAACTCGCAACGTGCCGCTTCGAGGGTTTCCTTCGTCATCGCAGGCCAACCTGATGGTTATTTGCTTACACGCGCACAACTTTTTCAGTCGCACCTGGGGGACCGACACCAGACGGCTCGAAATCCATATTTCTCTAGGGATACCGCTTGATCCGATCATCTTATTGATCGCCGTCGCCAACAAAGAAACGGCGAAGAGACTAGCCCGAAGCCGAATACTAGGCGGTCAGCGAGTGAGCATTCACAGGTCGTGCGCCACATGGCGAGCATCTTCGAAGAGTTCGGAATCCGTGCTGTCGCAAGTCGAGTCGATCTACGCGCTCAAGTTTCGTTGATTTACTGGTGAGCCCAGGTCGTATTCGCTGATCGCACTCACGCTGACATATCGAGTGACGCCAGCGTGCTTACATTTTTAGAGATTTTGCCGCGATCAACTGGTGCCGGATGTTCGGACAGCTTCCGAGTTGTAACGCGTAAATCTCTCTTGGCTTATCGCTGCTAAAGCGATCCGGCTCCCATTTCCTCGGAATTGAAACAACCGCGCCAACCTCGGGCCGCAAGAGATGAAACAAGACTTGACCGACCTTCTGCAATTTACTTCCCAAGGATGCGATAAGGATGCTGTACTGGCTACGTCGTTTTAGGAAAATACCGTTCAAGGCTGCTAGGGTTTCTCGGTAATCAAAGGTGCTGACGTAGCAACGTCGGTGAGCCCGTTCCATGAGAGACGCGTGGTATTCCTTTTGGGCATCGATCCGCCATCTGTTCCGAACGAGATGCGGAATTCCAAAAATCCAATGAACGCGGCTTGGCGATAATTCCTCCAAAACCGCCTCCATCCGCGTACAGGAAAAGGATGGGAATGCGACAAGGTACGTTGGGCGTGCGTCTGCATTTCGCCCCGGTATCCTTCGTAGCACGTCGACCTGATCAACCCCAAGAGTAAGGAATTCCGGTGGTAAGGCCCCCGCGCTCCGCCGCTCTTGAATGTACTTCAGGTGTTCGGAAAACAGAGGTCGGTATTCGGATGCCTCCGAATACACTAACGTCAGATTGACATTTGTATTCAGAAGTGCATGCAATCCTTCGAGCAGTAACCGGGAACTTCCAACCGTAATATCGAAGCCTACATGGGCGTCCTTGTTTCCGAGATCGACTCCCGTGCTTATGATCGCAGTGCGCAACCGTTCTCCAAATTCTTCTTGGAGCCGGTGATTATCGTGCATCAACGGCGACGTTGGCTTGCCGCCCGCCAAACATTGCAGATGCTGCGTCAGATCGCGAAGGTGAGTTTCGTTCGCCTTTGCCATTTCCGCGTCGTTGTATTGGACGCAGACCGTCGCGGCCGATTTTGATCCTCGAACAGCCAACTCTTGGGTCGCTGAAACGCAACGAGCTTCGAAGCCTGCAATTCCAACGTAGCAGTCGAAACGTAAGGGTGCCATTTTGCAAATTGGAGTCGGTAGTGGCAATTCCGCCAACAGCTTATCGACGCCTGTTTCTGCCGGCGCGCTCATTTTTCACGATCTCCAAAGCTCTCGAACAGCGACGGGCCGTCGCCCCTCCTCTCTTTAGCTTGCTCAATAGCCCGACGTTGAACTTGCTCTGCTCGCCCCGCGGGATCAGCGCAGAATGCCACCCACTCTAATTGTGAGATGGTAAAGGACTCGCTATTTGCGAGGCCTATCCGAAAGGCGGGACAAAAGATTCGACGTAAGATCACTCGTCCTGCGAGCGTGTTTCGACGGGAGCGGCCTTCATCGGCGTCGATGAAAATACAATAGCGTTGCAACAACCTCCACAAGCGGGCCGGGAGAGGCTCTGAAACAGTTCCGCTACCAGTTCGATCCAGTGCTTGTTCTGCTTGTCGCACGAATGCTTCGTCCAATTCGATGCGCAAAAGCTGATAAGGGTCCCTGCGGCCCGCGTCTCGCTGTAACCAGGGGTATTCCTGAAGATACCTTGCGGACATGTTGCCGAATGCGTCGACGATTGCAAACAATTCGGCACCGTGGGCGGGAATCCCCTTGATCTTCCGAATGTACTGAAGGGAGTAATCCTCAATCACGGAGTCTTGATCGACGGGCTTGAGTGTGCTAACAGTGTTTTTCTTCACCCCGCATGATTCGAACATTCTGCTTAACAGCTCAAGAATGTTGCTCACGTCGCCGGTGCAAAGATCACACATCGTATCCCATCCATGGTAATAGACCTTGCTTCCACTTCGCTCAACTTCTGCATCTACCTCCCTGTCGATCACTGTGGCTGGCCTGCCCTTGCCCCGTGCGTTACGGAATTCTTGCCTTTTCTCGTACTCCGCTTTCAACGATCGGGCTAGCGTGCCTTCTGGATACTTCGATGTGCCAATTAGACTGTCAACGCGACCTTTATACTCGCAAAGCTCTAAGCGTCGGTCTACGATCTCCGAAAGAAACTCTTTTTGCTGACGCGTCGGTAGACTGAGGCAGAACAGTGTGCCTAAATTCCATTCCTTATAGTCTCGATCCTGATCCAAGAAATTACCGAAAGTCACATCGGGAACGACGCCGAATACCTCAGACGAGACCTTGCACTTATACACTGCATTCGGCACAAACAAGATATGGTTCAACGCCTGTTGCGCTGCCCGCGGTACCTTTCGCTCCGTGTAATCATCCACGAACAGGTATAAGCTCTTTCCCATAAATGGCATCAGTGCCTCCCCGGCGAGCCTGCCGAGATCGGCCACGAAGTCCTGTCTCGTCAACCATTCACACGCTTGGTCATTCCAGAGTGCCAAGCGTGTTCGGTGAATTGCACGGATTGATGCAGCATTGATGTCACGCAATGAGCATAGTTCGAGTTCATTCCAACGTGTGCGCTCTAGCAGGAAGGTCCGATACTTCTCCACATCTTGTCGACCTAGCGCTCTCTGGCTTTCGCATCCAATCAGGGCTGTCGTGAATTCCCGAATCACGATCAAATTAAAATAGTGACGCACTTCATCTTGTCGCCGAAGTAAAACCTCGTCACTCATCGCGCTGAATCGCTGCCGAAACTCTTTGTTGCAGGAAATGTAGAGGCCACGGTACACACGCTTTAGTGCTTCTTGCAGTTGCCCTGCGTCGGCAAGACAGTTAAACGACAGCGACCGGAACACGGTCGTCTTTCCGCACCCACGAGGGCCGATTACCAATAAGTGGGCACTCGATTCAATCTTGTCTTTCCAGGGAAATGTCTTAGCGGCGAGATTATACAAAAGATTGTTGTCCAACACTTCTTCTGCGTTGCCAAAATCAAACGGATGTACGAGCTTTTGCCGTAAGGATTTCTCGGGAAATCCCCGCCCGAATTGCTTAAGAAGCTCTTCGGCGTCCCCAGGTCGACGCATTGGGTCATCATCGCTTATAGTCGCGTGCAGGGCTTGACATGCCTCCACTATTGCATCATCGTGTGGCGATCGCGCATCCGTTCGGCGCTCTAAGCAATTGATGAGTTCGGCAATGTGACTCGCCAAGTTGCGAATATCATCTCGGGTCTTGCGAGTCTGCCCGAGCGCTTTCGTCGACCCAAAGTCAATAAGGTAGGGTCGGTTTCGGGCTGGGGAACGATGAATCATCACGTTCCGCATGTGCAAATCATCGTGCATCAAGCCGCACTTTTGAAGCGTGACCAACGAAGCCAACATTTCTGTCACATACGAATACACAAAGGACGCATCGATCGTTTCTGGCTCCGTCGCCAGCAGCTTGTCCAGAGTCTTTCCTGGGATGAGGTCTTCAACAAAAACGACTAGCGCTGACCTGCGTCCATCGTGGGGAATCTCGACCGTACTGCAATCGTGTATTTGTGGGAAATGATCGCGGTCGGTAGCCGCTGACCGGATCATCTGATCCAATTCTGGAAGATACGTTTTCCCTTGGTACTCCTCGGCAATCGTCAGTTTCATCGCATATGGAGTGTGAACCGATCCCTTTTTTCGCACTCGGTACGTTACGCCCTTGACCCCGTGACCCAGAACGTCCTCAATGACGTAACCTTGAAGTTCGGCGGGCCGCGTCCTGGTGTCTTGGAGGAACTTCCGAAGCTCGCCTGACATCAAGATGCGATGTTCTCCGATAATAATCGAAAGTCGATGCAACTCGCCGCCAACTTCAACGTGTGCCTGGTCAGAAGTGCGATAGCCGTGAATCCGCCCCCGAGCTCGGTCTCGGGCCGCGGGATCTGAGAAAATGTAGAGTAGAGCTTGCTCGCCGGAATCGTCTTTGCCTTCATACCAGGTACAGTCGTCGTCCCGGTCGACTTCGCGTACGAGCGTATAACCTGCGACTCTATGCGAAACAAATGGGGGACGATCGCTTCCGCTAACCGCCATTTCGCGCTCCCTTCAGAACTTGCCGGAAGCCGCGAGCGACGGCCCGAACGAAGAGTAATTTGGGCTGCTGTGAGTTATGGTGCGAACCGCCGACCTTCGCATACCCAGAAGTCCTGCCCAACTCTATCCAATTTGCCGCTCTGTAGCACACCCCCTTGAAACGAGCAGGATCGACAAAAGTTTCCAAGAGCACGGGCGCGTGCCCGTATTTCTTCTCCCAATCCTTGACTACGGTTGTCGCGCATGCTGCGATAAGAAAGGACGCCAGATTTGGGACGCTAACCCAGGGCAAAATGAGGAAGCGGGCGTTATTGATGATAAGATGACGACGCTTTGCCAGTTGTTTCGAATTCCATCCGATCCATTGATCGCGCGCTCGAATTGCCCACGCAGAATCGGTCCATCCAAAGCAAGCGATTGGCCGATCCTTAATCCAAACGATGTATCTGATTTGTCGTCCAACAAGCCTAGACTGGCCCAAATAATGGTACTCAGTTACGAGCTGGCTCCAGATCACAGAATTCGGATCATTCTTGTCGGAAATGCGCTCTATTCGCAGCATTTCAAACGCCAACTCGTGAATTGGTGTTTGGTCACCGGTAAATCGGGACTGCGGTTCACCTCGTGACCACAATGCTTCACCACGCGTCGATGGCGGGAGTTTGACGAGACGGCAACGTGCCATTTTCGTAAGAACCTCTCGGCACGCAGTCTCCTTAAGCAAACCGTTTTCCCGCTTCCAATTCAGCGCTCGACATACGCGCAATGAAATCTTGGTCCGGCCTTCAGATGCGTACCTCTCCGCAATCTGCCGTATGATTCCTACTTGCCTCTCAGTGAAAATCCTTCCCCGCGCTACAAAGGCCGCCACTCGCTTCCTTGGGCGACCAGCTTCCCCTGGCAAATACGTCCCCTAGAATTCCGAGTTGCATGACCCTGTTGGCTGACGCTTAGACTACCACTAGAACGCTCTTGAACAAGTGTTTGCGTCGGCCTCACCGCCAAGCGGTCATGGCGACCGACGGGAAGGCGTCAAATCCGGCTGGTTTTGCCTATCCTGCGCATTGGCAAGTGCCTGATGGCTAAGAAAAAGCACAAATGGTGGACTGTATAAACGGTCTCGGCCAAAACCTAAACCCACACCGAAAATATCGCGAAACGCCGAGGACTTTGGCGGTGCCATTGTTCAGTCGATGCACACGGGGAGCATCTGACGGTTCTTTTCAGGAACTGAGAATCCGCGCACGATGACCCCGGCATCCTCGTGCGCGCTTGATTCAGAAATCATGATATCAGTCGGCACTCTTTCGACGCCCGTTGCGCATTGCTCTGCCATCCGGTGGCTCCAGGCCGCGTCGCCGATACCACAAAGCGAGACCTTTCGCGACCCATGATCGATGGCATGGAATCATCGCTCCGATCTTGCCGAACGGCACGCCTTCGTCGACTAACTCCTTTACCCTGTTAGCGACAGCCTCCCACGGCGGGTCCTTGGCGAAGGTCACCGTCAACTCCTCGATTCGTTCAGCGGCTAGATCGTCGCCGGCTTTTTCCAATCCAATCGCGGTCAGCGCCGACACTGTGGACAACGTAAACCTGCCGATCAGGTGCTTGCGTTTTCGCCCAGGCGTGCTTCCTTCCTCGACGATGATTTGGCCGCCGACAAGACCGCAAATCGCGGCGTTGGCGTCGGCGCCACCAGTCTTCAAGACTTCGCGCAGCATGGTGAGCTTCGACTTTATCCACTCGCGCGTCGGCGGCTGCGCGGGTGCAGCGGCTGTCGCTTGGAGTTCCATGCGGCGCCGTTCAAGTTGCATTCGCTCCTTTCTACGTTCCCGAAGGCGATCTCTCACCTCCTGCAAGTCTTCTGGGTCTCTTTTGATCTTGTCTTCTGGGTCTCTTTCGATCTCGTCCAAGAGACGCTGAATTCTCCGAGCGACCTCCTGTAGCTTCTTTTCAATCTCGATCAACTCGCTGGGCGAGTCTTTCTGCGACATATCCCAATCACGTTGTGTCTCCTGCGCTATGGCGTCGAGCCAAACAGGCTGAGCGAGAATGCGTTGAGCTATTGCCTCCGATAGTCGCTGTTCTGCAATCTCGCGCAGCAAATACGTCTTGCTCCGGCACAGCCCACGCTTGAAGTTAGGGCAGCCAAGGTATTTTCCATCAACACCGCAGACCTGGAGTGTCGCGCCACACCGGCACTTGAACAATCCCTGGAGCATATGACGCGGCGTGGCCTGCCCAGGTACGGAACCTCGCAGCCGGCCGGCCTCGCCGCGAACCGGCCCGTATTTGTTCTCGAACTCATCGAGAAGCGCCTTGGCCTTGAAGAATTGAAGGTCCTCAATCAACCGCAGCTGCGGTCGCTCGCGCACCCATTTTGCGGCTTCCTCAGGTGGACGAGCTTCTTGAATGATCTGGCCGGTGAGTGGGTTCCGGACATTGGTCTTTCGCCCCCACGGCCAGATTCCAATATATTTCTCGTTGCCCAAGACCTTTCTGACCAAGTCGTGACGCCAATCCGGCGTCGTCGCACGATGATCCTTGGGTGCCTTCAGTCGATTGAGTTCCCGTACGATCCAGGCGATCTCCCGTTTTTCTTCGACAAACCAGCAAAAGATCCTGCGGACCCAAGCGGCATGTTCCTCATTGACGAGCACGCGCATTCGGGGTTTGGGACGCCGGCCCTTCCGCACTCTCTCTGTGCCGGGAATCGGCTCTGAGCCGTATCCGAAACACCAGTCGCCTGCAGACCAGTCATTCAGCACGGCTTCCTCTTGGCCGCGCAGCACCGAAGCGCGCAGGCCTTTGAGGTAGTACTCGTGGTTCCACGACATGAAGTTCGCGAGGAGTTCCCAGTTCTCCAGATTCGAGTCGATCCCGTCAGCGACGGCGATGACTCGGATGCGTAGAACGTAGACGAATTCCTTAAGCATCGGCAGCGAAATCACCGACTCGCGCGCCAGGCGCGAGAGACTATCGAAATACACGCTTTCGAAGCGCCCCTCGCGGGCTGCCTTCATCATTGCGCTCAGTCCGTTGCGCTCTTTCTTCGTCCCTGACACTGCTTCGTCGAAGAACTCCAGCTCGGACGGGATCGTTTGGCCGAGCTGTTCGGCCTTCTCTCTGCATTTGCGTTGCTGCTGATCGATAGAGGACTCGTCCTGAAGATCCGAGCTATATCGCGAATAGCTCGCGGCGATGTCGGAGGTCGCGGTAATCGAGCCGCTACGACGGCGCGCCTGATTCGATCGAGTACGCCCCCGCAGGACGACCGACGCCAGGCACGGATCAGACTGTGCTGAAAGTGTGCTGAAAACGATGCCAAACAACACCAAACGACCGTAAACGATCGCAATCAGCAGTAAGCATGTAAGGGCTTGCCAGATTCGGGCTTGCGCCAGAAAATGGCCATGATTAGCGAGTTGCGCCGACACGCCTAAACGAATCCCGCCCTCCACGCGATTGGTTTCGGCGAAGCGCGCCGAATTGGTGGAGCGCGGGCGATTTTCGAATCTACCAAACATCGAGCATCTCCCAGACCGGTGGAAAAAACCGGAGGGAGGGTTGACAGAGAAAAGCCGGATACGGTCTACAAGGCGGTTTTGTCCGCTAGTTCGTAGAACGCATCTGCCGTAAATTCCTCGACATGCGCAAAGGCATGCCAAAGAAGCCACGTCTCTGTCGGCTCGTTAAGAAATGTGCATCGCCGGTCGCCCCGACTGACCTTTGTGATCGAAATGCCCTCTGGTTGGTCACTGATTGGCCGGACGGGTGGACAATCACCCGTCACGGCCGCCGAGACGGGGACCATCCCCGCTCCGGTAGTCGACACCTCTTGCTGGTTACTCGCATCCGATTGACTCGGCAATCCTTCATCCTTAGCGCACAGTTGCTTGTTTGTCCGATCAGTCGAGTCACATTCGCAAGGTTTCGATCGCTCATCAACATTATCACGGCCAAACAGCGGCACCGGAAGCGGGCGGTTAACCGCGCGATCAGGTCGAGCAAATCTTCGCCCGCGGCCTTTCGCTCCGACTCGGGGTTTCTTGATTTCTTCGAGTCTTGCGGGTGATTCCTCAACATGTTCGCATCCTCCAAAATGGAAGTCTCGCTCTCCGGAATCTGGTGAAGACCGCGTCCGCGGCATATTCCGTAAATACGAAGGGCCGATTTGGGCTCTGTGCATCCGTATTCATGCGTTCTGAGTCGCGTAATGAATGTGCTTTGCAGTTGGGTCGTCCAAGCGGATGCCGACGAGGCATGCGATCACCATCGAGCCGGCGAAATGGATGCGATTGAGCTTTTGACTTGCTCCAACTGACTGGTTCTCCTATTCGGAGCTGCTCGGAGAGTTGTCGTCCATGGGCGCGGCGAATCACTTATCGCGAAATGGTTGTGTAGACCTTGCCTGGTCCTGAAATCGTTCGCAGTTGGTCGCGAACAACTCGCCGCATCTGAAGGGCGAGGCGAGGTCGGCTTAGCGACCGCCGAATCGCCTTCGCCTCAGACACAGTCACCGACTTGGAGACAAAGATTGATACATGGATCTCGTCAATGAGGATTCGCTTGGCCATGAGTCCTCCTGGGTTCGATTGGTTTGAACTCGGCGACCGGGAAATGGTCGGCCGCTGTGAACTCATCGCAGTTAGGCGATGCGTTGCCGGCTGTCGATTTGCTACGCGAGCGATGTGACCCGACTGCGAACGCTGAGCCGTGGGGGATTCGGGTCCGCCAGATTGGATCGAGTTATCGAAGGCGCTTTCTGATTGCCGAGACAAACGCCTGAATATGCGGCAAAAGCGCTGCCCGCACGACCAATTCGCACTCACTGAACGGAACAAACTGGCACATGGCTTCGAGTTGAATTTCGTCTTCGTTATTGATCGCCCGCGCATTGCTCGACGTCCCAAAACACAACGCCAAGCCCCTTGGAAAGGTGAAGCGCTGCTTGGACCGTTTGCGCGCTATCGCAGGGTCCCTGGGCGGGCCTGTATTCGTTTTCTTGGATGATCGGTCCCAGGATGATGCCCGGCACCATGGCGCCGGTTTCATTAAGGCGACGAACCAGTCGGTTCACCCGCTCTGCATGGGCTTCGGCCTGCTCCGCGGCATAATAAATTCGATCAGTAAATCGCTGAATGTCGTCGCCGGAGTCGTCCGTTTGAGACTCTTTCCTTTCAAGAATTCGCGGTTATTGATTGAAGTCATGGTGCTTTGCTTCGGGAGCGCACTTTCTGTGCACAGCCGGTCCTGCGGCACTCGGTTCGCTGATGAAGCTTGTTGTTGCCGCGCTCATCGTTTACTGTTGGAATTGAATGCAGAGATTAGCCCGCGCGGGTAGCCGCCGCGGCAGACCAAACATCCAGAAGATGATCGCATCCATCCAACGGTCGGGAAGGTTGCGCTTGAGGAACGCGGAGAGTTTCGCGTCCGTCCCGATCAGGTAACGTGTTCGGGGACGGGGTGCCGTCACCGCCCGGAGGATCGTCAGCGATGCCTTCTCCGGAGAGGTTGAAAATCTTTGGGCGGACGCGACAGTCTTTGCGAACGCCCGGAGGGCGTCCGAATAGACGGGCTGAAGGCTTTTCGGCAGGGCATCCGCGAGCCTGTTAAGCTGGTCGGGGGACCGGTTGAGCATCGGCGTGGAAATGGACCCGGGAGCTATGGCGGAGACATGAACGCCGAATGGGGAGAACTCAATCCGCATCGAGTCGCTCACCGCCTCGAATGCGGCCTTCGCGGCCTGGTAGGCGGCAATCATCGGACCCGGCATTATCCCGCCGATTGAGGTCACGTTGATCACTCGTCCGCGCGAGGCGCGAAGATGCGGAAGGAGCTGCTGGGTAAGAGCAATCGGGCCGAAGAAAAGCACGTCGAACTGGGTCCGCCACTCAGTCAGCGGCATTGTCTCGATCGGCCCGGCCCATTGCTTGCCCGCGTTGTGAACGAGTGCGTGGAGCCTGCCTCCGGCCGCGATTCTGGCCCTGACAATTTCCACTGCCGCCGCGATCTGACCGGCATCAGTCACATCCAGAATGATCGGCTCGACGGATCCCACAACCCGGCGAGTCCCCGCCTCGGCCAGGAGCGATTCGACATCTTCCTGCTTTCGCACCGCGGCCAGGACGCGGTAACCGTTTTCCGCCAGGGTAAAGGTGGCCGCGCGGCCGATTCCAGTTGAAGTGCCGGTGACCAGGATCCAGTTGGCGGAGTTTGTTGACTTCACGAAGGGAGACCTCCTTTGGTTGCCCTTGTGAGTCCGAGCAGCTTTGCGAGCTGGGCGTCGAGCATCCTCACCGGAAGAAGTCTTGGTAAAGTCCAGTTCTTAAATCGTTGCGGAACGACTGCGAAGTGTGCCTTCGGTTTTGCCGTGCTGAGTGCCACGTGGACTGCTTCGCCCAGACGCTCAGGGGATAAGCCATTACCGAACTCGTTTTGCAAACGATCGGCGTCAGCCTGCTTGCGTGCAGAACCGAACACGCGAAATCCCTTTGCAACAAGCACGTTTGTGGTTCCCCAACCAATTCCGGTGGAGACCCCGGTGACCACGACATCTTTGCTGATCGCCATCGCGTCTCTCCTAAAATGATCACTGTCCACATGTAGGAGACATCGGTCGGGCTAGCATCTATCTCCTCGGGAAAGCCGCCAAGCTAATCGCGTCGAAGTGGAACACTTAGGCGAAGAGTATTATCTACTCTTTCGATAGCTCAGCACGCGCATGAGACGGGCCTTGCTCCGATTGTCGGCTCGGTCGGCAGGCGCAAGGTTTCCCACGCAACAATCCCGCCGTACATTTCCTTTACCCGGAAGCCGGCTTCCAGTAACGGAATTGCGGCTTTGGTGGCGAGGCTGCACCACGTCTCCCAGCAATACAGAACCACCAGCTTATTTTTTGGCAATTCGTGCATCCGGCCGATGACTTCGGCTTCGGGCAATTCCACAGCCCCCTTGACTTTCGTCGGCTTCGGCCCGTTTCGTACGTCCACGAGCACAACAGAGTCGGGATCGGCCTCGATCATCGCCATCAAGCCGCGCGGGCTAATATAGGCTTCCGTCTTGGCCTTGAAGTAGTCGAGAGTCGTCATCATTTTTCTCCATGGAATAGAGTTTTGACCATTACCAGGAATTGTGCGCGCTGCTTCGCCGAAAGAGGTCGAAGGAAATTCGCCTCGAGGGACTCAATAATCGTCCAGGCCGTTCGCAGAACTCGCCCGCCGTCCGAGGTCAGGTTCACCAACGCCGCGCGTCGGTCTGCCGGATCGGGCGAGCGAGTGACGAGGCCGAGACTCTCCAGCTCGTCTACCAGCCCGACCATCGTAGTGCGGTCGATTTGGAGGGTATCCCCAATCGTCTTCTGCGAGCTTGGCCCCCACTCCGACACGACTGTCATGACCCCAACATGCCGGGCCTGGATTTTCAGATTCGGAAGCCGGTCGGCAGCCGTCTGAACGAGCCGCTGCGACAGCTTGCTCAGTAGGAAACCGACCGACCCTTCTAAAGCCTTAGGAACTCGGATTTTATCTGTCATGGCGAATATCCGTACTACTGATTGTCAGTATAAGTGATTATATTCACCTTGTCAATCTCAGCTAGATTTGTTTCTTGCGGCGAGGGTAGACCATGCGGACCGCGATATTCTAAATCCACGCCTGATGCCGCAGAACCAATGTCTCCAGCGAGCCGCGGTCACCATTCTTGGCAAGTTCGACCAGCTCGGCATTTGTGCGATGGTCCTCGACGATTTCGGCAAAAGGGTTGAACATGGCGAGCCTCCCTGGTCCGAGACAATCGGCATTTGCTGCTATAGGACAAGTATCAAGACGCGATTGCCGTCGCGTACAGTTTACCAGATCAGTGCGGTTGCAAATCAATCGGCGAGTCTCAGAAATCCGTCCAGCACTCACAGGAGAATTTCCATGTCGAAAGTTTGGTTGGTGACAGGCAGCGCGAGCGGATTGGGCCGGAATATTGCCGACGCCGTCTTGGCGTCGGGCGATCGACTCGTCGCATCCGCCCGCGATCCGGGTCGCCTTCAAGAGCTACTGAAGAAATACGGCGATCGAGTTCGTACCGCTTCCCTCGACGTGGCAGATGAGAATGCTGCACGTACCGCCGTGCGCGTAGCGACGGACGCGTTCGGGCGACTCGACGTCCTGGTCAACAACGCTGGCTACGGCGATATTGCGCCGTTCGAGCAATTAAGCTCGGAAAGATTCAAGGCTCTGATCGATACCAATTTTTATGGCGTCGTGAACATGACGCGCGCTGTGCTGCCCATCATGCGAAAGCAGCGAAGCGGCTGCATCCTTCAAATATCGTCGGTGGGCGGTCGTTTGGCCCGTCCTGGCAGCACCGGGTACCACGCTGCGAAGTGGGCGGTTGGCGGCTTCACGGAATCACTCGCCCAAGAGGTTGCCCCTTTTGGCGTAAGAGTGTGTGCGCTCGAACCTGGCGGAATGCGGACGAACTGGGGCGTGCGCGCGAATAAGGATACTCCCGATTTGCTCCCGGAGTACGAGCCATCTGTGGGCGCGGTAGCCAAAGCGCTCCAATCGTATTGGGGCCATGAGACGAGCGATCCAGTCAAGGTGGCTCAGCTTGTTCTTCGTCTTGCCGTCAGCGATAGCCTGCCCGCGCATCTTCTGGTGGGCAGCGACGCTGTTCAATTTGCCGGCCAAGCCGAGGCATCGCGAGCAGCCGATGCAGAACGCTGGCGAGACGCCAGTGTCTCGACAGATGTCGATGCGCTCGGCAATTTGCCGGCCATGCGATTTTGAGCCGGTGAAAGAGTCTTGAAGAAAAAACTGCTTCCCCGCAGCGGCATTGGATTGCCTCATCCACCGCTGCCACATTTTGGAAACCAAGGACGAGAGTTACCGATTGCAGGACGCCAATCCTGGGCGACAAAGCGCGACCAGACGCTGGCACGGTCAGCGAAGCCATCGACATACCGTGGGCCAAACTCGTGGATTAAATCGCGCAGGCATTCGCGAAGTAAAAGACCCCCGGGGATCCCGAACTATTTCGGAAAGTCGGTCGAAAAAGCAATCTCCTTCTGGGATTCGAGAGCACTGAGGCGATCGGCCAGAGCCTTGTGAATCGCGCCGTAGGCGTCGCTTCCGAGCGCGATACGCTTCGGTGCCGGATTCTGCTCGACGCTGTCGATAATGATCTTTGCCATCTTTTTGGGATCGCCAGGGGGCAGGCGCGACGTGTCTTTGATCAACGTGTGTACCATCGCGGCCGGCGTGCCCTTGTAAGCTTCGAGCGGAGTGCCAAGCTGCGCCCCGCCAAAGCGAAAGTTCGTGCGTGCGCCTCCCGGCTCGATGATCGAAACGCCGATTTTGAACGGCGCGAGTTCCTGGCCGAGTGCGTCAAGAAACCCTTCAAGCCCCCACTTGCTTGCGTGATAAAGAGAACCACCCGGTAGTGCCGCTTGGCCGCCGTAAGTGGAAAAGCCGATTATCCGTCCGCCGCCTTGCGCACGCAGATAAGGCAGGCCCGCACGTACGAGATGGATTGGCCCGATGAGATTGGTGGACAGTTGATGAGCGATCTGATCATCGGTGAGTTCTTCCGCCGCGCCGAAGAGTCCATAGCCTGCGTTGCTAACGATCACGTCGATCTTTCCGAATTCGGCAAAGGCTTTTTTGACGACATTGCCGATTGCCGGCAGGTCGGTCATGTCGAGATGCGCAAGCCACAGGCGGTCGCCGTACCTGGCCTTGAGGTCATTCATGGAGTCCATCTTGCGCACAGTGCCAGCCACGCGGTCGCCGCGTTCAAGCAACCCCTCGGTAATGAGGCGTCCGAAGCCGCTGTTCACGCCGGTGATAAACCATGATCTTTGTGCCATGGCAACAGCCTCTCTTTCTGTTCTTTCAAGCGTGGTTAATTCGTGGCAGAGTTGGCAAAGATTCTATACCAAACCGTACCAATTCAGGCAAAAATAGAGCAGTCAGAGCCGGGCCGGTTGCGAACGGCCTGCCACCGTAAAGTCCTGCGAAACGTGGAGTTAATGCCAGAAGAGGAAACTCAGCAAGCTCGAATGGCATTCAGGCGCTCTCAGAGCGCCGAAACCGAAATCTGAATGCTGCTTCTCTCAAATATGCCACTTCCGCCATCTTTTGAGACTTGTCGGTCTCGGCACGCCAAATCCAAGCGATCCCGACTAAGACCCGACTCGTGTTGGCCCTTGATCGCGAGCGCCGACGCCCACACCCGCCATAGACCGCTAGAACGAGGCTTGCCACTTTTCTCCCGCCCGGTGACTTCTCCTGTTCGTGGGAATAATTGACCTGACGTGGCGGTAAACGTAGATGGATGCACTTGTCGGATCGACAGAACTGCGGTTCTGCGAGTTACCCGACTGGTGCCGTACAACAACCCCGAAGGCGCGCGGACCACGCCTACGATGGTCGCAGTTTGCCCGGCTTCCTTCCTTCAAATCGTCGCGGTGAGTGTCTATCCGGCCGAGCAGATTCATCGCCAATCACGTCGGCCTCACCCAAACAGAGGAGATCTAACATGTCACCGCGTTTTGCTTCCTTCTTGACGATTGCAGTCTTGGCGGCGGGCGCGCTACTCATGCCGGATACCCCGATCAGGCCGATGAGGACCCATTGAACCTGGCCAGCTCGAAGGCCCAACGCCAACTCTCCGACGACGGCCTCAATCAGGCGAAGGCGCTGGCCTCACATAGTTTTGTTGGATAATGCCGCAAGTATCGCCTCGAAGTCGAAGGCGCCGTCGTAACGCTCGCCATTGATGAAGAAGGTCGGCGTCCCATTCACGCCATTTCGCAACCCGCTGCGAAAATCCTCGCGCACTCGCTCGGCGCGCGATCCGCTCATGACCTCACGCTTGAGCCGAATCGAATCGAGACCCAAGTCCGTTGCGTAGTTGGCCAGAGAATCATCGTCCAAGGCATCTTGATTCTCGAACAGGAGATCGTGCATTTCCCAGAACTTTCCTTGGTCCGCCGCGGCTTCGGCGGCTTCGGCGGCGTGTTCCGCGAACTCGTGCGATTCAGACAGAGGGAAATTTCGAAATGCAAAACGCAGATGTTTGCCGAGCCGCTTTTGAAGGGCTTTGACGATCGGATACGCTGCTCCGCAATGCGGGCATTGGTAATCGCCATATTCGATCAGCGCGATCGGCGCATCGATCGGGCCTTGAATGTGATCGCGTCCTTCGATCGGCACGGCGGCGATTTCCTTCGCCGAATGATGTGTTCGCGGACGATTCATGGCGTCTCCTCCTTTTGTTGAAGGTCCTCTAACGCTTTCAGAATTCCATCCGCACCGGGGTTTACGCCGATCGGCGACACGTAGCTCCAATGGATGCGACCGTTGCCGTCGATGACGAACAGGGCACGCTCAGAAGTGCCCTCGTCGGCCCGATACACGCCGTATTTTCGAGCAACTTCTCCCTTCGGCTCGAAATCCGCCAGTAGCGGGAAGTGCAGCTTTCGAGCTTGGCTGAATGCCGTGTGACACCACGGGCCGTCCACTGAGATGCCGATCAACTCCGCCCCATACTCGGTAAATTCCGCGAGCATTTCGTTGTAAAGCGCCATTTGATCGCCGCAAACCGGACTCCAGTCGGCGGGGTAGAAAGCGAGCACCACCGGACGACCACGAAAATCCGAAAGCCGGACCAACTGATCGGGCGTGCTGTGGAGACTAAAGTCCGGAGCGGGAGAACCAGGCGGTAAAGCGCTTGAATTGTGCATCAGCTGGCTCCATTGAACGTGCACTGGGGTAGTCCTTTGAATTGTGGTATCCGTTGGCGAGCTTCTTGCTGGGTCTTGCGCCGTCGGTGATCTCCTTATTCAGGTCTCGACTGCGATTCCATTCCCGGAACTCCGATGGTCGTCTTGTCACACTAAGCGTGAACGGCGGTCATTTTCCGCGAGGCACTCGAAAGTCATTCCTCGCACCCCAACTTGGTCACTGAATCGCCGCGGACACCAACTCTTCCAACTTTCGGTCGAGCATTTCAGCAACCTCAGTGACCTTTATGTTTCCGAACTGCCCGAAAAGGGTGGAGGGCTTGTCGTACTCGACGCAGACCTGTCCACTCTCATCCTCGTAGATGAGCGCACGCAGCGGAGCGTATAATCCCGCCCTGATGTCGTGCTGGGTCATCTGGATGGCGAACAACGGATTGCCGAGGATGTACTGGAGCGCTTTTTTCTTTTGGCCGACGAGACGCAACAGGGCTCCATGGTCGCTCGTCTGAAAAAGCATGAAGCCGCTCGGCCCGACCATTTTTTCCAGCCCTGCCCTGATGACCTCGGCGTCAGCGCCCTTTTGCAACCGTTCGTAGACCGCCGGTTCGAACTTCCCCATCCGCGCTTCCAGCGCGGCAGCGACATCGCCGAATGGCTTACCCGTCTTAACGACAACGTGGCCGATCATGACATTCCTCCGTTGCTCATACTGTTGAGAAAAACTCATTCCGATGCCTTTACGTATCGTGCCCACCAAAGCCGTGCACAGGCGTAGTCACCAGGCGGCGTTCCATCTCCGCGAATCACGCATCATCCACCGGTCACGCCTGAAAAATCGAGCAGGATTTTGCCGCCAGCGAGAGCATGAGCAAGAGCTCGCTCAAATTGTCGCGCCGGATAGACTGCGGCGATCGGTGCGCGGAGTTGGCGGTTGGCAACTAACGCCGCGGCGGCCCGAATCTTCTCCGGAATTCTGGGCAAATAATCCGGGTAATACATGAAGAACGGGTGGATGGAAGTTCGCTTGGCCACCAGGCCCAATGGGTTGACCTTAATGGG
>Ga0207086_1022_pt1 | contig 44406 bp, 44 predicted proteins | sample Alteio_BWMinHeat_54_FD_153540 | JGI IMG/M metagenome (GOLD analysis project Ga0207086, IMG submission 153540) | Enriched cells from forest soil in Barre Woods Harvard Forest LTER site, Petersham, Massachusetts, United States -... | ecosystem: Environmental > Terrestrial > Soil > Temperate forest >... | reverse complement strand
ATTGGCTGCTATTGGCGTAGTAGTCGCTCTTGTGGTTTTGAATATTGTTTTATCCGATAACCTCACCGTTAAATCCGTGTTGGGATTTGAAGATGAGCAAGTGGACAATATTGTATCAATTGATTTGTATAAAAATTTAACTGAATAAGATTATGACCCCTGAAAGGAGAAAGGCTTTATTAATGATGGCTGCAACTTTTGTGGCTGGAATTGCAATAGGCGCGTTGGTAATAGGTATGCTCGCCCGACAATTCTATCATGGTCACGGAGGCAAGCATGGAGAAGGGAAAGAAATGCGCGATGGAAGACGTGGTACATTGACTGAGAAGATTTTTAAAATCGTTAAAGCTGATGAAAGTCAGAAGAAGTTGATGAAGCCCATTATTGATAAAACGATATCTGGTTTGGATGAGATAGAAGATAAGAGTAATCAGGATGCTTATGCCCAATTAGACTCTTTAAAAGTAAAGCTCAGTCCAATACTTGCTCCTGATCAAGTTGAAAAACTCAACAAATTTCTTAGCGCAAAGAGAAAATCACACGAGGAGGAAGAAAAGCGCGAGTTCGAAGAGGAGCACGGGCACCACTAGTAATTTTCTTTCACACAACCGATTAGATTCCTATTTTCGCGCCTGCGAAAGATGGACTCTTATCAACAAACACTCGATTATTTATATGAACGTTTGCCGATGTTTCAGCGGATCGGTGCTGCCGCATATAAAGATGATTTAACTAACACGATTGCCCTTTGTGAGGCGCTCAACAATCCAGAAAGAAAATTCAAAAGCATTCATATTGCTGGAACCAATGGCAAAGGCAGCTCATCGCACATGTTGGCTGCCATTTTGCAAACTGCCGGTTACAAAACGGGGTTGTATACTTCACCACACCTCAAAGAATTTACCGAACGAATAAAGATCAACGGAGAGGATGTCTCTCATTCTTTTATTGTCGACTTTGTTAATCGTATGAAGTCAGTCTTAGAAGAAGTCAAACCTTCTTTTTTTGAGACTACTGTAGCGATGGCGTTTGAATATTTTGCGCAGCAAAAAGTTGATATAGCCGTCATTGAAGTGGGACTTGGTGGAAGACTAGATTCTACGAATGTGATCACCCCTGAAGTTTCGTTGATTACTAATATCAGTTGGGATCATGCTAATTTATTAGGAGACACCTTACAAAAGATTGCTGCTGAAAAGGCAGGAATTATAAAACCGAGCATTCCTGTAGTCATCAGTGAGCGGCAGCTGGAAGTTGAGAATGTTTTCATTGGGAAAGCATCTAAAGAAAAAAGCCCAATCATTTTTGCTTCTGATAAATATCGTTTGCTCCCGTTAGGCAATGGGCAATTTGCATTCTCTCCTTTTGCAGACGAGATGGCTTATCAGTTACAATTGAAAGGGGATTATCAACAAATGAATTTGGGCGGAGTACTTGCCACGATTGATATTTTAAAAAAGAAAGGATTTAAAATTTCACAAGAAAGTATTTCTGAGGGACTGCGAAACACCATCACACTTACACAATTAAAAGGTCGATGGCAAAAATTAGGAGATCATCCATTGGTTGTTTGTGACACCGGTCATAATGAAGGAGGAATTAAAGAAGTTATAAAACAGATCAGTAAACAGAAATTCAAAACCCTGCATATTGTTTGGGGAATGGTGAATGATAAAGACCCTGGACGAGTGCTGGCATTGCTTCCAAAAAATGCACGCTACTATTTCTGTCAGGCAAAGATTCCCAGAGCGATGAATGCTCGTGAATTAAAAGAGAAGGCAAGTGCATATGAATTAAAAGGAGAGGTGGTTGAAGATGTTAATATGGCGATTGAGTTAGCAAAAAGAAACTCAACACCAGAAGATATGATTTTTATTGGAGGCAGCACGTTTGTGGTGGCTGAGATTGATAATTTATGAAGAGCAAACTAAAGCGTTTTGAAATCAATGCTGGTCGCGATAATGTGGTTGAGCCAGGGAAGGAAATCTATTTTCAGATAAAAGGACATTGGAAGGAATTGTATTTTAAAAACAATAATCCATTGATTGTGGAATTGGCCTGTGGCAGAGGAGAGTATTCCGTTGGGCTTGCGCGAAAATTTCCAAGCCAAAATTTTGTTGGTGTGGATATAAAAGGTGATCGGCTCTGGAAAGGCAGCACCTGGGCATTTGAAGATGGACTAAAGAATGTTGGTTTTCTTCGGACTCAAATTTTAAACATCGAAAGTTTTTTTGAAGAAAATGAAGTGGATGAAATCTGGTTAACGTTTCCTGATCCACGTCCACGCAAGCGCGACATCAAACGAAGGCTTACCAACCCGAGGTTTTTGGAGATGTTTAAAAAGATATTGAAACCCGATGGCTGGTTTCGTTTCAAAACAGACAACACCGGTTTATTCAACTACACGCTGGAAGAATTGAGTTTACGAATAGACATTCTTGATTTAAAGTCCACTCATGATCTTTACCAATCCGACATGCAATCAGAGTGTTTTGATATTAAAACCCGTTACGAGGAAATGTTTGCCGCAGAAGGAGAGAAGATCAAATATTTGAGGTTTAGGTTTGGAAGCTAAATGCTGGAGACTAGAAGCTTGAGGCTCGAAGCTTTTTCAGTAACATTCCCCTAACATTCATTTTAACTCACGGTAACTTTTGATTTACGATCTTTGCACAACCAAGAAATCTTTTTCCTTTGGGCAAAAAAAGAAAACGAGAAGTAGAATTAGTAGTTATTTCCGATGTGCACCTCGGCACGTACGGCTGCCATGCGGAAGAATTATTACGCTACCTCAAAACAATCAAACCCAAGCGCCTCATCCTCAATGGCGATATCATTGACATCTGGCAATTTAGTAAACGGTATTGGCCTAAGTCACACATGCAAGTCGTTAAGCACATTATGGGCCTCCTCGCTAAAGGAACCAAGATTACCTACCTCACTGGCAACCATGACGAAATGCTGCGCAAGTTCAAAGGCTTTCGCATCGGCTCATTTCAGATTGCCAATAAAAAAGTGATTTCACTACAAGGTAAATCGGCCTGGATTTTCCATGGCGATGTTTTTGATGTGACGATGAAATATTCCAAGTGGCTCGCCAAGTTGGGCGCCGTGGGTTATGACTTACTTATTCACATCAATTCTTTGGTGAATTTTATTTTAAAGCTTTTTGGTCGCGGAAAAATTTCACTTTCTAAACGAGTAAAGGATAGTGTGAAACAAGCGGTGAAATTCATCAACGACTTTGAAAAGACCGCAGCTGAGATCGCTATTGAAAATGGATACGATTATGTGGTGTGCGGACATATTCATCAGCCGGAGATCAGAAAGATCACAACGCCAAAAGGTGAAGTAACTTATCTTAACTCGGGGGATTGGGTAGAAAACCTGACAGCCTTGGAATATAATCAGGGTGAGTGGAGTATTTATCGTTATGCAGAGGACATCAAGGCGAAATCAATAAAAATTCAAAAAGGTTCGAAAAAGGATTTGGATAATGACGAGATATTTAAAGACCTTGTCAATGAATTCTTGCCCATTAAGAAATGAAGATTCTCTATGCTATTCAAGGCACCGGCAACGGTCACCTCGCCCGTGCTGTTGATATTATTCCCGAATTAAAAAAATACGGAACACTCGATCTTTTTGTAAGCGGAGCACAAGCGGAAGTGAAGCTGCCGTATCCTGTCAAGTACAAATCGAAGGGATTGAGTTTTTATTTTGGCAAGAGTGGTGGCATCAATTTCTTCAAGACATTTCAAAAGAACAGCAGTAAAGATGTAATGCGGGAGATTAAAGAATTTCCTGTAGAGAAATATGATTTGATCGTTAATGATTTTGAAGCAATCACTGCGTGGGCTGCACGCAAGAAAGAAGTGCCGATTATCTCATTGAGTCACCAGGCTGCGATACTTTCCAAAAATGCGCCGCGGCCCAAGTTTGTCGATCCTTTTGGTGAATGGATCCTCAAAAATTATGCGCCAATTAAAAAATATGTTGGCTTTCATTTTGAGGAATACGACAAAAGTATTTTCACGCCTGTGATTCGTTCGGCTATTCGCGAAGCCAAGGTTTCTAATCAGGGACATTACACAGTTTACCTTCCTGCCTATGATGATAAGAAATTAGTGCAGCGATTAATGAAAGGCCCGAAAGTTAAATGGCATATCTTTTCAAAACACACCAAAACACCTTATCATGTAGGTCGTATTTCTGTCTACCCGGTAAGTGGAGTTGATTTCGTTGAAAGTGTTGTGACCAGTGCAGGAGTTTTATGCGGAGCAGGATTCGAAACTCCGGCTGAAGTTCTTCACATGAATAAGAAACTCATTGTGGTGCCGATGAAAAGTCAATATGAGCAGCACTGTAATGCGGCCGCGTTAAGAAAGCTTGGTGTTCCGGTTCTCAAAAAAATAAAAAAGAAATCCATCAAGAAAATTGCCAAGTGGATAGAAGGAGCGAAGCCTTTGAATATTTCTTTCCCAGATGTGACGGCAGAAGCTGTTCAAAGGGCAATGGAGAAGTTTGATAAGTAGGTTGTACCCTCGCCCAACTCAACCCCTGGAAAGGTCATCGATAATTTGCATAGCAAAAATCTGGTGGAGAAAAATTAGTTTTCAGTTTCGAGCTTCTCTAGAATTTCCGACAAAGGATATTCTTTCAATCCTGGTTTTGTCTCTGCATCTCCATCGAAGCACAATCCATCGATCCGTAATTTCAATAATTTATCGAGATCGATTTTGTTAGAAGGCTTCAAAAGAATTTTGAAATCTTCTGTAATGTCATTGATGATTCCCAGAGTCTCTTCACCAAGAGATGTTATCTTCAGTTCTATGTAAAGAATGTTTCTCTTAGATAAGAGTAGACTTGATTTCTTGGCCGGCCAATCATTTACTTCCAAAGCGACAATTAAATTTTCTAAGCCACTACTACTTTCCATTTGGTCGATGTTGATCTCAATAAAATCGGTCTTGTATTCTCGAACAGCATTGATGTTCTTCGAATCGGTTTCTACACCGAATTTTGGTCCGGCTATCCAGCCGGTTATCTCCTGGTATGTTTTTGTATCAATCGATGAGATGGGGAACGAAAGGAAATCAACACCCATGCCGGCACAATAGCGGGCTTCGCTAAGATTAGTGACTTGCCCCACTTTTACTTTGGTAATCAACATGCCCAAATATTGGAAAGAAATGGCCAACTACAAAAACATCTATTATCGAGTAAAAAAAATAACTTTGTGGTTGAGATGAATAATACTTTTGTGGCAGAGGTAATAGCTAATTGATGAGAAAGCATGTTGTTGTTTATTGGTTCTCAGTCCTTCTAATCGGATGTTCATCTTCAGATACGCCACAAATTTCTGATCAATCGTACTTTCCATTGCAAGTTGGAAATTTTTGGATTTATCAAATCAAAAGGACAGATATCTTGCGCCTTACATGCAACGTTAATGGTGAAACGCTAAGTAGTTATCAGTTGAAAGAGTTGATCAGCGATTCCACAAAAAATACCGAAGGGAGCTACACCTACACTATACATCGTTATACCAGACCTGACTCTACAAAGTCTTGGGTGGATTTAGATACTTGGACTTCCAGAATAAACAATAATCAAGTCATCGTAAATGAAAGCAATATTCCTTACGTAAAGTTTATTTACCCGTTGGTGGAAAAAACCGTGTGGAATATTAATTCGTATAACAACATGGAAGTTACTTACGATACATTAAAGAACCTTCGCCAACCATATACACTTGCCAACGGAATGAAAATACAGAATACATTTACTGCCCGAAGAGATAACGGAGAATTTATCATTTCTCATGAGAAGGAAGTTGAAGTGTACGCATCAACTATTGGCTTGGTCTATAAGGAAAGCGAAGAACTCAATTACTTTAATAACACTAATGATCCTTGTTACGGTCAACAGGTTGTGAAAAACGGAAGCATTTACATTCAGTCGTTGATCAGTTATGGTCGTCAGTAGATTGATACTTCTGTTCGTTGGATTTCCGCTTTCATTATTTTGTCAGGATCGATACTTCGTCACCTTCAAGGATAAAGTCAATACACCTTATTCGATTTCAAATCCACTGCAATTTCTTTCACAGAAAAGTATTGACCGAAGAGCAAAAGAAAAATTCACTGTAAGTAATGAAGATCTTCCGGTTGATCCAGTTTATGTTGCCCAAGTAAAGACAACCGGAGCCTCGGTCTTTTTTACTTCTCGCTGGTTTAATGGTGTATTGATTCAGGCAGATAAGCCCACTGCAACTTTGGTTTCAAATTTGCCATTTGTGTTCAAAGTAGAGTTGGTTGCTCCCGGAATAAAACTTCTGGGAGGAAGAAAGGGTACGATCAACAAATTTGAAAGATCAGGCGTAACTCCCACGCTTCAAAATCACTTGCAGTTAGAAATGATTGGCCTCGATAAAATGCAGTCAGCTGGATATCATGGAGAAGGAATTGATATTGCTGTTTTTGATGCCGGTTTTATTGGTGTCAATACACTAGCAGTTTTTCAGCCAATCTACCAGGAAGGAAGAGTGAAATCAGTTTTCAATTTTGTTAATAACACAACGGACGTTTATTCTGCTTATGATCATGGCACAGAGGTGCTATCAATCATAGCAGGCAACATTTCAAATACTTATTTAGGAGGCGCATACAAAGCAAATTTTTTTCTATACCAAACCGAAGACGTTTACAGTGAATATCGAATTGAAGAATACAACTGGTTATTCGCGGCCGAGCGCGCAGACAGTGCTGGTGTTGAAGTGATCAATTCTTCACTGGGTTACAATACATTCGATGATCCGAGTATGGATTATTCGTACAAAAATTTAGATGGCAAAACATCGGTAGTATCTCGAGCCGCTAGTAAAGCATTTGAGCGGGGGATTGTTGTCGTTAACAGTGCCGGCAATGAAGGAGATAGTTCATGGAAATATATTGATGTACCAGCAGATGCAGAAGGAGTAATTGCATGCGGAGCCGTTGATTATTCTGGATACAGAAGTGCGTTCAGTTCCATAGGTCCGAGTTCGGATGGTCGTATCAAACCTGATGTGAGCGCTTTAGGCGATGGCGCTGTTGTGATTACGTCATCGGGAAATGTGGGATCAGCCAGCGGCACTTCTTTTTCAAGTCCATTGGTGGCTAGCTTGGTTACTGGTTTGCGGCAGGCGCTGCCACAAGCATCAGCAAAAGAAATATACCAGCGCGTTATTAATTCGGCATCACAAGTAAATAGTCCAGATAACTCGTTAGGTTATGGGATCCCCAATTTTTCATTGGCCAAAGACCTTCTTGAATTCTCGAATGAGTTTCAGATTTATCCAAACCCAGTGAGTGAAGAATTAAAAGTAATTTTTAAATATCCGATCGATCATACATTTATGATAACGGCTTTCAATCTTACTGGACAGAAAGTGTTCGAGTTCTCAGATTTCGTAAGTTGGGATAATAATCCTTACTCAATCGATTTGTCAATTTTGGCAGCGGGCTTATATTTAGTGAAAGTTCAAACGTCTTCATCAACCCAAACGGTTCGGATTGTTAAGATTAATTAAAATAAGTTATTGAGTCTATGGCTGGTTCTAAAATGTCGGTTTGGAAAAATATTATTCAGTTGATCGTTCCACAATGGAGAAAGTTTGTTCTCATTGTGTTCATAGGTTTGCTTGCAACGGGAGCGAATTTAATCGAGCCACTGATTTACCGTGAAGCTATTAACGATGTCGCTGGTTTATTTATTCAACGAGCAAAAGATGAAACTCGTCAAAAATATCAAACCGATGCCGATACTACTCAAGTCGAGGCGGATGATTCTGAAATTGATTTCATTTTAAGTAAAATTCTCCCGAAAGAACCGCACACGAAACATGAGGTGGCAGGAAGAACACCGATGCAGGCCATACAAACTTTGTTGATTGCTGTTATACTTTTATTTTTTGTGAACTTGCTTGGTCAATTGTTTTTGCTGCTGGGTGAAAATATGAATGTGAGATTGTCGTGCGGCATCGAGCAAGGCTTTATACGAAGTACGTTTGGCCACGTGCTGCGGTTGCCGCTCAGTTTTTTTAGCAAGCGATCGAGCGCAGCTCTTGCTAAACAAATCAATCAGTCCGAAGAAGTATCGGGAGTTGTCAATGGACTTTCACAAGAGATCCTTCCGGAGATTATTAGTCTATGCGGAATTCTGGCTATTATGTTTTGGCAGAATGTTACACTCACGTTGATAGCGCTTGCTGTAATTCCTATTTATTTAATGATAGCCTGGCGCTCAGCCAACAAATTAGAAACCGGGCTATCTAGCTTTTATGATCGATGGGAAGAAGTTGCCGCAAGGATGCAGGATGCGCTTGCCGGAATCAAAACTGTAAAGCTATCCGGCGCAGAGCAGCGCGAGGTGGCGCGATTCTCCCAGATTTCTGATGATGCTTATCACGATTATGTAAATCGATCGAAGCTTGCTAATCAATATGTTTTTTGGGAAAACATGTTGACAAGATTATCGACTGCATTGGTGTTGGGTTATGGAGGATATCTTACCCTCGAACATCAACTTACTCCTGGAGATGTGGTGATGTTTGTTGCTTACCTGGATCGGTTGTACGGTCCCATCGATACGCTGGCAAGTTTGTGGGTAAATCTGCAGCAGAATATTGCTTCCATCGCAAGAGCCTTTCGCTTAGTGGATCAAAAGCATGAAGAAAAGAAGGGAGCAGATTGGGAAATCAAGCAAGGTAAAGTTGAATTTAAAAACGTGAAGTTCTCCTACACGAAGGAAAGGGAGATTCTAAAGGGATTATCATTTACAATTGAACCAGGAAAAGTTACTGCCATTGTGGGAACATCAGGCGCTGGAAAAACCACGGCTGTTGATCTTCTTATGAAGTTGTATGAGCCATCAAGCGGAGAAGTACTAATTGATGGGATGGAACTTTCTAAAATGGACGCTTCATCGGTGAGGCGGCAGATGGGCATGGTGGCAGCAGATGGTGCAGTGTTTCGAGGAACTTTAGCCGATAATATCCGCTACAAAAGACCGGAAGCTTCTGATGAGGAAGTGAGAAAAGCAGCTATTGCAGCCGGTATGGAGGGTACGTTGCAACGATTGCCTGATGGTTTGTTGACTAAAGTGGGTGAGAGTGGCTTGGGACTTTCTGTGGGAGAGAGACAACGGATACAAATTGCTCGGATGCTAATAGCCAAACCCAAAATATTAATATTGGATGAAGCTACTGCTAATCTTGACTATGTTACTGAAGCTGAAGTGAAGAAGACGGTGCAAGAAGTGAGCAAAGAAAATACAGTGATTGTGATTGCTCACCGTTATTCAATGGTTAAAGATGCCGATCATGTGATTGTTCTTTCTGCAGGAGAGGTGATGGAGCAGGGAAAGCCTATAGAGTTGATAAAAAAAGAAGGGTGGTTTGCCAAGTTTGCCCGTATTGTTGATGAGGATAAGGAAGGAGAAGAAGGCGATGAGGAAGAAGTGGAGGATGATGAAGCCCAATAAAACCAGGGTGTTACATATCACATCGATGCGGTATTTTATATGTCTATTAATATTTCCTAATTTTCGAGCTTATTGGATAACCAACCTCATGCGTAAAGCACATCTTCTTATTTTTTTAGCTGCTCTTTTGGCTTTGTCTTCGTGTGTTACTAACAAGAAAATTCTTTATCTACAGAAGGAGGGGGACTTGAAAAAAAAAACTGACCCTCCTGATACGGCTGTACGGCATTATGATTTGGTCGACTTCAAATACAAAATTCAGACGAATGATATTATAAACGTTCGATTTCAAAGTCTTACAGCTAAAGAGTTTGATTTTGTCTTTGCGCAATCGCAACAAGGTCAACAAAATGTGGGTGGAGCCAATACGGGTGCATTACTGACAGGTGATCTGGTCGATGAAAAAGGAGAGATTCCAATTCCTGTAATAGGGAAGGTCAAAGTGGCCGGACTTACTGTTTTTCAAACTCAGGATACACTGCAAAAATTGGCCAATCTGTATTTACAATCGCCAATTGTGAAGGTGAGACTCTTAAATTATCGTGTGACATTTTTAGGGCAAATCAATAAAGAAGGAGAAATAACCCTTGCCAATAATCGGGTAAGTCTAATGGAAGCGATTGGTTTAGCCGGTGGATTTGGGGAAATGGCCGACCGATCAAATATAAAATTGATCCGACAAAATGGATCAAAGACTGAAGTTCATTATATCAATGTTTTGAAAGAGGATTTTATGACTTCGCCTTATTACTATGTATATCAGAATGATTTGATAATCGTGCCACCTTTAAAACAGCGTCCTTTTCACCTATATTTTACCCAGAATACAGCAATTATACTCTCTACGGTTTCCATTTTCCTCTTGGTACTTAATTTAATGAAACAATGAAATGAAGGATGAAAGATTAGAAATGGATACTGAGGAGACAAAAAGCGAGAGTGTAAAGATTGATTTTAAAAGAGTTGCCTACCGGCTTTTGAAATTCTGGTACCTAGTCGTGTTTTCGGTAACACTAGGATGGACTTATGCTTATTTAAAAAACCGGTATGCAGTACGAATTTATTCTGTTACGGCATCATTGATCATTCATGAGACGCAAGAGTCAAATGAGGCTGATATTTTATATAGTAATTCCATTATTGATGCCTACCGAAATTATCTGAACGAGCCTTACATCATTCGCTCCTATCCGCTAATAAGTAAGGTAATTGAAAATTTGAATTTTGAGGTGGCCTTTTATCAGAAAGGCAATATTAAAAGTACTGAACTGTATAACCTTCCAGTGAAGGCGCGGCTTCTGAAAAAGAATGGATCATATGGTGCATCTCTTCTATTTAAAGCATTAAATGATAAATCCTTTTTGATCAAGAGTCCAGGCCAGGAAAAAGATGCCGGAAAGATATTCCAGTTTAATGACAGTATAGAATACCATGGACATCATTTTGCCTTATTGAAAGACAGCAATCGTAGCATCGAAGAAATTAAAAACTTAGAATTAGTTATTACTTTTTTAAATCCCTTGGATGTTACGGCTTCTTATTTAGGGAGACTGGGTGTTTCTTGGGCTGAAAAGGGGGCAGGTATTCTTAACTTATCAATCGCCGGTTCGACTCCAGATAAGGAATCCGATTTTATGATGGGTTTAATCTCTACATACCAGCAATATGATTTGGATAAAAAAAACCTGAGGGCAGACCGAACGATTCAATTCATCAAACACCAATTGGTGGAAATAGCAGATTCACTTAAAAAATATGAGAATAAATTGGATCAGCTGAAAAACTCATCCGACAAGCTGGAGGGTGAGTCAGAACGCTTATTTGATGAATTAAAAACACTGGAAGAACAGAAAACAGAATTTACCATTAAGTCGATGTATTATGACTATTTGGTAAAGACCATTAAGCAGGGCAATAATCTTGATCTGATCATACTTCCCTCTGCGATGGGAATTACAGATGGAGTATTGTCGAGTCTTGTTACAAAGATGCTTGATCTTCAATTCGAATTGAAAATGTTTATGGGAAAAGGGAAGGATGAAAATCCGATGGTTAAAGGGGCCTTGGACAGATTAGAGGGACTCAAAACTGAAATGATAGAGACCGTGAGCACATTGAGGGCCACAGATAAAATTAAATCAGATTTTTTGGAGAGTCAATTGGCCAAACTGGAGAGACAAATTAATCTTCTTCCTTTAGAACAAAGACGATTAGTTAGTTTAAAACGTAATTACAATGTTCTTGAAAGTCTGTACGTGTTTTTGATGCAGAAGATGTCTGAAGCTGGAATATCGAAAGCCTCGAACTCATCTGACATCGTAATGGTTAACCCTCCGATGAAGGGCGGCCCCATCTATCCCAACACTAGTCAGAATTATTCTTTTGGTGTTACCGTTGGATTGCTATTTCCGATTGTCATTTTTACTCTTCTCGAATTTCTGAACCGGAAAATTCAATCCAAGGAGGACATTGACAAATTAACCACCATTCCTTTCATTGGAGGGATTGGACACTATGAAATAGAGGGGAATTTGGCTGTGAGTGCAAGACCAAGGTCATCGGTTGCTGAGTCATTTCGCGCTGTTCGATCTAATCTAAACTATTTCACTGGTAATCAATTGAAAAAGGTATTCCTTGTAAACAGTTCCATTAGCGGGGAGGGGAAAACGTTTTGCACCATCAATTTAGCTACGGTTTTTGGAATGTCGGGACGAAAGACGCTTATCATCGGAGCAGATTTGCGAAAACCCAAGATCTATGATGATCTTAGTCTTGAAAATACCCGCGGATTAAGTGGCTACCTTAGCCAGTTGAATTCATTTACTGAGGTAATTCAACATTCGTCAATTGAAAATGTTGATTTGATCAGTGGTGGCCCCGTACCTCCTAACCCCTCAGAGCTTTTGCTTACTGATCGATTTGAAACTCTGATAAAAGAGGCGTTGGCGGAGTATGACTATATTATCATCGATAGCCCACCGCTGGCCATTGTGACAGACGCATTTGTTTTATCGAAATATGCTGATCACACTATCTTTGTGACACGCCAAAATTTTACCCCTAAATCATTTCTTCACGATATCCAGGAATTTTATAATTCAGGCAAACTAAAAAATCTCAGTATTGTTTTGAATGATATCTATAAATCGGGTCTTGGTTATGGCTATGGTTATGGCTACAGTTATGGCTATGGTTATGGCTATGTGACTAAAAATCATGGGAAAGGTTATTATTCATAGCCGGCTGAGGTTCATAAGCAAATTCTGTATTTCAAGATAAAAATTAAAACTGGCATTCGTCTTGTTAGCTTAATCAATCTTTTAATTGTCGTATTGTTGGCATTACTTCTAAAAATACCCTTGCATTTCTTTTATCCATGATGAGAAGTGTTGCCCCATTGTGGGCCTGATGATGAAGGCGAATATCTCGATGGCAGAGTTACATTGGGCCATAAACGTTTATCCATCATTGACTTGTCATCGGGGGGTCACCAACCCATGTTCTTAGGGTTAGAACTGATCATATCTTTCAACGGTGAGATTTATAATTACCAAATTTTAAAAGAATTGGAAGATTTGAAATTGTGTTCGGAACAAAGTCCGATACGGAGGTGATACTACAAGCGTATCAAAACGTGGGTGTCAAGCTGCGAACCATATTTATAGCGGATTTAAAAATGGACATGACCATTGGAGTAAATATTGGAGCCTTGCGGTGTTAAACAGTTTAGGCATTGATGAAATATTTTTTTAATAGTGGATCTGAATTGTGAAACCTTAGATGAAATGGTGATGATTGATTTATTTCATGTTAATTTAGCGCCTTGTGAAGCTAGGTCCAGATCAAAAAGTATCTTCAAAAAATGAAGCATTCAGAAGGTGAGTTTTCAGAAGCACTAACGGATACGAATTATTACTGGACAGAAATCATCAAACCACGGGCCGGTTTACTAAAGCTACAGCTTGCAGAAATATGGAAGTACAAAGATTTACTTACTATGCTGGTCAGGAGGGATTTTGTGTCTACCTACAAGCAAACCATTCTGGGTCCAATATGGTTTTTTATTCAACCGCTTCTAACCACTGTTACATTCATTCTCATATTTGGCAATATTGCTCGTATTTCAACAGATGGCTTGCCGATGACACTTTTTTATATGGCCGGTATTACCTTATGGAATTATTTTTCAGACTGCTTAAACAAAACTGCTACAGTTTTCAAGGATAACTCCAACATTTTTGGCAAGGTGTATTTCCCTCGTATCATTATGCCTTTGTCCATTATAGTATCAAACCTGGTGCGATTTGGTATTCAGTTTTCATTATTCATATGTTTCTGGATATATTATTTATCAATTGGGGCAAATGTTCATCCTAATCTTTATATTTTATTAGTGCCCTTCTTAGTGATATTAATGGCAATACTGGCCCTCGGTAGCGGCATGCTGATCAGTGCAATGACAACTAAATACCGTGATTTGGTATTCCTCCTAACGTTTGGTGTGCAATTGCTTATGTATGCAACTCCGGTTATTTATCCAATGAGTGCTATGCCAGAAAAATATAAATTGCTAATCTCAGTCAATCCTCTATCGTCAATAGTTGAAGCCTTTAGGTATGCATTCACAGGTTCAGGTCAATTTAACTGGCTTGGACTTTTTTACAGCAATTGTTTTGCTTTGGTACTATTATTTTTTGGTACGCTGGTCTTCAATAAAGTGGAGAGAAGTTTTATGGATACAGTGTAATATTATAAAACTTATCTGAACTCTTTTATATTAAAATGCCCCACACGGTTATCCAAGTCAATGATCTTTCGAAACAGTACCGTTTAGGTGAAGTGGGTACGGGCACCCTTAGCCATGATCTTAAACGTTGGTGGTATCGGATGAGAGGAAAGGAAGATCCCTACTTGAAGATCGGTGAGATAAATGACCGAACAATTTCTGGATCGAGCGAATATGTTTGGGCTTTGCGCGATATTAATTTTGAAGTGAAACAAGGCGAAGTGCTGGGTATCATTGGTCGGAATGGCGCAGGCAAAAGTACTCTTTTGAAAATACTTTCTAAGACTACCGCTCCGACGACGGGTCAGATAAAAATCCGTGGACGAATTGCTAGCTTGCTAGAGGTAGGTACCGGTTTTCATCCTGAGCTTACAGGGCGTGAAAATATTTTTCTTAATGGTGCTATACTCGGAATGACAAAAAGGGAAATCCGTAAAAAGTTTGATGAGATTGTAGATTTTGCAGGTGTTGAAAGATATGTTGATACACCCGTAAAACGCTACAGCAGCGGCATGTATGTGCGCCTTGCGTTTGCTGTAGCTGCCCACCTGGAGCCCGAGATTTTAATTGTGGATGAAGTGCTGGCCGTAGGCGACGCTGAGTTTCAAAAGAAGTGCGTGGGTAAAATGAAGGATGTGAGTGTGAATGAGGGCAGGACTGTCTTATTCGTAAGCCACAACATGGGCGTTATAGCTCAACTTTGCAAAAATGCAATGTTGTTAAGGCAAGGTAAAATTGAGACCATCGATAACGTAAAAAAAGTAGTTGAGCAATACATATTTAATGAGGAACGGGGCAACTCAATCTATATTAATCTTAATTCAAAAAAGAAGAATTACTTCACCCGGATTTTTTTAACAAATAAATCTCAAGAGATTAAAAATGACTTTCTGTTTGACGAGAGCATAGTAATCAACTTTGATTTTCATGTGGGCGATAATATTTCCGGTTTGCAAATAGGAATCGGGTTAAATGATAAATTTCAAAATAGAGTTTTCACCATTCTCAAGCCGGTGAGTTTTTTCCATTCAAGAAATGAGGATGGCAGCTATTATGGATCGACAATTTTACCGAACAGTCTTATTGCTCCCAATCTTTACAATATTGTATTAGCACTATGGACTAAATCAGGTGAAGTTTTTGATTTTATAGATACCTTGAACCCAGTTAAAATATTTGACAACGGAACTGATTTGGCCTTATATGAAGGAGGAGATCATGGTTTCGTTATTGTAAACCCTACATGGCTAAATGATAAAGAAAATAGTTAAGCGTTTTTTGCTCAAGATATATACGATCGGCAAGTACGAATTTGAAAGCCGAAATAAGACTAAACCAAATGCTCGTGTGGGAACGGGGACCATATTGGACACGAATTGTTCAGTTCACAATCAGCAGGAAGAAAACAGGATAACCATTGGAAATGATTGTTTAATAAAAGGGCATCTTTTAGTTTATAATCACGGGGGGTGCATCGAGATTGGCGATCATTCGTTCGTTGGTCCTGACACACGCATTTGGTCGGCAAAAGAAATTAAAGTGGGGGCACGGGTTTTAATATCTCATAATGTCAATATCCATGACAACAATTCTCATCCCTTGTCTTCGAAAGACCGCCATGAAGATTTTGTGGAGATATTTAAAAATGGACTTAGGAAGAATGCCAACTATAATGAGAAAGAGATAATAATCGAGGACGATGTTTGGATTGGATTTAATTCTACCATTGGGAAAGGCGTCACGATTGGAAAGGGTGCAATTGTTGGTTCAAATACATTGGTAACCAAAGACGTTCCTCCGTATGCTGTAATTGTTGGAAACCCAGCCAGGATAATAAAATACACTAGCTAAGTATATGATCGGAAAAATCAAATCATGGGTAAATTTTCAGTTAAGACACCTCAGTACAATTAATCAAGGCGTAAATTCTTTAACCGATGATTTGAAAAGCCCTAAAGTAAATCTGGGGAAATTGCAAGCGCATCTTAATAGTCAACGAAGCAATATAAAAAGACTGTCGGATGTGGAGTTCCAGGTTTTTTCTCAATGGGGTGACGATGGAATAATTCAATACATCATTGATAAGCTAGAAATACCAAACAAAACATTCGTTGAGTTTGGGGTGGAGAATTACAAGGAATCCAATACGCGGTTTTTGTTAATCAATAATAATTGGTCGGGCTTGGTAATGGATGGATCAAAAGCGAACGTTGATTTTATTCGCAAAGATAAAATCTCCTGGGCTCACGAGTTGCACGCCTGGCAGCAGTTTATTACAAAAGAAAATATCAACAACCTCCTGACTGATTTCCTGAAGTTGGGATATGATCCAGGGATTGGCCTGCTCAGCATCGATGTAGATGGAAATGATTATTGGATTTGGAAAGAGATTAATGTGGTTAACCCGGTTATTGTTGTAGTAGAATACAATAGTGTTTTCGGTTTGAACCCTTGGACCATTCCCTATCAACAGGATTTTGTGAGGTCACAGGATTGCACCGATCCGCGGTTTATTTTCTATGGTTCATCGCTAACAGCATTATGTGATTTGGCCGATGAGAAGGGATATTATTTTATTGGCTGTAACAGCGCAGGTAATAACGCCTATTTTGTTCGGAAGGATAGAATCGGAAACCTTAAGCCCCTTTCTGTCAAAGAAGGTTATGAGGTATCCAAGTTCAGAGAGCTCATGACGGTAGATGGCGGCCGGGTTTCAGGCCCGGACAGAATCAAGGTATTGAATGGACAGAAGATTTATAATACAGCTACCAAGTCCGTAGAATCTATTCCATGAAGATATTAATCTTTGGATCCGAAGGTTTCATTGGCTCTCACTTGGTTTCCTTTTTTAAAACCAGGGGCGCAGAAGTTTTCAGTGCAGATATTGTTTTGAAGCAAGAGCTTAATTATTTTCTGATTAACCCTGAGATACCCGACTTCGCATTCATTTTTCGAAGCCAGCCATTTCCATTTGATGTGTGCATCAATGCATCTGGTGCTGCCAATGTTCAGTTATCATTTGCCCATCCTGCCCTCGACTTTAGTTTAAACGCCTTCAATGTTTACAATATTCTCGAGGCATTGCGTCAGAAAAACCCGCGATGCAAATTCATCAACCTGAGTAGTGCCGCTGTTTATGGTAATCCGGCTCAATTGCCGGTAAAAGAGACTGATGGTATTGGGCCCGTTTCTCCGTACGGGTACCACAAGTGGTATAGCGAATTAATTTGTAGACAATTCCATCAGCTATATGGGATGCCCGCACTCAATGTGCGGATTTTTTCTGCTTACGGTGAAGGCCTGAAGAAGCAGTTGTTTTGGGATGTTTATCAAAAGGCGTTAGCTGTGAAAGGAAAGACCGATAATTCAATTCGCCTTTTTGGTACAGGAAATGAGACACGTGACTTTATTCACGTCACTGATATTTGTTCTGCTCTGGACAAAATAGTAGGGCATGCTCAATTTGTGGGCGAAGTGATCAATGTGGCCAGTGGGATTGAGATCCGCGTGAAGGATGCCGTTATTTTATTTATCAAAGAATTGGGTTACAAAATTCAAATTGATTTTGGCGGTGAAGTAAAGAAAGGAGATCCTTTACACTGGCGGGCTGATATTTCCAACGTAAAGAAATTCGGATTTGAACCAGGGATTTCCATCGAGTCAGGTATAGAACGAATAGCACAATGGATGAAAAACCTGAAATAATATTCTTTGCGCAGAATAAACTTGGGGGCGTACAGAATTTCTATCGTAACCTGATCGGTCATCCTCAAAATTGTTTTGATGTCAAATGGGTTTTAATCGAAATCGAAAATTCAAGAGATGCAAAACCGGTTGTTCCGTTTGATTTACCTCACGAGGTATTTCTCATAAAGAGCAATGACTCTATCTATGACTACTCGGAGCGACTGACTAAAATTGTCTCTGACCGCCCCGGAGCCATTGTCACGAACTTTGTAGGTGAGCTCGTCATGCTCCACCTTCATCGAAAGAAGAACAAGACCATTTATTTTATTTGTCATGATGAATTGTACCTGGAAAATGCCCGGAGGTTTGGGTTTTTAATTGATAAATACATTGCACATAATCCTTTTTACTTTGAAGAGCTGAAAAGAATATTGCCGAACAGAGTAAGCGATATCCACTATTTTCCTTTTGGAATCCCCCTGAAATCAGGAAAACGAGAAGTGAATATTGACAGACCTCTTCGATTACTTTTCCTGGCGCGATTGAACGAAGATAAAGGCATCTACGATCTACCGGCGATAGACCAAAGTTTAGATCAACACGGAGTCAACGTCCAATGGACAGTGATTGGAAATGGTCCTGAAAAACTCAGCTTTGAAAAAATAATTGAGCACAACGGCCGGTTCAAACTATTTACTAATCTATCCGATGCTGAAGTGTCGGCTTTTGTGCCACACCACGATATTTTTATTCTGCCCTCAAGGCTCGATGGTGTGCCATTGGCTATGCTTGAAACGATGAGTGCCGGTCTTGTTCCTATTATCTATCGGTTTAATCCGGGAATAAAAATGATTTTTCCGGAAGAGGCGATTATTGTTGAGCCTGGTGACATCGAGGGAATGACAAAAGCGATTGCACGGTTTAACGAAAATCGGGTTCAATTGGAAGAGTTCAGTAAAGTCTGTGGAGAGTCGGTAAAATCAAAGTTTAACTTAAATGAAAGAAATCAACAATACTTCGATTTTTTCTCTGAATTTAGAATACATAAAAAACCAATCCGAAGAAAAATAATCGCTTATGGTGGCTTGTTGAACAACCCCATGGTTCCTCCATGGGCAAGAAATGCAATTCGATCGATGAAGAGAATTTTAAAATCAATTTGAGTAGATAATTTCCAACCGATGAAAGGTGTTTCTGTGATTTTATGTTGCTACAATAGTTCAAAAAGACTTCCTGATACGTTGACTCATCTCGCCAATCAGGAATTCAACACTGCTATCCCCTGGGAGATTATTTTAGTAGATAACAATTCAAGGGATAATACACTTTCGGTTGCAGAAGGCACTTGGCGCTTACTTAAAGGGACCGCCTCATTTAAAACTGTCATAGAAAATAAGCAAGGTCTTGCTCATGCCAGGAGAAGAGGTATCGATGAATCCAGATTTGACTACTTATTATTTTGCGATGACGATAACTGGCTGGAGAAGTCATATATAGAGAACGCATTTGAGATTCTTGAAAATAATCCAACAGTAGGTATGGCTGGAGGTTGGAGCGAAGCTGTACTTGAGGGGGAGCCGCCTGAATGGTTTGAGAGATATAAGGGGAGTTATATAGTGGGCAGGCAGGCTCCTAAAAGTGGCATTTTAAGCAACCGTACTTATTTATGGGGCGCAGGTCTTGTTATGCGCAAATCAGTATTTTCTTTTGCTCAAAAACTTAATTTTAAGAGTTACATGATTGACAGAGAAGGGGATAAGCTAAGTTCTGGTGGTGATTCGGAGCTATGCAATTGGGCTCTTCTTTTAGGCTATCAATTGTGGTATGACGAAAGATTGAGATTCAAACATTTTATTCCTAATAACCGAGTATCCATAGAGTATGCTAACCAATTGAACGAAGGTTTTGCGAAGGCTTCTTATTGGCTCAGTAAATATGATTATCATATTTTTTTAAAACATCAGAATCGGAGCAGACTGACAAACTTTGCTATCGGAATCGCTAAACTAATTTTTCGCTCCGGATCTAACCGGTCTCACCTCCAATTCATGATTGGCCCAATATGGAAGATATCAACTGAGAATGACTATCAATTTGTGAAAACATATTACAGATTTATTTACGAATTTCGCACGCCCAAACAGCTTACGAATTAAATTGCTTTCGATACCTATTGAATCAAAAATTATAAAATGAAAAAAATACTGGTAACAGGTTCTTCCGGTTTAATAGGTAGTGAGGTGTGCATGTTCTTTTCCTCCAAAGCATTTGAGATCCATGGAATTGATAATAACCAACGAGCCGTTTTTTTTGGAGCGCAGGGAGACACGCGATGGAACCAGCTGCGTCTTCAATCTTCCATTAAAAATTTCCAGCACCATGAGGTAGATATTCGCGACAGGCAATCGATTTTGAAACTAATAAAGGAATTAAAGCCCGATGTAATCGTTCATGCCGCGGCTCAGCCCAGTCATGATCGCGCGGCTGCAATTCCTTTTGATGATTTTGATACCAACGCGGTGGGTACCTTAAATCTTTTGGAGGCTGCGAGACAGTTTGTGCCTGAAGCGCCATTCGTTCACATGAGCACCAATAAAGTCTATGGTGACGCCCCCAACGCAATTGTGTTAAAGGAATTGGATACGCGCTGGGATTATGCTGACGTAAATTATTTTGAAGGCATCCCGGAATCATTCACGATCGACCAATCCAAACACTCACTGTTTGGTGCTTCTAAAGTAGCTGCAGATGTTATGGTGCAAGAGTACGGCCGCTATTTTAATATGCCTACTTGCTGTTTGCGCGGTGGTTGTCTCACCGGACCCAATCACAGTGGAGTTGAATTGCATGGTTTCCTAAGCTACCTGGTGAAGTGTAACCTGGAAGAAAAAAAATATTTCATCTATGGATACAAGGGCAAGCAGGTTAGGGATAATATCCATTCGTATGATGTAGCCCGGTTTATGGAAGAGTTCATCAGCAATCCGCGTATAGGTGAAGTCTATAATTTAGGAGGTGGAAAAGAGAATACTTGCTCAATCATTGAGGCCATTAAGATCACAGAGTCATTTACAGGTAAAGCTCAAGTCTTCGAATACATGGATAAGAACAGGGAAGGAGACCATATCTGCTATTACAGTGATTTGCGAAAAATGAAGAGACATTATCCTAAATGGAGCATCACTGTTAGTCTGGAGGAAACCATTCGTCAGATTGTAGAGAGTTGGAAAATGCGAAGAGTTTGAACAATGCTAGTTACGAAGTATCCAAAAATTCTTGTTATCACTGAAAATCCGCCCCGCGAGAATTCATTAGGGTTTGGAAGAACACTTACGAATATTTTAAAAGACTATCCCTCTGATAAAATACTCTACTATCTTCCGGACGAGGATTACAGCCATCCAGACTATCAAGTATTTCAATCAAAGTTTTTGAAGTTCGGCCTTAAAAATAAAAGAATAAACGAACCTCGCTGGTGGGTTCCATACTTCAATAAGGTTTTGAATTTTTATAATCATAGCCTTCAAAGCTTACGGGTACCGCATCAACAACTCAAGGTTATTACAGAATTTGGTGCTGATGTGATCTTTGTAGTGCCTATGATGTACGCTACTCTGTTGGAGGCAAAGAGAATAAATAAGTTCATTAGAATACCAATGTTCATATACTTGATGGACGATACTATGCACGATCGATGGTGCCATTGGGGAGGAATGAGACAATCTATTATAAAGCAAGTGTTAAGAAAAGCTGCCGGTTGGGTTATGATCAGTAAATACCTGGCCGAAGTATTAGCAAAGAGGTATGGAATTGATTCTCCGAAAACCTTGATATTGCACAACCCGGTGGATTCAACAATGGCCATCAGAACTTATTCTCCATTAGGTAGAAATAAATTTGTAATTGCCTACGCGGGTTCAATACATGCTTTTCATGATGCGCTATTCAAGGTTGCTGAGGCAGTCTATATTATGCAGCAGGAGGGAATGGATGTAGAGTTAAAAATATATACTCGTCAGGATTTTTGGAAGAACAGTGAAATGACTTTCAAAAAATGGAATGTAGTCAACGGAGGATTTGTCAACTACGATCAATTGTTTAAAACTCTGAATGAGGCCGATTTGCTTCTGTGCACCACCTCCTTTTCTCAACAACACACTTCCCTTGTTTCAACTTCTGTATTTACAAAACTGACTGATTATATGGCTTCTGGAAGGTTGGTGTTGTCTTATGGGCCTTCCTACTCCGCTAACAATAGATTTATGAAAGAGAATAACCTAGGAATCACATTTGATGATCCGGATATTGGAGCCTTGAAAGAATACATAAAGACTCAAATTCATTCCAAAGGTAACCATGAAAACCTGGTAAATGTGCAAGCAGGTTACATACAGAATAAATCCAATTCGTTAAGCATGTCTAATGAATTTGTTAGTTTTTTATTAAAAGAACAGATAAACTCATTTCAAGAAAATACATTTTTATAGCCCAACTTTTTCATGAAGACTTTAATAATGAATAAGATTAAAATATTGGCGAAGCTAGTCTTTATTCTTTTTAAGACTGGAAGTATTAAGATGGCATTTTTCTTCAGCGTCCTTAAAGGGGGGGCAAATATCCAACTTGTCAGAGAATTTTCACTAAAGGAAAAATCTCTAACTCATATCAAGTCGGGTAAGACTATTCATATGGCAAATCTTCGTGTCTTTAATAATGATGTTTCAATATTGAAAGAGGCATTTGAGAATTTTTCACTGGAGGAAATCCAGGGGAAATTATACACGAGTATGATGAAGCATGGAAAAAAATTAAAATTACAGATAAATAGTTTTGACGGTTGGAGTGCATTTTATGAAATCCTTTTTAAAGACATGTATGAGGCGTTATTTGCTGAAGATGCCGTAGTAGTTGATGTTGGAATGAATGTTGGCACAGCTTCTTTATTTTTTGCCAGTCATGATAATGTAAAGAAAGTTTATGGGTTTGAACCTATTTCATCGAGCTGTACTGTCGCGGAAACAAATTTCAAGCTTAACGAAATTGGCTCTAAAATACAGTTTACTTGTGCTGCGCTAGGAAAGGGTGAAAAAATGATTCAGATTCCGAAGGCGTTTAGTGGATCTGTTGGGGCAAGCGTTACCGATTTTGTCATGGAGCAGATTCATCAACCTTCGGACTTCAAATCAACAATTGACGTGCTGGTAAAGGACGCTTCAACGGTTATCATTGAAATAATGGAAAAGCACACAGAAAAGATTTTCTTAAAGCTAGATTGCGAAGGAGCAGAATATGAAATCATTGACGACCTTTTTGAGCAAGGTTTACTCAGCAAGATTTCCTTTATAATAATTGAATGGCACTATAAGGGCAAGCGAGTGCTAGTAGAAAAACTAACTCAGGCCGGGTTTAATCTTTTTGTGCCTGATTTATCAGTAGGTATTCCAGTAGGTTTAATATATGGAGTTAATAGAAACAGCCTATCATTATAAGCGTAAATGTATAATAGCAGTTTTAAATATTATGCGAAGGCATTGTTGGGAAGAAGAAACGGCATGTGGTATTTTGATAAATTACAGAGAGCTTACCCAAAAATGGACCAAAAGTTAGTTGGTGAATTGTTGCGTCTGACTGATACTGATTTTTTAAACAACGCTACCTTACCAAAAAGAGACAATCTGCAGCCAAATCCTCTTTATGAAATTGGAAAACACCTGCGTGATAAATGCTTATCTGAATTTGAGAACAAATTTTTAAACAATCCAGTTAAAGTGTTTATCCATTTACCCCCCGCTTCAATTTCTCCCGCAGGGAACTCATTATTTTTTAACATGGGCGAGAGCTTTAAACACTTAGGCTTATCTGTTTGTTATTTTTGGGACAGCCTGTCAGAGTTGAAATTTGAAAAATCAAAAACCAATTTGATACTCACTAGTTTTGATGAAATTTACAGGACCAAGATTGATTGGAAATGGATTTCTGAATTACAGAAACAAATTAAATTACACGTTGGGTCAACTTGTCCGATAAATCAAAATTCTCTTCAGGAAATTAGCAGAGATTTGGAACTGTGGTTGGATTCTGATAGTAGATTTTTTTACTCCTTTTTCAATGAAAAATTTGTGGGTGATACAGCTATCGGGAAATATGCCCTTTCAAGGAATAAAAAAATATACTCAATGGAATTTGGGGCGAACCCTTTATATCACTTTCCGAATAAATACATTAATCATTTGGCTGACTACATATTTCTTGGGTCGGCTAACTACGATAAAATAGAGCGGTACTATCAATATTTTCTTAATGTCTTTAAACAATTTAAGGGGATAGTTGCTGGTCCAGGTTGGGATTGGATAAGCAATTATGAAATTAGACCTGATCGAGACAGATTTATGTATTCTAAAGCTAAAGTAGGAATTAACCTTCATATCGATATGCAAATCGCGTATCCAAGCGAGCTAAATGAACGTACTTATATTCTTGCTGCTTGCGGAATTCCTCAAGTTGTTGATAAGCCGTTGCTAATAGATTCTCATTTTGATAAAGGGATACATATTGCAGACGGCCCAGTTGAATATTTTGATTCCATTAAGAATGTTTTAGAAAACTATGATGAGGCACTTCAAGAAGCAGAACATGCAATGCGTCAAGTTTTTGAAAAACATACTACTTTTTTAAGGGCGGAGAATTTCTTTCGGAATATATCAAATCAATTTTGAGTATGATTTTTGCAAAAATGAAATCAAACATCGCGTTAAGAGTTTTTAGGAGATTTAATTATTCCGTTTTAAGAAAAATTGCTGGCAAAATGGAATATCAGATCCTTTTTGAAGAGCTTTATTCATCAGCGTTACAAGGAATGAATATTGGTAGTGGGACTAATACGGATAGCTCAGGAGAAGCAGAGACCTTGAATTATATAAAGCAAAGACTTGACGGCCAAGATAATCTAATAGTATTTGATGTTGGTGCCAACGTTGGTAATTATTCATTGATGTTGAAGGATATTTTGGGCGAAAACGCCATGATTTTTTCTTTTGAGCCATCTAAAAAGACATTTGAACGACTGCATTCAAATTTAAATAATACATCTAACATTAAGTTATTCAATTTTGGATTTGGGGCGCAGGATTCAAAACTGAATTTGTACAGTGATGCTGATGAGTCAGGCTTGGCAAGTATTTATCATAGAAGGCTCGATCATTTTGGCATTGAGATGAATAAAACTGAAGAAATTGATATTAAAACAATTGATGGGTTCTGCGAAGAGAATAGACTTGGACATATTCATTTCTTAAAGCTTGATGTTGAAGGTCATGAGATAAATGTTTTAAAAGGCGCTTCAAAAACTTTGAGTTCTGGAATGGTTGACTATATTCAATTTGAGTTTGGAGGATCCAACATTGACTCAAGGACTTATTTCCAAGATTTTTATTACCTGCTCAAGGACAACTACAAAATTTACCGAATCGTTAAAGATGGATTACGTAAAATTGAAGGCTATAAAGAGATGCATGAATCTTTTATAACAACAAATTATCTTTCGGAGCGAAAAAATTTATAACGTAGTTTATCCATACACCTTTTCAAAAATGATAGACCTAATCAAGATGATAAAGTACAGTGTTTTGCAAACACTTAGGAAATATCAGGCATCAAAAATAGTTTTATTAGAAAAATCGGAGTTTATCTCCCAGTCGAAAAACATCAAAGATTTTCAATTTTCATTTGCGGGTAATTATTTATGTGTAGACGATAATACACAAACGACAGGTTTCGATGTACATTATACATACCATCCAGCATGGGCACTACGAAAAGTAATTAATGAGATTAAGCCGCAGAAACATATCGACATCTCCTCGGCTATTTACTTTTCAACATCTCTCTCGGCCTCCATTCCGGTGGAATTTTATGATTTTAGGCCTGCTGAGTTGAAATTGAGCAATCTTCTTTGTTCAAAAGCAGATCTTACAAATCTTTTTTTTGAAACGAATTCGATTGAATCTCTATCCTGCATGCACACAGTCGAACATGTTGGATTGGGAAGATATGGTGATGAAATTGACCCGATCGGAGACATTAAAGCTATGAAGGAATTACAAAGAGTAGTAGCGCAAGGAAAGCACCTGCTTTTTGTTGTACCAATAGGTGGAGAAAATAAAATCCATTTTAATGCACATCGAGTCTACAAACCTGAATTCATTTTAAAACAATTTGATCTCATGGATCTAAAAGAGTTTTATTATATCTCTGGAGACAACAAAGACCAAATTTCGGCTCATCCTTCTCAAATAGATTTGACAAAAGAAAACTATGGATGCGGGTGCTTTTGGTTTATTAAGAAATGATATGGTTGTTGTTAATTTGTCTGGAGGGTTAGGAAATCAAATGTTTCAATATGCTTTTGGAAAGGGTTTGGCTGAAAAATTTCAAACAAGACTTTATCTGGATACTCGATCCTTTCAAGAGCATGGCGATAATAGAGTTGACTCAAACGGAGTTGCAGTCCGCCAGTATGAGCTGGGCTGCTTCAACATTAATCCTGATTTCTCCACCCAAAAAGAGTTGGGCTTTTTCTTCCCAAACAATCATTTTTTTACTAAAGCATGGCATAAACTGGAACGATTAATTGGTAGCAAAGTATTACTGTACGAATCTTCCTATGGATTTAATCCTTCTGTAATAGAACGCGCGATGAAGAACACCTATCTTCACGGGTACTGGCAAAGCCATTTATATTTTGAGGCCATCACCGACAGTATCAGAAGAGATTTTACATTCCAAGTGCCGAATCAAAGAAATGTTGAAATTGAGCAGAGAATAAAGCAAACTAATTCGGTATCCATTCACGTGCGAAGGGGTGACTATATAAGTAGCTCGGTGGTTAATTCAGTCCACGGATCTGTTCCATTTTCGTTTTATAAGCAATCGATCGATCTTCTTTCATCAAAAATGGATAATATTTTATGGTTCGTTTTTTCAGATGATATTTTATGGTGTTCAAATGTCTTTTCTTTTTTAGACAATGTAACTTTTGTTTCAGACCAATTGAATGCGCCAGCCCATTATGAGATGTACTTGATGAGTCAATGCAAGCACAATATCATTGCCAATAGCACCTTTAGCTGGTGGGCCGCTTGGCTTAATAACAATCCTAGTAAGAACGTTATCATGCCTGACCAATGGTTTACGAATAGGAAGACAACTGAATTAAAACTAAACCCCCAAGGATGGAAGGTAATATGAGCCTTGAAGTTTCAGTTATCATGTCTGTTTTTAACGCGGCGCCTTTCCTGAATGACTCGATTCAAAGTATTCTTAGTCAAACTTATTCTGAATTTGAACTTATCATTATTAATGATGCGTCCACCGACAACTCTAAGGAGCTGGTCTTGAAATTTCTTGAGAAAGATTCAAGGATAAGATATTTTGAAAATGCCACTAATCTCGGTGTCTCTGAGAGTTCAAATTTAGCAATAAGAGAGGCCCGAGGAATCTTTGTTGCGAAACAGGATGCGGACGATATTAGTTTACCCAACAGGCTTGAATCTCAGCTAGCCTTTTTTAAAAGTCACCCGGATATTGATTTGCTTACTGGAAGAGCCCTGTTTTTTAACGAAAGAACCGGAAAGGAATGGCTTTCAGGGGAAGAGTTAGATCATGAAGAAATTAAATTCAGACTGCTCTTTACTTGCCCGATTATGAACCCTACACTCATGGTTCGAAAATCTTTTTTAATTGACAATAAGCTCTTTTACAATCCCAAGTTCCAGGTGGCCGAGGATTATGATCTATTTTGCCGCTCATCAACTCTAGGGACGCTGCACTCGTTCAGGGAAATCATAATCAAGTACCGCGTTCATGAGTCAATAAACCGACTCAATCATTCGTCAAGAAAAGACATTTATAAGATTGGAACATCGGAAATAAGACGTGACCTTTATAAAACTAGGAGAGTCTTGATGCATGAAGCCCTGTTGAAGCATTATGAAGCCCTATTTTATAGCGATGTCAAAATCAATCATTGGTCATGCCTTAAAACTGTTTTGTTTTATCGATTAATACATCGGTATTTAGCTGGCCATCTAATCAACCGATATTATAAAGATCGATTTTCAGTTTATTTATCTAGCATATTTTATAACGCATTCTATCAATATTCGAAGGTGGGACCTAGCGCTTTCTTGATTTACCTTAAGTATTGCAGAACTCAATTAAAGATGACACCCAAACAAGAATTTAAATTTCTTGTTAAAAGCTTTCTCAGAAAATAATGAAGAAGAATTCGCCAAATATTTTTCTTGTTTGTACAGGTCTCGGCAGAGTTCAACGGGGGTTCGAAAGTTACACGCACGATCTTGCACAAAAGATCCATGGTAGTGAATGTACTGACATTAAAGTTTTGGTGTTCAGCGGAGGCCGGTTAAAAGATACGAGGTATAATAATGTTGCGATCCCCAATGTATCTAGAAATTCTGTATGGTTGCGCAGATTAAAAATCAGCAGCGACAATGCATTTGGCTTAGAGCAAGCCAGTTTTTTTATTTTTTTTCTCCCTTACTTATTTTGGAAGAAACCAAAGGCCATCTATTTGGGTGAATACAGTTTGTATTGCTACCTATTTAAAGCAAGAAGGTTTTTTAAACTGAATTTCTCATTGATTTTGTATACAGGCGGTCAAACTATCCCTGGGTTGTTTGATCCCAACCTAGATTTTGTGCATCACATCACCGATATTTATTATAAGGGTCTTATTGAGAAGGGATATCCCCGTGAAAGGCAGTTTATTATTCCTCATTTTCTAAACACTGATTTTCACGTCGACGAAAATGTGGTACGGCTATTAAAAGTAAAAGCATCCGGTAAAAAAATAATTATTAGTGTAGGTTCAATCGATAAAACGGTTAAACGTATGCATTTGATACCAACGGTCTTGGGTGACCAGGCCGGCTCAATATTTCCCATTTTGCTGGGCGAGTGGACCAACGAAAGTGAGGAGGTTCGGCAATTGATGGTAGAGCGTTTTGGTGCAGACGGGTTTATTATTGATATAGTGACTAGAAATGAGTTGGGTTCTTATTACACGGCAGCAGATGTATTCCTACTTTGCTCAAAGAAGGAATCTTTTGGACTTGTCTTTCTCGAGGCCATGTTTTTTGGATTACCTGTACTTTGCCACGATTTTTATGAAGCAAGGTTTGTGTTGAAACAGCATGGGCGCTTCATTAATATGGACGAAACCTCATCCTTTCATCAGGAGCTTCGAGATTTGCTTCCAAGCTTGGGCAAGAACGATGAATTTCATTCCTTTGTTGTTGAAAATTATACATGGCCCCATTTGAAGGAGTCCTATCTTAACATGTTTGAAACCTTTCTGAAGTGATAGTTAAAAGACGACTGTGTTCCTTTCAATAATAATACCTACTTGTGATCGCAATGATCTTTTGGAAAAATGCCTTCAATGTTTGGCTCCGGAGGTGCAAACGATGAATAATTACGAATATGAGGTTATTGTCACGGATGATAGCAAGAAGAATATTGCAAAGGCTTTTGTTGAGGAAAAATTTTCATGGGTAATGTGGGTGGAAGGCCCAAAGCGAGGGCCTGCGGCTAATAGAAATAATGGGGCGAAACATGCCCGAGGTGAATGGTTGGTGTTTGTCGATGATGATGTAGTTCCCGATATAAAATTGCTAGTCAATTACAGGCAAGCCATCTTAGATGCTCCTGAAGTTTCTGCTTTTGAAGGTGCTATCCTGCCCGATGATTGGAATAAACTGAGAGAAGACATGGCCGAGTGCCCTGTAAACATAGAAGGAGGTTGCTTTTGGAGTGCGAATATTTGCATCGAGAAAAACTTATTTAAACAAGTTAATGGCTTTGATGAACGCTATTTAATAGCTGCTCATGAAGACCAACATATTTATAGGCAAATAAAAGAATTTACACTTGTGCCATTTTTAAAGAAGGCATTTGTAACTCATCCTGTTAGATTAATGAGTTTGAGAAAAAAAATTAGAAACCTTAATGTTGCATTTAAAAATCATTTTCTTTACAAAGAAAATGATAATCTAAATTTTTATGACTTGTTTTTGGGCGAATATAAATTTCATTTTAGATGTTTAATTAATTGCTTGAAGTGTTTTAAAATAAAATCGTCTATTTATCATTCGTATATATTTTTTTTCACTTTACCATTGACTATGGTTCAATATTCCTTTAAGTCGAGATCTTAGACATTTAAATTTTATGGATCAAAAAGAATATCTTTTTTATAAAACTACAGATACCTATGATTCTGCTAAGGAATTATTAAAAACTTTGCTGCCGATAGTAGGTGATGTCGAATCTATTTTGGATTTTGGTTGTGGAGTTGGATCATGGGCAAAAGCTTTTCAAGAAAGTGGTGTAAAAAATTGTTTTCTGATTGATCACCCTTCGATTGATGTATCGAAGTTACTTATTAGGTCTGATTTTACATTTGTTCCTGCAAACCTCGATAAATTTTTGCCTGACGTAATAAAAGTAGATTGCGTTGTTAGTACTGAAGTTTTGGAGCATATTAGTGACTATCGAAGTGATCAAATAATTGACTATTTAACGAAGTGCTCCGACTTAATAATATTTTCTGCCGCTATACCTAGGCAGGGTGGTTTAGGGCACTGCAATGAACAAAGGCACGCATATTGGCACCAAAAATTTTATGAAAGAGGATTTTGTTTTTATGATGGTTTTAAAACTGAAGTTCTTGATAATGACCGAATAGTATATTGGTTAAGGCAGAATTTATTTATTTACTACAATGATAAAAGCAAAAAGAGAGAATCTTTTAACAAACGGAATAATATTACAAATGGAAATTTTGAAATTGTGAGCTCTTATGTGCTTAATAAGCCTTTTGGGATAAAGGAAAGCGCAATACTTTTGTATAAAGCCATTATATTTAAAATTAGAAGATATATTGAATAGTAAAATAATTGTCATCACGCCAGTTAAAAATGAAGATTGGATTCTTAAGCAGTTTTTAAAAGCGACCAGTCAATTTGCCGATGTAATACTTGTTGCTGATCAAAATTCAACTGATCAGAGTCGAGAGATTTGTAGAGAATTTAAGAAAGTTATTTTGATTAGCAATGAAGATGTTTTTTTTAACGAAGCTAATCGCCAAAAGTTGTTAATAAGCAAGGCACGTGAATTGTTCCCCGATTGCAACAGGATATTGTTTGGCTTGGATGCAGATGAAATAATTACTTTTGATTCATTGAAAAAGAGTAATCTCTGGCAAGAGATTAGGCAGTATGAAAAGGGTACCACTTTGTATTTCGAAAAGCCGGACATACTACCAGGCATTGCAGAATGCGTTCGGTGGAGGAGGAATTACTTTCCAATTGGATATATAGATGACGGAATTGAGCATAGCCCTAAAGAAATCCATTCTAGAAGAGTACCGAGTAATCCAAACGGTAAGGCTATCTATGTTGATGAAGTGAAGTTTATGCATTTTGCCATTTCCAGAAACAAGGTGCAATCGGCTAAGACTCGCTATTACTCAGTTATCGAAAATATAAAATCCACCAAACCAGCCTATCTTAGACGATACATGTACAAGAGTTACTTTGATCCAAGGAGAGAATATCCAAAAGAGAATTTTGAGACTATCAGAAAGGACTGGATCGAAGGATGGAAGAACAATGATGTAAACCTTTATAATCTCTTTGAGCCTGAGTATTCATGGCAGGATGTTGAGGTCCTTAAAATATTTTCTATTTATGGTTGTGATAAATTTCATTGGGACAACATTTGGGACTTCGATTGGGATAATTTATTGGGAAAAGTGAGATATGAAAACCATTTAAGCAATCTTAATATTGTAAGACCTACGATCTTAAAGAAATTTGCTGCACTCTTCATTGATCTAATGTATAGATGTTATATTCATTTGAGATCAATTAGAAGCCGGTTGGTAATCCTTTTAAACAAAATCAGGCGTATCCATGAAATGTAGGATTTGTGAAAAAGAGGGAGGTCATAAAACCTGGGTAGCTAGGGAAATGATGATCGGGCTTCGAGAGGAGTTTGCCTATTTCGAATGTGCAAATTGTGGTTGTGTGCAGATCAATGAGATACCCGAAAATATGGGCAAGTATTATGCTAGTAATTATTACAGCCTTAACTCAAATCCTGAAGTTCATTTTAAAGGTTTTCTGAAAAGAAAAATTAAAAAATGGCGCGATTACTCATTGATTACGGGTAAAGATGGGTTAGGTGCACTTCTTCAAAGGATCATTCCCAATCAGATGATTGAATTAGCTAATTTCAGTTGGGTGAGGCTTAAGAAGTCTGATAAAATACTTGATGTGGGATGTGGGAGTGGAACTATCCCCTATATTTTTAAAAATGCCGGGTTTAAAACGGTACATGGGATTGATCCTTACATTGAAAAAGATATCGAATACAAAATCGGATTAAAGGTTGAAAAAAAGTCCTTATTGAAGTTCCCTGAAACCGAAAAGTGGGACTTAATTATGTTCAACCACTCGTTTGAACACATTGAAGAACCGATAGCTCATCTTGTAAAAGTAAGATCACTTTTGACTGACGGTGGCGCATGTGTTATTAGGATACCTTCCATTTCCTCCTTTGCATGGAGAGAATATAAGACCAATTGGGTTCAATGGGATGCTCCTCGTCATTTTTTTCTTTACTCAAAGCAAAGTCTTAAATTTTTGGCTGATCGTTCAGGCCTGGAAATTGAAAGGGTAACTTGCGAATCGACCGCTTTTCAATTCATTGGAAGTGAACAATATAAATTAGATATTTCACTTTTTGGTGACAGTAATTCTTATTACAAAGGCAACAGTAATCTATTTAATAAAGCCCAGCTAAATTCATTTGCTGAAAGAACTCATCAGCTTAATCAAGATAACGATGGGGACTCGATAGCAGTTATCTTGCGAAAGACTAGATAGATATTTCTATGCTTCCTTTTATTACCGTTATTATTCCAACGTTTAATTATGGACAATTCATAGTTAATAGTATAAACAGTGTTTTGAATCAGTCTTATCCTCGCCATCTTATCGAGATAATTGTGATTGATGACGGATCCACGGATAACACAGCTGAAGTAGTTAAGCCATTTGTTGATCACCATATGGTGATTTATGTTCCTCGACCAAACAGTGGAAAAGCAAGTGCAACCCGAGAAGGAATACAAAGAGCGAAAGGAAGTTACATTTTCAACCTTGATGCTGATGATTTTTTTTTTCCTGACAAGATAAAGAAAGTACTGAAGGTATTTGAGCAATTTCCCAGTGTTGTGCACGTTTCGGCTCCAGCAAAATATATTAACGAAGAAAAAAATGAGTCTTTCATTGAAAATATTCCGAGTTTTCTGATAAACAAGGAAAGCATTGGAACTGACGTGCTTCTTTATTTCTATTCGAATAAAATTCTTTTTGGGGGAGGAAGCACTTTTGCTGCAAGGGCTTCTGCATTGAACAAAGTAGCTATTCCCGGCGATATAGATATGTATATTGATGAATATCTTATCATTGCTGCTATGAGTCAAGGGAACACCTACTTTATTTCCGAGCCATTATCGGCTTGGAGGATTCACGGAAATAATTATTCGATAAAAAAAGATAAATCAAATTACTTTAAAAGAAGTGAAAGGTTATCTAAGTCTTCTGAGGGAACACTTAGGGCAATAAAAAAAATTGGCCTTTCAAATAAGCTAGTGGATATGTATGAACTGCAGCATCGTATAAGAGTCTTGAGTTTTAAAGAAGAATCAGGTGATAAATCGTGGACCGATATTTTAAAGTTCACGCTGTATATATTGACTTGCAAATTATCCTTCCGAACGCTATTCAGGCATGCTGCCTTCAACAGACTTTTACCAACCACTTTATTATTTTCTATTAAAAAGTTAAAACGACAAAAATGATGATTTGAAGTTTATTTTCTGCACTCCATGCCAACTGAATTTCTGAACCTTCCTTCGCCTTCAACTAATTTAAACATGGAGTCGTTGCAATCATTGAATTTACACCGTCTGATCTCCTTAAACCCGGCTTGAGCGAGTTCATGAGCCAACGATTTAGCGTCCCACATCCACAAATGATGAGAGTTACCAAAGGAGGCTCCAAGTAATTCTTTAATTGTTCTTGGTCTTGCATTGAGGCCAAGTAACGTTTCATTTATGAAATTGATACTTGCATTAGGGTTTCCACTACTTAAAGAATCCAGATATACTTTAGCAGCCCATTCCAGGTCGGGTACAACACATCTGAAAATCCCATTCGCCTTTAATAGTCGAAAGGTATTATTTAGCGCAATTCGAAAATCATTCAATGCCATATGCTCCAATACATGCGAACAATAAATGCCATCGCAGGAGTTATCATTGATGGGCAAGCCTTTGATTATATCACCATACTTTACATTTCTTGGGAAAATTGCATTTAAACGTTTTCTAAGCAACCACCCAAGCATGGGTGTCTGTTGGATACGAAGTGTTGGAGAAGCATCAAAATTAGTCCACTCGCTTGGGGCACAAAGTCCACAGCCATATTGCACATAAAGTTTACTCATTTTCATTTGCTTTCAGACGAAAGTATCGAAAGAAATTCAATCCACACAATAGATAGCACAGCAACTTTTCCTTTATAGAGCTATTCAATCGATTTGATATTGTTCAGATTTAAATGGGCTTCTATTTAATAAAAAAATAAATGCTAGAGTTTTATAGATTTGCAAATCTTGAGTCTGTGATACCTAAAAAAAATGGATTTAATAAAAAGATTTCTTCAAAAGCCAGAATATGTTTTTAAACCAAAACAAATCGGTAATCGATTAAGATATAAGAGTGTTGTTAAGAAAAATGAAAAGCAACTAGTCATTTTACCGTGGGGAATCCCAATAGAAATTAATTTGAGAGAAGTAATTGGTAAGTCTATTTTCTTATTTGGTTTATATGATCTTTCATTAACAGAGGCCATTAAGAGAATTGCAAAAAGAGGGGACGAAGTTTTTGATGTAGGAGCAAACATTGGATATATTTCCGGATTGTTATCTCACTTGGTGGGAAGCGAGGGGCGCGTACATTCATTTGAGCCGCATCCCTTAATTGCTTCAAAACTAAGAGACAATCTAAAATATGTTTCGGGTAAATTGGGATACTCCAATGTTGATGTTTATCAAATGGCGTTATCTGAATCAGCTGGCGAATCAAGACTTTATGTGCCCACCTTTTTCGACGAAAATGAGGGGACCTCTTCCCTTGAAAAAATGAACGAGTCAAAAGAAATTGCTATTCAAACCAACACATTGGATAACTATATCGCCAATAAGTTGATGATTAATTTATTGAAAATTGATGTGGAGGGGCATGAGTTAAGTGTTTTCAAAGGAGCAGCCCAAGCTTTGCAACAAAAACGAATCCGCCATATTATTTTTGAGAATAATTCCAATCTGAAAATTTTTGACATACTAAAAAGTTATGGATACTTTTTATTTAGGATTAATAAAACTTTCAGAGGTGTTGTCCTCTCCGATATTGGTGACGTTCGGTACAAGATTTCGTACGAGGCCGACAATTTTTTAGCTACTCTATTTCCGGGAGAAATAAAGGAAGCATTTGAAAAGAGAGGCTGGACAATCTATAAATAACTGTGAAATTACTTCAGATTGTTCCTGGTTTTGGAAATGCTCAGAATGGATTGACTGATTACGCCAAGGTATTGGAAAATGAGTTGTTAAAAATGAATATCAGTTCATTTTATGATCCACAGCAAGCTAACGATGCCGATGCTATTCTCCTGAATTATTCCGGTTATGGATATCAGAAAAGAGGAATTCCCTTTCAACTGTATTTTAAAATGAAGTCACTGACCAAAAGAAGGGATATCCCATTGTTTATTTATTTTCATGAGGTATATGCAGGAAAAGAAAATATCTTGACAAGTAGCTATTGGCTTCATTCAGTGCAGAAGATGTTATATAAAAAACTTTATAAATTATCCACTTCTGCATTTTGTGGCAACGACGTGATTTTTAAAATTATTAAAAGTGAAAATAAAGATTCTTCCAAATTGTATTTAGCACCTTTGTTTTCTAATATTCCGGTAGTCAATGGCTTTCCTTCATTTGAAGAGCGCAAGGAAATTGCCGTAGTTTTTGGCTCGCCTGGCAGACGTGAGGCGGTTTATAAAAATGCCGAGCAAATACAGATGTGTTGCCAAAGGTTAGGTATTTCAGAAATTATTGACATTGGTGATGGTTACCGTAGAGAATGGACACTTGCATTGAGGATTCCGATTGTCGAGAAAGGAAAGATTAAAGCGGATGAAGTAGCTCAGTGGCTTATAAAAAGCAAATATGGTTTCATCTCCTATCCTGAGAATATTTTTGGGAAATCGGGTATTTTCGCCGCTTATGCTGGGAACGGTATCATTATCATCAATTTTCCAAATGAAAATCAATCCCCGAGAGAAGGATTAAGACGTGGTATTCATTATCTGAACGATTCCGATGTAATGAGAAACATAGGGATTGACTATGCAAATATATCGAACAATATTTTTTTATGGTACCAACCGAGAGCCGTAGCAAATCATTCTAAGATTATTGCCGATGTGATTGACAGAGAAACTCGTAAACGAATACTGCCGGTAAGATGAAAGGTGTATCAATAGTAATTCCTGTTTACGGTCAATGGCCCTTGGTTAAGCTGAATATTGAAAAAAATATGCAATATGATGGAGAACAAATTCATGAGGTAATTATTGTAGATGATTGTTCTCCCGAAATAAATCCTTACCTGTTTAATGATAAGGTTAGGATAATACGAAATGAAAAAAATCGAAGGTACACCAGTTCAGTCAATGTCGGCCTCAGGGCTGCAACAGCTGATATAGTCATTCTTCTGGATTCAGATGCTTATCCAACAAATTCATATGTTCCAAGATTGGTAAGCATTTATGAAAATAGCTCAGTTGGTTGTGTAGGCTTTAAAACCGTTGACGATAAAGGTAACGATACGGGCAATTTTGATTTTGAACCATCTCTGATTGGATTTATTGCTGGGCAACAATTGCACGCCAAATTCAAACACCTTGATTTTTTTAGTGAGAAAAGAATATTACCTTTCTCTTGTGCTGTCAGCTTTAGGAAGGAATGTCTTGAAGAGATGAATTATTTTGATGAAGAAAAATTTCCGGTGTTGGATGCGGACAATGATTTGAGCATGCGAATCCATCGGTCAAATTGGAAATTGATTTTCGACACTGAAATAAAAATATTCCATGAAGGAGGAAATTCTATTCCTCGCAATCATAAACGTGTTCTAACGTATCATCAAAGTAGGTGGAGATTACTTGAAAAGCACGGACATATAAAATGGGCCTGGATAACGAAGCAATTGTTAAGCTCTCGAGTAAGGGCAGAAATATTGATGCTTAGCCTTATGTCATGGATCAGAGTTACGGGTACCAATATTGATAAACTTCAAGGCCGAAAAATATTGTTGAAAGAGATAAAAAATTATTAGGAACACGAGACTGAAGTATGAAATACGGAACAGACAATAGCGGAAAAGTGGTTATATTGAAAGACAAAACTAAGGAGATACTTTTTCAATTTTCAACATCAAAATATAAGCAGCGGCAGTCGCTTCGGCAGGCGAAGGATATTGAAGAAATGCATTTGATATGCAACCAATTACTTGGTGTACATCAAAGTAAATTCGAAGTTACAACTTTGCTCCATCTTATTCATGAAAAAGAACTAAAGCCACAAGTTATTTGTGAGCTCGGCACCGCTAATGGAGGTACAAACTTACTATTGGCTAGCAGCCTTCCTTCCGTAACAACGGTCATTGGAATTGATCTATATGTAAAAAATAAAAACAGGATCCGTTTCTTTCTTGATGATAAGAAGACACATTTCATTGATGGTAGTTCATATGAAGTATGTACGGTGATGTGGGTAAAGGAAATGCTTAAGGAGAGAAAAATTGACATCCTTTTTATTGACGGTGACCATCGTTATGAGGGAGTGAAAAGTGATTACGAATTATACCAACCTTTAGTAAGTAATCACGGTTTAATTTGTTTTCATGATATTATGCCGGACTATTTAACACGACACAATAAATATACAGGTATGTGGGCTGGAGAAGTGCCTAAATATTGGAATGAATTAAAACAACGTCGTTCTCATCAAGAGATTGTAGAAAATTATGATCAAGACGGGCAGGGTATAGGCGTCATATTTAATGCACCGATGGAGTGATGAAGATTACAATAGTATCTATCCTTTTTTATCCAAAAATCGGAGGTGTTGAAAAAATCATGTTTGGGCTAGCCAAGCAATGGCATGAGATGGGGCATTCCGTAACCGTTTTTACATCAACCCCTGGTCAAGATCAATTTAGTTTTAAAATAATTCGGTCACTTTCGATTAGGCAATTATTAAGGGAAGTAAAAAGGAGCGATATTTTTTTTGAAGCCAATATCAGCTTGAAGACCTGTTGGATTGGAATACTTAACAAAAAAAAATGGTTTGTGCTTCATCATCTTACCTATACACACATTCAACGTTGGCAGGAGGTGCTGAAAAATGAGCTCACTCGGTTTTCAAAAAACATTGCTCCTAGTCAATTCGTAGCGGATACACTGAAATGAAAATGCATAGTTATACCCAATTTTTTTTCATCTGAATTTTTCCGTGATGAATCTGTAATCAAAGACAAAGACATTGTTTTTGTGGGAAGGTTGGTTTCAGATAAAGGTGTTGAAGACTTACTTAAATCCATTGCAATTCTAAAGGATCGTGGTCTAAGGCCCTTTTGCACAATCATAGGCGACGGACCTGAAAAAGATAAACTGATTTCATTTATTCATGAGAACAACATAGAAGGATTGATCACTTTGAAGGGTTTCATGACAGGGAAATCTTTGGCGTCGGAAATTAACGCACACAAGGTAATGGTCATTCCATCGAAGTGGCCTGAACCGTTTGGAATTGTAATTTTGGAAGGATTGGCTTGCGGATGCAAGGTCGTTTGTTCATCAGATGGCGGACTTCCTGAAGCTTCTAATGGATTTGGTTTTTTATACCCTAACAACGATGTACGAGCACTTGCCGAGCGAATTAAGGAAGTTCTTTCATCCGGACCTTATGAGAAAAACGAAGTTGATCGAATTAACTCCTATCTCTCCACCCGAACCGTAGTAGCCATTTCAGATCAATATGTACGGATATTTTTAAACGATCATGCTCGTAAAGTATGAATCCCAACAAAATTGTTCGAATCCTTTATGTAGGAGTCAGCCCTATACAAAATGCGAAACCTTTTAGGTTGATGAAATCACACCGCGAAATTGAAGCTACTGTGGTTTATTTGAAAAAACCTGAGGTCAACATAGAGAAGGATCAGGAAAGTATTACCAAGGCAGCTTTTGACATCGATATGCTTTCTGGTTATAAATATCATTTTCTAAAAACTTATAATAAGACTGGAAACGGTTTTTTCTCATTGATCTCATTCGAGATCATTCAGTGGGTGAGAAGTCATGACGTTGTGGTCATCTATGGTCACAACTATTTCACTTTCTGGATTGCAATGATAGCTGCAAAAATATTTAACAGAAAACTGGTTCAAACTACAGATGCTATTTATATGCAAGCTACTGCAAGCAGTGGTGGATGGAAAATGAAATTTAAGCCACTATTTTTACGAACACTATACAATAGATTTGTCGATGGAGTGTTTGTTACTTCTACAGCATCAAAATTATTTCTTCAGTCTGTAGAAATTAAAGTTGATAAAATTGCAGTAATCCCTTACGCAGTTGATGAAGATGTGATTCAAAAAATTTCTGACAAGACAAATGTGGAAGAACTTAAGGAGAAGTTGGGCATCCAATTGACAGATATGGTATTTGTGTTTTGCGCAAAATTTATCCCAAGGAAAAGGCCACAAGATGCCATTGAAGCATTCGCTAAAATGGATACTAAGAAAGCTACATTAGTGATGATTGGTGATGGCCCGATGATGAAAGATCTTAAGCAAACGGTAAACAATTTTGGACTAGAGCTTAAAATTATTTTTACTGGCCTTGTGAAATATTCGGAGCTGCCAGCGTATTATACGATGGGTGATGCTCTGGTCTTTTGTTCTGAACATGAGCCGTACGGTCTTCCGGTAAATGAAGCAATGCTATGTGGAAAACCCGCAATTGTAAGTGACCGTATTGGAGCAAGATTGGATTTAGTGGCCGAAGAAAAGACGGGATGGATATATGCTACTGCTGATGTAAAGCAATTGACTACTTTATTAAACAAATCTGTGGTCTATAAAGCAAATGGCAAACTTGCAGCTATGGGAGAAGCAGCAAGACAGCGAATGTCAACCTGGTCAAGCCAAACTAATCTTAAGAACCAGCTTAATTTTTTTAAGTCTCGAAACTGGATTTCTTAGCATGGAAGAAGAAAATTATGCTGGCAGTGTCAAAGGTACCATTCTGGTGTCACATTCTGGTAAACAGTATGTCCATCGTGTAGTGCAAGGACTACTTTCAAATAGATGGAGAGTGATTTTTTGTGCACCAATTTGGTTTCAGAGACTTCCATTTTGGTTGCCATGGCTTCCTTCTTGGATAAAACAAAAACTTACCATTGAACTAAAAAAAAGATTGTTCTCCTTTAAAGGAAGCATGGAATTAGTAACATGGCCATTGATTGCGATACGAAAAGAAATAGAGGAACGAATTCCGTCAATAGGAATTAGTGGAGCACAATTAAAATTGGAAAAACGACAAGATGATTTTACTGTTAAACAGTTAAAGAGATGCAAACCTGAAATAGTTTTAGGGTATGAAATAAGCAGCATGAAAACATTTCGCGTAGCGAGGTCAAGAAATATAATCACTGTTCTTGATCTGGCACAAATACATTACCAAGATGTACTTGAAATAGCACAAAGCTTTCCTGAAATGAGTTACATATTAAAAAATCCTTACTTGGCAGAGATAAACTCTAGAAAGCAGACTGAATATGAATTGGCTGATTTTATAATTACCCTTTCATCTTTTGCCAGTAAAAGTATGATCAATAGGGGGATTCCATCTGAAAAAGTATATGAAATAAACCTGGGATTTGATCTGGAAGTTTTTACACCCAAAATAGAATATTCCTCAAGCAAGGAGTTGAGATTACTTATTTGTGGCACCGACATGTGGAGAAAAGGATTGGGACTTCTTATTCAAGTAGTTAAGCAAATGGAGCTGGATGGATATAACCTTAAACTTACCATTGTTGGACCAACTATTGAGATTTATAAAATTATTAGACAGCATGGACGACCATCCAATACTGAAATATATGATTTTATGTCGCATGATGAATTGGTGAAAAAATATCAGCAGGCTGATGTTTTTGTATTTCCTTCTTATCTTGATTCTTGGGCCATGACGGTTTTGGAAGCAATGGCTTGTGGAACACCTGTAATCATCACTGAAAATATAGGAAGTAAAGATGCAGTAATAAAAGGAGGAGGAAAGGTGATTCCCTCTGGAGATAAGAATGTTTTGAAAAATGCCATTGCTTTTTTTTATAATCAACGAGAGGAGGTGGAAGCTTCCGGAAAAAAAGCTAGAGAAATTGCCCTTCAGTATACCTGGGAAAATTACAACAGGCAAATTGAAGAGGTAATGAAAGATATTCAAAGAAAATCGGAATAGAATTAGGTCATAGTCATTGTCCCTATTTTTATTATGACACGCCAAGATATTCTTACTTTTGATGAACAATACTCAAGTACCTAAAATGATTCATCTTAATTTTTATTTGAAACGTGAAGAGTGACCTGATTACATTTCTCAGAAAATTTATAAGCTGGAGTACATTATTTCCACCGAGAGCCACAAATAAGAAGAATAGCATTTTTCTTACTGCGGCTTGGTTGTTCATTGTATACACTGTAATCAGTGGTTCTTTCCGGAAGTGGGTTTTTGGTCGTGGGGCGGTCGGAAATATTATTTTTCTTGTGCAACTCTTGATGCCTTTAATATTCTATTGGCTTCTTCAACAAAGAAAGCTGAAGTTCAAGATTGCTACACCACCTTTATTCCTCGTTTTGGTAGCATACCTTTTTCTGGTGACTTTAAACCCGATGAATAAGACAGTCTTTCACGGCATTTTTGGATTGGTGATTCATCTGGGTTTTTGGCTCTGTTTGCTTGGCTGGTTTCAAACGCGTCCCTTTTTTGAGATAGAAAAATTAACGAACCTTATTATTGTCATTTTGCTAGGTGAGTGCCTATTAGGATCCATACAGTCTGTGTTACCGGCAAGTCATTTTTTAAATATATTATCAACTGGTGAGGAAAGTAGCGCTTTTGTTGGAAGTTCGGTTAGAGTTGCAGGAACTTTTAGCTATTTGGCAGGTTTGGCTTCGTTTGTTGTATTTATGGGTTTTTTTATTTGGTATCTTACAGTTATTGAGTATCCTCCAACAATTGTTTTGATTGTATTTATTTTATCTCTTTTTACAGGGTTATTGACAGGAGGACGAGGTGCAGTATTTATTTTAGTAATCGTATCTTTTACTAGTTTTCTAGTTACAGGTTTTTTTTAAAAAAATTTTTTAGAATTCTATTAAGTGTAGCTTTAGTTAGTGCCGCGATTTACTTTGCGGGGAATCGATTAACGAGGGATTTTAATCGAGCTTATCAGAATTTTGAGAATAGGTTTGAGCAAGGGGAAAGAGTGGGTGAGGTTGAGTATAGGATTTCTGATTTATTCAATGAGGTGTTGGATTTTAGGGGGAAGTATCCGGTTTTTGGAGTTGGATTAGGTAGTACTTATCAAGGGGCCAATGCTATTTTTGGAACCTCTCAATATGTTTTAGAATACGGATACAATGAAAGTGAAGCTGGGAGAATTATATTGGAGGGTGGTTATATTCTGTTCTTTCTTCGCATAGCGTTGTTTCTTGTATTGATGCGCAAATCCGTTGTTCCATTTTTTGGTAAGGCAATTTTTTTAGCCTTGTTTTTTACTAGTCAAGTAGTTTTTAGCGTTTACTTTGGAACTTTTTTCTTTCTGGGAATAATATTTGTGGACAGGGCTTATTATCTAAAAAGCAGAAATATTACTTATAAAAAAATGCCAGCTCGTTTTGAAATGCACTTACTAAGATGAAATTACTTTTTTTGTACTTGAAGGCGTTTTCACTAACTGGAGGGATTGAGAAATTTAACCGTTCTTTTTTAAAAGCTCTGAATGAGTGGAGTTTAAATCAAAATCATGTCGTCAAGGCATTGTCACCATATGACAATAAGGCGGACGAAAGATATTTTCCTCAAAAAAATCTAGCGGGTTTTTCGGGCAATCGAATTCTGTTTGGCTTCCACACATTGGTCTCCATGTTCAGGTGCGATTTGACTATCTTGGGACACATTAACCTATCAGTATTCGGTCTTCTTTTAAAAAGAATAAACCCTTCAGCCAAGTTAGTCTTAGTGGTGCATGGTATAGAGGTATGGGGAAAGTTGTCACCATTAAAAACCAAATTGCTTTTGGAATCTGATGCTATCTTTTCAGTTAGCGAGTTTACAAGGAGAAAGATATTAGAGAATAATCGTGCGATTGATCCTTGTAAAATAAAAATCTTACCTAATCCATTAGACCCCTATTTTAAGTTACCGACCATTTTTGAAAAGCCTTCATATTTACATGATCGTTATAATATTCATCCTGAAGCAAAGGTTTTGTTGACGGTTGCAAGACTATCTTCCACTGAGAAATACAAGGGATATGATTTGGTTATAAAGGCTTTACATCAATCAACTTTGAGAAATGAAAATATGAAATATTTGCTTGGAGGGAAGGCTGATCAAAAAGAGAGGTTGAGAGTTCAGGGTTTGATTAGCAGCTTAGGATTGCAAGAAGTAGTAACTTTAATAGGTTTCATCAAGGACGAAGAATTAGCCGACCATTATTTAGCAGCCGACCTTTTTGTTATGCCAAGTATTAAGGAGGGATTTGGAATTGTATTTATAGAAGCCATAGCTTGTGGATTGAAGGTGGTAGCAGGTTCAAAAGATGGAAGTATAGAAGCAATCACTAGTAATTTGTTCGGAAGGTTAGTGGATCCTGAATCACTCGTTGAAATTGAAAAAACTATAACACATCAAATTAAAGAACCACCTCTCAATGGATCATTTGCGCAGAGAAATGTTTTGACCCATTTTGGTTTTGATGTATTCGCAAAGAAGGTGAATAATTACCTGGGAGAGCTAGGGCAGTCTATGCGCTAGTTAAAGTTTGGCTTACGAAAAAAAAATTAATAATATATTGTTCTATTTAGAGAACGAGTTCTACAAGGTTAGTGAAACATC
>Ga0207086_1021_pt1 | contig 44518 bp, 27 predicted proteins | sample Alteio_BWMinHeat_54_FD_153540 | JGI IMG/M metagenome (GOLD analysis project Ga0207086, IMG submission 153540) | Enriched cells from forest soil in Barre Woods Harvard Forest LTER site, Petersham, Massachusetts, United States -... | ecosystem: Environmental > Terrestrial > Soil > Temperate forest >... | reverse complement strand
TTCTGTACGATCACAACCCCGACGTTCCATCGTATCCTCTGTCGATCCTTGCGAACCCCGCTGCCAGTAAGTACGTCGATGGAACCGCATTTCATTTATACGGCGGCGCGTCTTCCACGCTGACGGACGTGCACAATGAATATCCAAACAAGAACCTGTATCTGACCGAGCAGTCGATCACGGGGCCCCGCGAAGGACCTCTTGCCATTGCTGCGTCCGTCAGCCGGGTCTTGATCGGCGGTACACGCAACTGGAGCCGCAATGTGCTTCTGTGGAACCTGGCCGCGGACCCGAATTACGGGCCGCACACCAACGACGGCGGCTGCACGATGTGTCAGGGAGCCATCACGATCGATGGCGACAAGATAACGCGCAACCTCGCTTTTTACGCCCTTGCGCACTTTTCGAAATTTGTGCCGCCGGGTTCCGTAAGGATAGGTTCGAATGAACTGGAGCAATTGGCCACGGTAGCCTTCATCACCCCTGAGGAACATATCGTGCTGGTTGTCTCGAATACGGGCAACTTTCCCAGGACATTCAATGTGAGATATCACGGTAAGTGGTTTACCACGAGTCTGCCTGAAGAGTCTGTGGGGACCTATGTCTGGTAGTCGTCAAGCAGAGAAATGGAAATGCACCAGCCACAGAGTTCTCGCAAAATCTGCTTTGCTTGTAGGGCTGCTCACTAGTATCGCTCCGGCTGCTGTCGCCGGCAGTGACAAGCCGGATTTCGGCCCCAACGTTTTGGTTTTCAGCCCGTCGATGTCAATGCCGGCCATCCAGCACCAGATCGATGCCGTTTATGCCACGCAGCAGCGTAATGCGTTTTTGTTTCTTCCCGGCAAATATCAAGTGGATGTGCCGGTGGGCTTTTACACGGAAGTAGTGGGACTGGGCGCTTCCCCTGATAGCGTACATATCGCTGGCAATGTGCACGCCGACGCAAGCGCGCCGCATAACAATGCTACTACGACGTTCTGGAGGGCCGCAGAAGGCTTCTCCGTAACTCCCACCGGCGGCACGATGCAATGGGCTGTCTCACAGGCAGTACCTTTTCGTCGCATGCATGTTCAGGGCAATCTCATGCTTCATCAGCATGGATGGGCAAGCGGCGGCTGGATGTCCGATGCCTTGGTTGATGGCAACGTCGATGCCGGGCCGCAGCAGCAATGGATTTCCCGAAATGCTGAATGGGGCAGTTGGACCGGCTCGAACTGGAACATGGTTTTTGTCGGAATCCCTCATCCGCCGGATGGCGAATGGCCGGAACCCCCTTACACGCAGATCGCTCGCACGCCTGTCGTGCGTGAAAAGCCTTTCCTGCATGTGGATGCGGCAGGACACTACAGTGTTTGCGTTCCATCGCTTCGGCTAGACAGTTCGGGGATTACCTGGCATGGAGGTTTCACGCCCGGCGAGTCTTTGCCGATCGACCGCTTTTATATTGCCCACCCGGATGTCGATACCGCAGCTGCCATCAATGCGCAATTGGCCAAAGGCAAAAATTTGCTTCTGACTCCCGGCATCTACAACCTGACAGAGCCGATTCACGTTACCCGTCCTGGCACGGTCGTGATGGGGCTTGGATTTGCTACTCTGAGGCCGGTTAACGGCAATGCCGCGATGACAACGGCGGACGCGGATGGCATCATCATCGCCGGTTTGCTCTTCGACGCAGGAGCCATGAAGTCTCCGGTCCTGCTCGAAGTGGGTCCAGAAGGAAGCAAAGCCAGACATGCCACCAACCCTATCTCTCTGCATGATGTCTTTTTTCGCGTAGGAGGCGCCGGAGTGGGCCGCGCGGAAGTCAACCTGAAGATCAACAGCAATGACACGATCGTGGATCACACCTGGATATGGCGTGCCGACCATGGCTCGGAAGTAGGCTGGCTCAGCAATACAAGCGACAACGGATTGGTCGTGAATGGAAGCTATGTCACTGTCTATGGACTCTTCGTCGAGCACCATCAGAAGTTTCAGGTGCTATGGAACGGCGACAATGGGCGAACTTACTTCTATCAATCCGAGATCCCTTATGATCCACCCGATCAGGCAAGTTATACAAGTGCGCCGGGTACGAATGGATGGGCTTCCTACAAGTTGGCCGATCATGTCACCGCCCATGAAGCCTGGGGTATGGGGATCTATAGTGTCTTCCTGCATCCTTCAGTGGACCTGACGCGTGCCATCGAGGTCCCCACCAGACCCAATGTGAAATTTCGCCACATGATTACGGTATCTCTGAGTAAGTATGGAGAAATCAGCAATGTCATCAACGACAAAGGCGGAGCTACGGTGTTCCACCCGCGTGTTGCGCCTAAAGTGACGACTTATCCCTAGCTGGCGAATACGGCGGGAGCCTGGGAAATAGCCCGCAAAACTCCTTCGAGACAAGCGGGCGCTGTTCTTGAAAGCGCTGGAGCTGTAAACCCAGGCGGCGTCGCGTGGCGTGGGCGTCTGAAAGAGCCCTCGGACGCCCCGTATGCTCAGCTTCTCGCGGTTGAGCGAGAAATAGATTCGAGAGGGCATCAGGTTATTGGGCGAGGTCTTCTGAGCGTTGGGATTATTTATCATCCGGAATCATGAGGCTTACATCTTATGAACACCTTGGATTCAAGAAGCAAGGATAAGGTGTGCCTCTACAGAATGGAAGCCGATGAATGATTCGCTGACGAAAAACAAGGCAGTACCAATAGCGGCTACTCCTTCGCTCGCGCTCGACAGCGAGATCCGTAACTCGTTGTGGAAGGTTGTCTTCGATAGGATCGAGTCCTATCTGCAAACTGTCGATGAGTTACCGGTCTCTCCCGTACTTAACGTTGCTGGCATTCGCAATGTTGCTGAATCGTTCAATTTTGCGCAGCCAATGGCCCCCGAAGAGACATTTCGTCTCGCCGCATCTGAACTCATACGCGGCCAGGTGCACACTCCTCACCCCCAGTATTTTGGCCTTTTCAATCCAGCGCCGGCAACGATGAGCATTGCAGCAGATGCGCTGGTTGCAACCCTGAACCCACAGCTCGCGGCATGGAGCCACAGTCCACTCGCGGCGGAAATGGAGCGGCATCTGGTGCTCTCGATTGCAGAGAAATTTGGTTTGACGCGTGATCGGGCTGACGGCGTGTTTGCCAGCGGCGGCGCTGAGGCCAATCAGACCGCGTTATTAGCTGCACTCGCGCATCGCTGGCCGAATGTGACCTCAGGCGGCTTGCGTAGCCTGAAAGAGGAGCCGATCTTTTATGTTTCCGCGGAAGGTCACCACTCGTTTTTGAAAGCCGCGCAAGCGGCAGGACTGGGAGCCAGCTCACTGCGAGAGATCGAGGTCACAGAAGATCTAAGGGTCGATCTGAATTCTCTGCGTGCCGCAATACAGCGAGACCGCACCGCCGGATACGCACCGTTTCTGCTTGTCGCTACCGCGGGCACCACAGGTGCCGGCATCATCGACCCGCTTCCCGACCTTGCACATCTCGCACAGGAAGAAGGACTGTGGTTCCACGTCGATGCGGCGTGGGGTGGAGCAGCTGCGCTGGTTCCGGAGCTTCGCTCCGTTCTCGATGGCATTGAATTGGCAGACTCCATCACCTTCGACGCCCACAAATGGCTTTCCGTGCCGATGGGCGCAGGCATGTTTCTAACGCGGGACCACGATATCCTGAGTCGCTTGTTCGCGATCCAGACCGCATACATGCCCAAAGAGGGCGAGCAGATGCACGTCACCGATCCATTTGCGCATTCGCTGCAGTGGTCGCGCCGCTTCATCGGCTTCAAACTTTTCCTGAGCCTCGCTGTTGCCGGATGGGATGGCTATGCTGCGGCCATCCGCCATCAGGCCAGGATGGGAGACCTACTGCGCAATAGATTGCTCGAAGAGAACTGGAAGATCGTCAACCGGACGCCTCTGCCAGTGGTTTGCTTCACTGATGGAGAGGCAGAGTGGGATTTAAGCGTCTGTCAGAAAGTCGCGAACGCCGTTGTCGAGTCCGGTCGCGCATGGATCTCAACCATTCAGCTCGGAAAACGAAAACAGCCCGCGCTCCGTGCCTGCATCACAAACTATCGAACAGAACCGCAACACCTCGACGCTTTGATCGCCATTCTGAATCAAGTACGCCATCTCGAACGGAAAACAGCTCACAGCTAGCATCGTGTGGCGGGCCATGCAGTTCGGAAATACATATCAACCAAGGAGAGATGCTCTCATTCTATGAACTCATCGATCGCTGAACTATTTCTCGCCTATTCCGTTCACAAGCTACGCGATATGAGAAATTGCGTTGAAACATGCTTGCTCGAACTCAATGACGAGCAGGTGTGGGAACGCAAGGCCGCACATGAAAATACAATAGGCAATCTGATACTGCATCTGTGCGGCAACATTCGCCAGTGGATCATGCATGGCGTGGGCAGAGAAACGGATGTGCGCACCAGGGATTTAGAGTTTAGCCAGAATAGCGGCCTTACGAAAGCGGAGCTGCTCACCCTTTTCGCGGCTACGATTACCGAAGCAGTCGCCGTGATAGAAGCCCTCCCACACGAAAGACTTCTTGAGCGTACCGACCCGCAGCAGCGTGGCGAAGTTTCTGTACTGGATGCAATCTATCAGGTCGTCGGACATGTGCAGCAGCACACAGGTCAAATTATTCTTCTGACGAAACAAATGTGCGCCCGAGATCTGGATTTAACGATTCCTCGGCCACGCTCATAAGTTTAAGTTGCGATTGCCGAGAAGGCATTCACTCAACAGGCCGCACATTTCGGAGATACTTCATCGATGATTAGCTCTTCTTTGCTGACGAGCTTTAAAGTCGTTCTACTGGCCGGCCTGACCTGCGGTGTGCTGGACCTAACCTGCACGCTGACAGTAAGCAAGCTCAAGGGAATCACCCCGATGCGATTACTGCAGGCCATCGCAAGCGGCATGTTAGGTCCGAAGTCTTTTGAGGGCGGAGCCGGCACCGCCGCCTTGGGATTAGGAATTCACTTTCTCATTGCTACGGTTGCGGCAGCCGTGTATTACGCCGCAAGTCGGGAAATGAGCCTTCTCATCGAACATGCTGTCCTTTGCGGCCTCCTTTACGGTATCGCTGTGCATTTGTTTATGAGCTTTGTCGTGTTGCCGCTGTCTTCACTTCAGCGTCCATTCTCGATCAAGGCCTTTTTGACGCAACTGCTCATTCACATGTTCTTTGTTGGCTTGCCTATCTCGCTTATCGTTCGTTATTTCGCCTGATTCGACATCGAGGGTGGCACATCCTCTGGACCACTGCCCCAGTGTGTGTTTGGCCTGTCCGTCATTTCCAGAACCAGCGTTCCGCCGTTGCTGATATCCGATTGCTGAAACCACGGCCTGTTGAGCGGCTTGCCATTCAGTTGAGCAGACTGAATATATTTGTTCTGTCTTGAAACTCGATTCGCAAGGATCGTAAATTCCTTTCCGTTGCCCAACCGGATAACGCTTTTGGCAAAGATAGGACTGCCAATTTCATAGACAGGGCTGCCCGGACACACCGGATAGAAACCGATTGCGCTCAGTACGTACCACGATGATGTCTCGCCGCCATCGTCGTCTCCAGGAATGCCGAGCGGCCCATCCCCATACCAGACATCCATGAGCTGCCGGACTCGTTGTTGCGTCTTCCACGGCTGGCCTGAAAAGTCGTAGAGATAAGGAATGTGGAAACTGGGCTCGTTGCCTTGAGCGTAGAGACCGACAAGTCCGGTCGCATCTGGAAACTGGTTAAGGAAGCGAAATTTTGATGTGCCGTATTGTTCCACGAACAAGCGGTCTAGTTGAGTATTGAATGGTTCGCGGCCGCCCATCAGACGAATCAGCCCGGCAACGTCATGCTGCACGTTGAAGGTATAGATCCACGAATTCACTTCGGTGAAGTAATCGCGGCCGCCTTGTCCGCCGCCGAGTTTGGGATCAAAATCCGCGACCCACTCGCCATTGGTGCTTTTCGGAGCCATGAACCCTATATTCGGGTTGAAGAGATTTTCATAGTTATGCGCGAGCTTCGTGAAGTAAGTGGCATCCGACTCTTTGCCAAGTGCCTTGGCAAGCTGAGCCACACACCAGTCGTCATAGCTGCTTTCAAGCGTGACCGACGCGGCCTGCCGCAGTTCGCCTGTCACCTCGGGCACAGTTTCGCTTTCACCCTTGGCCAGTGCGGGAAAGAATCCCTTATCGAAATACACTTTGTCTAGACTTGTGAGTGGTCCACGCCGCCACGGAAGCATCGTCGCCTCCGTCGCGTTCTTCCGCATCGCCGCATATGCCACATTGACGTCGAAATCTCGATACCCTTTCGCGTAGGCGTCCAGAATAAGCGCAGCCGCATGGTGACCAATCATCACAGATTGATCGCCTGCCGCCGAAGGAAAAGAAGGCAGCCAGCCGCTCTGCTCATACATGCGGAGATACGACCGGATCATATCCTGTTGCCCATTCGCATCCAGCAACATTTGCAATGGATGCAAGGAACGATAGGTATCCCAGATGCCGTCATCGATGTAGAAGTCGTGGCCTTCCGCGTTATGAACCGCATGATCGTATCCGCTGTAGTACCGGCCATCCTCGGTAATGTCAGTCATGCGCCCGAGAGAGCGATACAGAGCGGTATAGAAAATCGTGCGCTGCTGCTCGCTACCGCCCGTGACGTCTATCTTGCCAAGGGCGCTGTTCCAGACAGCCTGTGTTTTCGCCTTTACCTGGTCGAAATCCCATTCTGGAATTTCACGTTCCAGGTTGCGCCGGGCCTGTTCCGCGCTAATGTAGGAGATTCCGACTCGAACTTCGATCTGCTCTCCACCATTCGTCGCAGTATCGGTTACAAATCCGATCTGGTTGCCAACGCGCTTCTCCACGAGTGAAAGATCATCACCCTGCCACGTCATGTAGGCACGAACCGGCTTGGAGAATTTCACATAGAAATACTCCCTGGTCTCGCCTGCGGCTCCCGAAAGTTCTCCAACGGGACCGACGATCTTTTCGCTTCCCTGTATCGCCGTACTGCTTAGAACGGCGAGCTCAGAATCATCCTTCATGCTGAGGGCCAAGTGCGCATGAGCACTGGCGGGAAAAGTAAACCGGTACAAGGCCGCCTGTGCACTTGTCGTTAACTCAGCCTTGATATTCCACGTTTGAAGATCCACAGCATAGTAATACGGAGTTGCAGTCTCAAAGTCGTGATCAAAGTCAGAAGCATAGTCCTGTGGACGGCTGCTGCTATTGCCGACAGACGCCATCAAAATGGCGGGGCCAACCGGAAATCCGTAAATCTTGTCCGCCAGATAGCGGTCTGTAATCCCCGGCGTAGTCACCGGAGCCACTCGCATCATCCCATGGGGGTATTGAACGTATGGAACAGTAGCAGTGAGTAGCTGTCCAATCCCTCCAATGTTTGGAGAAACATAGTCCGCAGGGTTTTTAGTTTGCTGTCCTTCTAGTCCTAATACGCAACTGGTAAAAATTGCCGGAAATATCAAAGCACGCAAATATTTTCTGATTCGTGTCATTCCTTAACTCTCTGTTGTTCCTGTTTCCCCGGTCTGCCGCATCTCAGATTCACTCCACCTGTTGGGTCAACCCGGATCAGTGGCGTAAAGAAAACTGCCTGCTTAGGGACGCTTCGGAGGAACCGCCAACCCATACGGTATAGCTTCCCGGCTCGACAGCCCATTTCCCTTCTGCGTTCCACACTGCAAGCTGCTCTTGCGGAATGCGAAAGGTGACGGTCTTTGTTTCCTGCGGCTTCAGGCGTATTCGCGAAAAACCTTTCAGCGAGCGGTCTGGCGTTTCGACGCTGCTCACATCCTGTCGCAAATAAAGCTGGGCCACCTCTTCGCCTTCGCGATCCCCCGTATTTGTCACATCGGCCGTCACCACGATATCGCCTCCACTGCCCGGCGCCGGAGGCTGTGCAGCAAGATGATCGTAGCGGAAGGTGGTATAGCTCAGTCCAAACCCAAAAGGAAACAGCGGTTTCCCGTCGTCATCCACATATTTGCGCATCCGCGAGGGGTCGCTGTTATAGAAGACCGGCAACTGCCCGACGCTGCGCGGAAAAGTAATCGTCAGGCGTCCGGCCGGATTGTTCTCGCCGAAGAGAGTCTCGGCAATTGCCTTGCCGCCGAATTCGCCCGGATACCACGCTTCCAGAATCGCGGGAACATGCTCCTTTGCCCATCCGATTGTCAGCGGCCTGCCATTTTCAAGGACAAGGACCACAGGCTTACCCGTAGCAACCACGGCCTCCAACAGCTGTGCCTGATTTCCCGGCAAGTCGAGATTGGAGCGATCAAAACTCTCTCCTGAGATACCCTGCCATTCTCCCAAGCCCAAAATCACCACATCCGCATCTTTCGCCATGGCTACAGCCGCTGGAATATCTTTGCCTGCATCGAAGGTGACTGTTGCCTGGGAAACAAGCGTGCGGATGCCGTCAAGCAGGCTGATGTGCTCACCGTTCTCCTCCTTTTCATAGTCGCCATAGCGCGCCACGTCGGCATTGGGACCGATGACGGCAATGCGTTGTACAGACTTTGAAAGCGGCAGCAGACGGCCATCATTCTTCAGCAGCGTCATAGACTGACGCGCCGACTCCAGCGAGAGCGCAAGGTGCTCCGGCGATCGATGCACTCGAGCGTTGAGGCTCGGATCAACCAATGGATGATCGAATAGTCCCAGGGCAAACTTCACGCGAAGCACGGCGCCCACAGCCCGGTCCAGATCCGCCTGCGAAAGAGACCCTTCGTGTACGCAGTCGATCAGCGCTTTCTGGAAAACATCATGATCGAAGTCGTAGAACTGCATGTCTACCCCCGAGCGGATGGCCATGCACGAGGCGTCTTTTGGCGTTGCAGCAACGTGGTGCACTTTGTACAAACGCTGGATCGCGCCGAGGTCCGAGAGCACAAATCCCTGAAAGCCCCATTCATCGCGGAGAATCTTCTTTAACAGAAACGGATCGGCGGTAACAGGGATACCGTCAATCTCGTGGTAAGCAGCCATCGTAGCCATGGCATGTCCCTCACGAAAAACAGGCTCAAACGGCTTCAGCATCACCGAGCGCAGCTCACGCTCGCCGATATGCACCGGCGATGTATTCGTGCCGCTCTCAGGAGAACCATGCCCGGCAAAATGCTTTGGTTCGCTCACAACGGTATGATCCGTGTTCAGGCTCTCGCCCTGCGCGCCGCGCACATATGCCAGGCCAAGCTGCCCGGTCAAATAAGGATCTTCTCCGAAATCCTCTTCAACGCGTCCCCAGCGTGGCTCGCGCGCGAGATCGAGCACAGGCGCGAGAATCATATCAACGCCGGTTGCGCGAGCTTCTGCCGCAATGGCTGCGCCGGTCTCCTGTGCGATCTCCGGGTTCCAGGTAGCGGCAAGGTTGAGCGGAGTAGGAAATACCGTTCCGGTGTTGAAACCATGAAGCCCCTCTTCAATGAAAAGAGCTGGAATGCCCAGACGGTTATGCCCGATGACCCACTTCTGGAGGGCATTCGCCTGCTCCGGCGTCGGATACAAGTCGTGGACCGACCCCACTCCAAGATCTCCCCATAGACCCTGCGCCTTTTCCGGAAGAAAAACGGCGTCGGCAGCCGCATGGGTATCGTCCATGTGCTTATCCACAAGATCCTTGGCCCCGGCATACATATCCAGTTGCCGGACCTTTTCTTCCACAGTCATGCGGCGCAACAGATCGTCCACGCGCTTGTCTATGGGAGCGCCAGCCTGTTGGTACAAGGCTTGCTTTGCAGTCGCCGGCTTTGAAGGTTGAGCCAGCGCTGGGCTGAGATGGGCCAGACACACGAAACCCGCGGTCAGTAGGAGAGCACTCCGCATCATGGTTCCTTTCGAAATATCCGCAGTGCGGAGATGATTTCTCCAATATATATGGCCGTCTTGCAAAGCGATGGATCCCCACCTCGAAGGGCACAGTCTTCATCTCTGCGGTCAAAGCGAAAACCCACGTCTCTGCTGATCTGGCGTCCTTAATATCTCCCTGTTTATACCGGGCGTTTTGGCCTCGAACGATACCCGGCCCTCTGCATTTACATCTCGCAAATAACACAAAATAAAAGACTTTTCTGAAAAGTTTGCATGTAAAGACCTGATTGCCTTACTGCAAAGACCTTATCTGCCCAATATTCCGGCCCCTATAAGAACCGTGCCTTGAAAGGCTCTGATCCAGCCGCCTATTTCAGCGAGACACGAACTGCTCAGGGCGCATTGGATCGGATGTGATGTCACATTTTGGAGGCTAAATTGAAAAGAAAAAGATTTCTATATTGGGGCAAGCTAACGATCTTGCTCACCTTAGTTGTAAGCTACCCATCTTGGATCAAAGCACAACTGGCAGTCACGACGGCGACCCTCAGCGGCACGGTGACGGATGCAACCGGAGCGGTCGTACCCCAGGCCGCCGTAAGGCTCTCAAGCAGGGAGCAGGGTGTGGCCCGCGTTTTCACCACGGACGAAAACGGGCACTATACCTTCTCCCAGTTACCTCCCGCTACATACAGTCTTGACATTGAGATCAACGGGTTTAAGAAGTATCAGCAGGTCGGAATTGTGCTCGATGCGGCGCAATCGGCCACGCAAAACGTTACCCTGACTTTAGGCTCCGCTACCGAGCAGGTGGTTGTGAACGCCCAGGCGTCGCTGCTCAACACGGATAACGCAAACCTGTCGGCGGATCTCGACTCGAAGCAGGTCGTCGAACTCCCGCTTAACCTCAGAAATGTCTACGGCCTTGCCACTCTCAACTCCTCAGTAAACAACACCTCGGAAGGCCAGATGCTGCTCGGCGGCGGCGGTCCCAGCACCGATGACGCGGATCAGGACATATCCTTCCTCAACTTTGCCGGCGGCTTCTTCGGAACGTCAGCCTATCTACTCGATGGTGCATGGGATACCGATCCGGAGTGGGGCGCTGTGGATTATGTGCCCTCGGTAGATGCAGTGCAGGAATTCAAAGTCCAGAACAACTCCTTCACCGCACAGTATGGATGGAGCACAGGCAACGTGGTGAACGTCGTCACGAAATCGGGCACCAGTTCATTCCACGGCGACGTGTACTCGTTCTATCGCAATTCTTCGCTTGATGCCAACCTTTGGTTCAATAACCATAACAATCTCAGTAAAGGCAATTTCACCCGCAACCAGATCGGCGCTTCGGCAGGCGGCCCGCTCTACATTCCCGGTCTCTACAGGCAACGTGAAAAGACCTTCATCTTCGGGCTTTACGAACATCTGAACCTGGCCACGCCGGCAAACAGCACGTTCACCGTTCCCGATGCCAATTTTCTCGCCGGAAATTTTTCCGAACTTCTCGGCCCCCAGATGGGCACGGATGCTCTTGGACGTCCTATTTACTTAGGCCAGATTTACGATCCGCGCAGTACCCGCACTATAACCGCAGGCCAGGTGGATCCCAGAACAGGCCGCATAGCAACCCAATCGGGCTACATACGTGATCCCATCCAGAACAATGACATCACCACGCTGGGTCCGCTCGACCCAATTGGAGCAAAGCTAGTCAGCTACTTTCCAAAGCCAAACGGATCCGGAATCACGAATAATTTTGTAGCCACAGGAACGAATCCTGCCAACTCCGACGAATACCTGATCCGCGTGGACCACAACATCAACAGCGGCTCACGTTTCTACTTCCGCTACTCGTACAAAAATGAGTTTAAAACCGGCACGCCCGACTATTGGGGTTCCGACAACGATGCCGGTCCCGGCAACGCCCGCCCGAATAACCGCTGGAATATGGCAGCCGGATTCAGCCATGTTTTCAGCCCAACCCTGACCATGAATATCATGTCCGGAGTGGAAGTCTGGCATGAGACCTCCACCAACCAATCGAGAGGGTTTAAACCTACAAGCCTGGGCCTGCCGTCCTATCTGGACACAAACAGTCCCGAGTTCCCCATCGTGAAAATCGGCAGCCAGTCTCCACTCGGCCCACTGACGAATGAAACGGTAACCAACCACGGCCCAATCGGCAGCGTCGCTGTTGATCTAATTAAGAGCCTCGGCCGGCACACGCTGAATTTTGGATTCATGTACGTCGAGCAGCAGGACGATCAGGCAAACTTCTTCCAGTCCACCCTGCAGTCAAACGGCACATTCACCAATGGACCAGACCCAAACAGCGCAACCGGTTTCGCAACTGGAAACGGGCTGGCGCAACTGATGCTTGGTGTCCTCGATGGCGGCGCTACAGGAACGACATACAATCCCGCCGTTGCTACCCACTATTTTGGCTGGTACGTCCAGGATGACTGGAAGGTAACTCCGAAGCTGACTCTGAATCTCGGCCTCCGCTATGAGATTCAGACAGCCCCCACCTATCGTCATAACGTCGCATCCGTCTTCAATCCCAACGCTTCGAATCCAATCGGGACAACTATCGGACAGACATTGCCGGGAGCGCTGCAGTTCCTTTCCAGCAATCAGCGGGGTTCTTACGATACGAACTTCGATAACTGGGCGCCGCGCGTAGGGTTCACCTATCAGACGCTCCCCAACTTCGTTGTCCGCGGCGGATACGGCATCTTCTACCCGCCATCGATATCCTGCTGCTTCCTGGCGCAAAACTCCGGCTTTGCTAGTCAGACCAATATTCCTTACACACTGAATACCATTACGCCGAATCCTGCCGTTACCATGGCGAATCCCTGGCCGAATGGTTTTATCCCGATTACCGGGAACTCCCTGGGTGAGCTGCAACAGGTTGGAAACTCCGTGAGCAGCAACTTCAGACAACGCTCCTCCAGCTATGTCCAGCAGTACCTGCTGGGCTGGCAATGGGCTATCGCCCCCAACGACGTGCTGGACGTGAACTATGTCGGGAATCGCGGAACGCACTTGATCACCAGCTCGCTCAACCGGAGCCAGTTGAATCCGACATACCTGCCCCTCGGTCAGTCAACGCTCAACGCTCTCGTTCCCAACCCGTTTTATGGGGCGATTGCTGCAGGAACCAGCAGCTGCGCGCTGGATCAGCCAACGATAGTGCAATCACAGCTCCTTCAGCCCTTCCCGCAGTTTTGCGGCGTTGCCGAAGCCGACGCTCCCGTGGGCTTCTCCAACTACAATGCTCTGCAGGTCAATTTCAACCATCGCTTCAGCAAAGGCCTGACTGCGCTCGTCTCCTACACCTATTCCAAGTTCCTGGATAACGTGGAGGGCAACAACTCCTGGTCGTATTCCGGCAATGCCGGACCGGCAAACAATTACGACCTGGCCGCCGAAAAGAGTGTGGACGGTTCGGACACGACACATAGCCTGGTAGCCAATTACATTTATGAGCTCCCCATCGGGCGCGGAAGAGCGGTCGGAGCGAACATGAACCGCCTGGAAAATGCCGTATTCGGCGGATGGGAAGTCTCGCAGATTGCCACTTTCAAGTCGGGCATTCCCCTCAGCATCAGCGGCGCTGACATTGCCTCCTATGGAGGCAACCCGAGGCCGGACGTCGTCGGAGACGTGCACGTGGCGCATCCGAACATTCACGAATGGTTCAATACCGGAGCCTTTGCATACGCTCCCTACGGCACCTTCGGAACCGCTCCGCGCTTCTTCTCTTACCTTCGCGGTCCCAATTACCAGAACTGGGATACCTCGCTCATGAAAAACTGGCAGTTCACTGAATCCATGCGACTGCAGTTCCGGGCAGAGCTGTTCAACACCTTCAACCACCCGCAGTTCTATGCTCCAGAGAACGGCGGCGCTGCCTATACGGGATGCGACCCCAATGCGCAGGCATCGTGTCAATCCGGTCTCGGGCAAATCACAAACGCCTTTCCCAGCCGCACGGTGCAATTTGCAGGAAAGTTCTACTGGTAATCGCTACTTGAGAATTTCTCCAACATTGCTGTCGGTGGTCCTGCTGGTCATTCCCCAACTCGGGGTTGGCCAGCAGGATCAATCCCCTCAACTCGCTTCGTTATTGTCCGCAGCCCAACAGGCGCAGGCCGCAAACGACTATGCCGCTGCGGCAGCAGATTATAAGCAAGCCGTAAAACTTCAAAACGATATTCCCGAGCTGTGGGCAGATCTTGGACTCATGCAGCATGAAACGGGAGATTACACTGCGGCGATTCAAAGTTTTCAGGAAGCAAACCGGCTGAAACCGTCTCTCTATGTTCCCAATCTCTTTCTCGGAATCGACTACGTTCATACGGGAAAGGCAAAGGACGCCATTCCATTGCTGCTGAAAGCAGAGAAGATGAATGATGCCGATCCGCTTCCCTCTCTTACCCTTGGGCGCGCCTATTCCTCATTGGGCGAGTTCTCGCAGGCGGCGCGTGAGCTTCGGCATACAGTCCATCTGGATGCCAAACAAAGCTCGGCCTGGTTTGCTTTGGGTATTGCCTCCCTCAGCCAGGAAGAAGAGGACTCACGCAAGATGGTCAAAGACGATCAGGATTCGTCGTACGCAAAGGCCTTGTTTGCCCAATCGCTGGTCAAGCAATCCAGGTATAAGGAGGCAGCCGGCTTATACGAGAGCGTTCTCGCTTCCAAAGATCAGCCTCCATGCATGCGTTCGGAACTGGGCTTTCTGTATCTGAAGCAGCGCGACGAAGACCATGCTGCACTGGAGTTCAGCGCGGAGCAAAAAGCAAGTCCGGAGTGCATGCTGGCGCTTCTGGGCAAGGCGCGTCTTCGCATGAATACGGTATCATCAAATGAAAATGAAGAAGCGCTTTCACTCCTTCATGAAGTATGGGCCCGCGATCCGGGCTTTCTTCTTTCCAGCTTGCCCTCCCTGTTTGAAGGAATGCCGGATGAGCAGACCGATCGCTTTCTGGACTTCCTGAGCCGGCAATACGCTTCAGGCAAAATAGACAACGCCTTTTACGTGCCGTTTTCGCAGACAGTTCACGGCGTATCGGCTCCCTTTGAAGAGACCGCTTTCATGCGCCATGCAAGCCAACCCGCATCTTCCGTATCTCCTTCGACGATCCAGCATTTGGCTGAAAAGGATTACGCGTCAGGTCACTATGGCCTGTGTGACAGCCGCTTAAGGAACAGCCTAGGCAACCGCGACGCGAGCGCGCTGCAACTGCTGGCCACATGTGCTTTTCTCACCGGCGACTACGAATTGTCCTCCGATGCCGGCCGCGAGCTCCTGGCCTTGTCTTCGCACCCGACGGCGGCAGCACTCTACTGGTCGATCAAGGCCAATGAAAAACTGGCTTTTCAGTCCCTGGCGCATTTCGAGCAACTCGAACCCAATTCAGCCAGAAGCCACATCCTCCTTGGCGATATTTACCGTCAGCGGGAGAGATATGACGACGCGCAGGGCGAATACACAAAAGCGCTGGATATCTCTCCCAACGATCCTGCTGCTCTCCTCGGATTGGCATTTGCCTATTTTGCAGGGGCAAATGTGGCCAAGACCATTGATACAGCACAGAAAGCACTGCTCCAAAGCCCCGACGATCCGGAAGTAAACCTGCTGATGGGCGAAGCGCTGATTTCTCAGCACAAGTTCCCCGATGCCGAGCCATTTTTACTGAAAGCCTTGCGAGCCAAGCCGCAGATGCTTCCGCATGTGCATGCATTGCTCGGCAAAGTGTACGACGCGGACGGAAAGACGCAGGAAGCGATCAGCGAATTGAAAATGGGTTTGGAAAGCGATCAAGACGGCGGCCTTCATTACATGCTGGCCCGGCTCTACCGCAAGATTGGCGACACCGCGGACGCGGACGCGGCTCTCGAACAAATGAAGGTGCTCCAGCAAAGGCGGCGTGAAGGTGCCGTCATCGCCTTTGAGGATTCGCACCCTTCCAGTCTTGACGATGCGCCGTAGGCGGAATCATCACATTAACTGCTCAGGCACAAATCATGTTCACTTCAGGAATACCTATGCGAAGACTTTGCGTTCTCGGTGCAACACTTTTTATTTTCGCGGCTCCGCTCTCTTCCGTTCTTCATGCTCAAGAGCAAATTGGGAAAGACAAGACACTTATCCTCGACCATGCAACCACCTTTTCCGCCTTGGACGATGGAGTTGCCATCGAAGCAGGTTCGATACGGGAGCAAATCACAGCCTTACGCGACGACGTCATCCGAATTCGCATTGTGCGAAGCAATGCTCCCCAGGAAGACGCCTCCTGGGCTGTTCTTCCCAATGCGCTTCGCAGCCGGATCAAGGTAAGTCCGGAATCTTCCGCGACATCTTTCGGCTTCCGCACGCATGCGCTGGTGGTGCAGATTGCGAAAACCAATCTGCAGCTGACCGTCCGCGATCTGACAGGAAAGATCGTGCAACAGGATGCCCTGCCGGTTCGCTTCGAAGGCAACAGTTTTCGCACCTACAAGATCATGCCGCTGGACGAGCATTACTTTGGGCTGGGCGACAAAACCGGCCCTCTCGACCGCCGCGACGGAGCCTTCTCCCTCTGGAACACGGATGCGTACCGTTTTCAGGAATCGACCGATCCCATCTATAAAAGCATTCCCTTTTTCATGACCTATAAAGCAGGCGTGACTACCGGGGTATTTCTTGATAACACATGGCGGACCAGCTTCGATTTCGGCAAGGAGCTACCCGACGTCTATTCCTTCGGCGCAGTGGATGGTCCGCTGAACTACTATCTGATCTATGGACCGTCTACGAAGCAGGTTCTTCAATCGTACGCTTGGCTTACCGGGACTCCGCCTCTGCCGCCACTGTGGACGCTCGGTTTCCAGCAGTCCCGTTACAGCTATATTCCGCAATCGCGAGTGATAGAAGTGGCCGACCGGCTGAGAGCCGACCGTATTCCTGCCGACGCCATTTATCTCGACATCGACTTCCAGGAGAAGAATCGTCCCTTTACCGTCGATCGTGCTCTTTTTCCCGATTTTCCCGGCATGATCGCGGAGCTCAAGGCTAAAAACTTTCACGTCGTCGCGATTACCGATCTGCACATCGCGAAACTTCCCGGGCAAAATTATCTGCCCTATGACAGCGGTATCGCCGGCGACCACTTCGTAAAGAATCCCGATGGGTCGATATTTTCCGGCCGTGTCTGGCCCGGCCCTAGCGTCTTTCCTGATTTCACGCAGCAACAGACGCGCGCATGGTGGGGAACGCTTTATCGCGAGTTCCACGATGTAGGCGTCAGCGGCTTTTGGAACGACATGAATGAGCCCTCCGTATTCGATTCGCCCACGAAGACGATGCCGCTCGACGTCGTCCATCGTATCGATGAGCCTGGGTTCTCCAAACGAACAGCAACGCACGCCGAGATTCACGACATGTACGGCATGGAGAATTCGCGTGCCACCTTCGAAGGCTTGAAAACGCTTGATCCGGGCACGCGCCCCTTTGTCCTGACGCGCGCCACGTACGCGGGCGGCCAGCGCTATGCGGCTACATGGACGGGCGACAACAGCAGCACCTGGAATCACCTCCGGATGTCAACGATCATGCTCGAGAACCTGGGTCTGAGCGGATTTGCTTTCACCGGTGCGGATGTGGGGGGATTCATCGGTACGCCGCCGCCGGATCTGCTGACAAAGTGGCTGGAAATCGCAGCGTTTCAGCCGATCGACCGCGATCACACGGAGAAAGGAACCGGCGATCAGGAGCCTTGGGTCGGCGGCCCTGACCACGAATCCATCCGCCGCCGGTTTATCGAAGAACGCTATCGCCTGATGCCCTACCTCTATACGCTGGCAGAGGAGGCTTCTCGCATAGGTTTGCCGGTGGTGCGCCCGCTGTTCCTGGAATATCCAGACGCCGCCCCGGACCATCATCCCATCGATATCGATTCTGGCGCATCGGGAGAATTTCTACTGGGCCGCAATTTGCTGATCGCAGCGCCGCCCTATCCTGACCAGCTCGATCGTTATACCGTCGAATTCCCATCGGAGTCCTGGTATGACTATTGGACCGGTGAAAAAATCCCACAGCCGCCTCCGGTGATCTCCGATCCGGCTCAGCCGGCAAACGCAGCTGCACAGGTGCCTCTTACCATCTCTGTGCAACCGGAATTGGGTACGCTCCCCGTTTTTGTACACGGAGGATCGATCCTGCCCATCGCTCCGCTGGTGCAGAGTACAAACGAACAGCCCCAGGGACCGCTCACTCTGCGTGTGTATGCAGGCGACGACTGCCATGGAACGCTGTATCAGGATGACGGGCGAAGCTACGCATACCAGAACGGCAGCTTCCTCCGCGTAAAGTTCGATTGCCAGATAGGGGCCGATGGCCTCCATGTACGAGTGAGCCCGCGCGAAGGATCCTATGTCCCTTGGTGGAAAAATCTGCGCGTCGAAGTGTATGGCTGGAAGCCGGTGAAAAATACTGCGCTGGTGAATGGAAAAACATCGCCGGAAGCAGCAGCTCCCATTGCAAATGGCCTGGCAATCACCTTTCCCGACGACAGTCGAGGGGTGGAGCTGCACCTGGAGTAATAGAGTAACGGAGTAATGCGATGAGGAACCGTCGGCAATCCATCCGCGACGGCTCCTCACCGCTGTCGTGAACGCTACTTGCCTGCAGGGTAACCGTGAAGCTGCGGGCCGACGATATTCGAAAAGTTATAGTTGTGGCGACGGTCATCATCGATGGTCCAGAACATCGCGCCGGTCATGTTGGGATAGCCAGCAGGACTAAGCAGCTTGTACCGGGTTCCTGCGGGAGCCTTGCCGGTGATGATGTACTCCAAAGCCTGGCTCACCACCTTCGGTTCCGCATCGCTCGTGTAAAAACCCACGGCAACCTGGTTGCCCGGCATCGGCGGAAAGAACTGCTTCGGATCGCCTCCCACGTTGAACCCGTGCAGCAGGAGTTCTGTCATAGCGGCGTGATAGTCCACCGTCCCAGGCTGATAGATTTCCCCATCAAGCCCCTGCAGTGGCGGTGTGTTGTAGTCCTGCACGTCGATAAAGGACAGAATGTCGCGGATGGCATAGGTGATGGCAAGATACGAACCGAACTGACCGCCATAACTCGGATAGCCGGAAGGAATCTGCGTACCTTCGGGCACGAGGCTGATCATGAAATTCGGGCCGAAGTGATCGTGCAACTGGCGCAGGGCCGAGATCAGATTCACGATGGACGGCGTCGTGGGATGCCGGAAGTCCGTATCTCCCGGATCGATAGAAAGAGACGGGCTTTCAAAGTCGATGTCGATCCCATCGAAACCATATTCGCTGACGATATTGGTAACAGAGGAAACGAAATTCGGAACGCGTTTCGGGTCGGCCAGCGTGAAGTGTTCGCCACCTCCGCCGAGTGAGATCATGACCTTCTTGCCCTGGCTCTTCAACGCGGCAATTTCGGCCTTGAACTGCGCAGCGTCGAATCCAGTGGGTGTATGAAACTGCATCGTCCCTTCCGGCGCATTTTTGTCCGGTGTAGAGAAGGCGACGATGATCACGTCCCACTGCGGTGAAATTTCGTGAAGCGGGAAGGTTGAGCCTTCACCGCCGTAGCCTTCCCAATAACCGATAAGCTTGTGCCCATTCGGCGAGCCGCTCAACGGGATCGCTGCAGCCGTAGGCTTTGGAGGCGCCGTCCGGCTCCCATTGCTGGACCGTCCACGACGTGGCGGACAGGCTTTGGCGGGTTCGGTAAGCACCTGCGCATCAGGGAAGCTGAACGTATTGCCAAGACCCTCAGCAACACCCGTATACCAGGGCAGCAGGGCTACATTCTGCAGGTGATATATGCCTCCGTCTGTATGGGCAACGAACGGCTTCGATGAAGGAATATTGTTCTTTGGATTGGTATTTGTCGGTTCAAGCAGGAAATAGGAGGACGCAACACCCGTGCCGCCGCACCGTCCCTGGTCTCCCGCAGATACGGAGGCAAGACGCATCCATGCCGGGAAAGCATTGCCCGGAGCGTTAGCGTTGCCGACTGGAAACATCGGATCATGCAATGGATCGTGGATAAACTCGGCAAGCTGCTGGGTGAGCGGCTGCACATCGCTGTCTTCCACAACGCTGGGTGCGGCATGGAGATACGAGCCGAGCACGAAGGAGTTTCCTGTAGCGTTGTCGACACCGTGCGTCCCCCAGGAGCAGCATTCCGTCGCATCTCCATCGGCGTAGTAAGTGGTGTTGCGCGTCATAGCGATGACGAGCTTCCCATCCTGCCTGGGAAGCTGCTTGAAGAGCTCCCGCTGCAAAAACTGAACATCCACGACGGCAAAAGATCGACCGCTCTTCTTTGAAGTGAGAATGTAGCCGTAGCCGACAGGTACGGTAATCTTCACCGGCTTCACCTCCGGCTTGCCCAGCAGCGTGTGCCACTCCTCAGCCTTGGGGAAGGTCGTGCGCAGCATCGCATCGGCATACTGTGTGTTACCGCCAGAAGGAAAAGCGTAATTAGAGAAGATGGGCGAACGAAGAACACTGGGTACGTCCGCGGTTGCATCCATGATGAAGGGTTTGCCGTCGATCTTCTTCGCATCGAAGGAGAGCGTGACCGGAACGAGCACGGTGGGGATACTAGTAGTGCCTCCCTGTGCTGGATCGCGGCCGGCAAGCGTGTAGGAGCCGGTGCCAACGGCTTGCTTGAACGTGGGCACCGTACCTTGTCCGCGAGTGGATTGCAGCGACAGGACGAAGAAGAAGAAAAATACAAGGAGCAGGCAGATAGATTTGCTACGCATATCCGGCTTTACGGGACCTCTGACAAGGGATGGAAGATGTATGAGCCAGCTTCTTCCATGCGAGCCATGAAAGCAACAGAAGGCTACAATATTTATCGTCGACCCGCATCCTTTGATGGTAAATCGCTTCTCGCCCGTAACCGGCAAACGACAAAAAACAGCACTCGCATCTTCAACGAAGTGCACACCGCATTGTGTGAATGGAGTGTGCTTCTCAGTGGGTGGCCCTGCATTCGTGATAGAAACTAGATATATGTCGCCTCTCACCCCGGAGATGAGCCTCGTTCTCTCGCAGATCCGCCAATTGGCCTCAGTCGCGCCTACTCTGGAATCTCTGCAAAAAGGGATGGTCGATTCCATTGCCCGGCATCTTCCTTACTGCAATTGGACCGGGTTCTATATGCTCGACCCTGCCGATCCCGAGACACTGATTCTGGGCCCTTTTGTCGGTGATCCGACCCCGCATGTGCGTATCCCGGTGACTCAGGGGATTTGCGGAGCTGCAGTCGCATCCGGAAAAACGGTAATCGTCGACGATGTCAATGCTGACCCGCGCTATCTTTCATGCTCGATCGAGACGAAATCCGAGATCGTTGTTCCCATCTACGCGCACGGCGTCGTCGTTGGCGAAATTGACATCGACAGCCATAACTCCACCGCATTTACGGAAACAGATCGCGCATTCCTCGAAGAATTGGCTCGCGTTGTCGGAGCCTATATGGAAGAGCATCCCGATAAACCCCTCACACAGTGATCCTGAATTACAGATGGCATGATCGCACCACATTGCTCTGTGCCGAAAAACAAACTGTTCAAAATCTGTAACCTCTATCCGCCTTTCGTAGTCTCACAGACGGGACACATCGGTCGCGCCATTAATTGACGGGCCTCGTGCCTCGATGCTTGGCACGGCGAGCCTCGGCTTATTCCGAATGGCACCGATTTAAGGGAGTGGACGAGCTACATGTTGCTGCTTTTCCTGGCATATTTCGGCGGCATCCTCACCATCCTCAGCCCGTGTATCCTCCCGGTTCTCCCCTTCGTCTTTGCGCGCTCCGACCAGCCCTTCCGCAAAAACGGCCTTCCTCTGCTCGCTGGCATGGCAGTCACTTTCGCGCTGGTCGCCAGCCTCGCTACTGTCGGAGGAGGATGGGCTGTCCGCGCCAATCAGTTTGGCCGCATCGCCGCGCTCGTTCTCTTTGGGATATTCGGTCTCACCCTGCTTTTTTCTTCACTGGCCGAACGTCTCTCGCGCCCGCTTGTGCAGCTTGGCAGCAGGCTTTCGCGGAACTCCGATTCCGGCCCGAGCATCGTTAACTCCTTTTTGCTGGGCATTGGAACAGGCCTGCTATGGGCACCCTGTGCCGGCCCGATTCTCGGGCTCATCCTCACAGGAGCAGCCCTCGGCGGTGCCAGCGCTCATACCGCGATCCTTCTTTTTGCCTATGCTGCCGGAGCGGCCACCTCGCTAACGCTTGCTTTACTTGCCGGGGGCCGCGTCTTCGCTGCTATGAAACGCTCTCTCGGCGCCGAAGAATGGATCCGACGCATTCTTGGAGTCGCCATACTGGTTGGCGTCGTAGCTGTTGCCTTTGGCCTGGACCGTGGCGTGCTCACACGTATCTCTCTGGCCAGCACCTCGAATCTTGAGCAGCGCCTCGTCGATCGCTTTCATCCTGCGAAGCAGCAGAAGATTGTCATCAACCAGACCATCGACATTACCGACACGGATGCCGCGCCAACGACTCTGCCCGATCTCTCCGGCGCAACTGCCTGGATCAACTCCCCGCCGCTCACCCCTGCGTCACTCCGCGGCAAGGTTGTTCTCGTCGACTTCTGGACCTACTCCTGCATCAACTGCCTGCGCACGCTGCCATACGTCAAGGCCTGGTACGCCAAATACAAGGACAGCGGCTTTGTCGTCCTTGGCGTGCATACTCCCGAGTTTCCGTTTGAGAAAGACGAATCGAACGTCCGCAAAGCTGTGCACGACCTCGGCATTCTCTATCCCGTCGCGATGGACAATGACTACAGCATCTGGCAAAGCTTCAATAACCAATACTGGCCTGCGCACTACTTTATCGATGCCACGGGCCGCATCCGCTATCACCAATTTGGCGAAGGCAACTACGATCAGTCCGAAGCGTGGATTCGCAGTCTCCTCGAAGAGGCCGATCATCAGCCGATCTCTGCCACTCCTACCAGCGTCGCTGCCACCGGCACAGAAGCCGCTCCGGATTCGAACGATGTCCAGTCACCTGAAACTTACATCGGCTACGACCGGGCGGCGAACTTCGCCTCACCCGGAGGATTCAAGCAGGACACCCCGCAGGAATACGACGCACCCGCAACGCTGACGCTCAATCAGTGGGCACTGGCAGGCAAATGGAAGGATGAAGAGCAGATCGCAACCTTACTCTCGCCAACGGGCAGCATTGTCTATCGCTTCCACGCCCGCGATCTTCACCTCGTACTTGGACCGTCGAAGGACGGCAAACCCATTCGGTTCCGTGTCACGATCGATGGAAAAGCCCCCGGCGCAGATCACGGTATGGATACCGACGCAAACGGCTATGGCACAGTAACAGAAAATCGCTTGTATCAATTGATCCGGCAGCAGAACGGTGTGCAGGATCGTACTTTCCGAATAGAATTTCTTGGTCCGGGAGTGCGGGCCTATTCATTCACCTTCGGTTAGGCATTTCTTGTCTGAAGCAGTCTAGAGCTCAGGAAAGGAAGAATCATGAAGAGCAATCCGCAAGGGCAATTGGAATCTACAACGACGACCGGAACCTCCAGCGCACGCTATCCAAGCCGCCGCGCCTTCCTAGCCACGGCTGCGAGCGTATGCGGCGCGGCAGTTCTCTGGTCATGGCATCGGCCCTCTCTCGCGGATGCTGCAAGCGAAGGTCTCGATACTGGTGGCACCGTCACCATCGTCCAATTTTCAGCAAGCGGTAAAAAGATCGGCAAAGTCACCGTTCCCCGCATGGTCAAGTCTGAAGCGGAGTGGAAGCAGCAGCTCTCCCCGATTTCGTTTGAAGTCACCCGTCATGCAGCCACCGAGCGGCCCTACACGGGCAGCACCTGGAATCTCCATGACCGCGGTCTCTTCCGCTGCATCTGCTGTGACACAGCGCTCTTCAGTTCCGATACCAAGTTTGAATCCGGCACCGGCTGGCCCAGCTTCTGGCAGCCGATCGCGCGCGAAAATGTCGTCGAAACGACCGATCGAAGCCTGGGAATGGACCGTACGGCCGTTTCCTGCCGCCAGTGTGACGCGCACCTCGGCCATGTCTTCGATGACGGCCCGCGCCCGACTGGTCTGCGCTATTGTATGAACTCGGCAGCCATGAACTTCGTAAAGCTGGCTTAAAGTAGTTCCCCGTAACGATTTGGCGAGAGCCTAAGCTGACTCCACTTCGATCTTCCTGGCATCACGGTCGAGCTTCACGATACGGAAACTGCGAATCTGCCCGGCAAGAAGTGGCTTGGTTTGAGCAGCAACCGTTGCTTTTCCCTTCCAGCGAGCTTGCAGCATGGATGTAAGCGAGGACAGGTCCGGTTTGGCTTCGCTCCTGCTCTCTACCTCCGCAGGAATACTTGCCGTCGTTCGGCAGATGGCACGAACGCCCTCGCCAAGCTCCACAATCGTGTGACCCGAGGATTTCTCGACGACGCGACCTGAAACGACATCCCCTTCCTTGTGCTCCTCAAGATATTCATCGAGGCTGGTGGGAACCAATTGCTTCATACTCAGTTTGATCTGCCGCTTTTCCGTATCGATGGCCAGGACCTGGGCCTTGACGATCTGTCCGGCTCTCAACACATCCTGCGGATGGTTGATATGTTTCTCTGCACTGATTTCGCTGACGTGCACAAGGCCCTCGACACCTTCCGTAAGTTGCACGAAGGCGCCGAACTTCGTTAGTCGCGTGATCGGACCTTCGATGGCCGAGCCCGCAGGAAACTTCTGTGAAATGTCAGCCCACGGATCCCCGAGTGCCTGCTTGAGTCCAAGAGAAAGCCGGCGCTCAGCCTGGTTCACAGAGAGAATAACCGCCTCCACCGTATCCCCTTGCTTAAGAATGTCGCTGGGCTTCCGGACCTTCTTGATCCATGACATCTCCGACACATGAATAAGGCCTTCGATCCCAGGTTCCACTTCAACAAACGCTCCGAAATCCATCAGGCGCGTAACAGTGCCGGTAATGCGTTGGCCCACCTTGTATGTTTCGGTCGCGGAATCCCATGGCTCGGGCTGAAGCTGTTTGAGACCGAGTGAAATGCGCCTGCTTTCCGAGTCGATCTTTAAAACTTTCACTTGGAGTTTCTGACCAACGGTCAGCACGTCTTCAGGATTATTCACCCGGCTCCGGGAGATATCGCTGACGTGCAGCAGCCCATCGATTCCGCCAACATCGACGAACGCGCCATAGCTGGTCAGGCTGCGGACCTGCCCGCTGATGACATCGCCCTCCTTGACCTCTGCATAGCGGCTTGTTTCAAGCGCACGGGCTTCTTCTTCGGCTATCACGCGACGATCGACGACGACATCTTCCTCGGCCACGTCAAGCTTGATAATCCGGCAGGTGATCTCCTGGCCGACTAGCTTCTCCATCTCACCCGCGTCACGCACTCCACTGCGGGAGGCAGGCATAAAGGCGCGCACACCTACATCGACACTGAGGCCGCCCTTCACCACTCCGGTCACCGTGCCAACAATGGCGGTCTTTTGCGCGAAGGACTCTTCAAGTGACGACCAGTCCTTTACGGCCGCCACCTTAAGGCGTGAAAGCTCGTAGTAGCCTTCGGCATTCCGCCCCTTCACCGAGACCGGGAATCTATCACCCGGCACTACACCTTCGGCATTATTTTCGAAAGCGGTGCGAAGCAGAACTCCCTCGGTCTTGAAGCCGATATCCAAAAACACCGAGTCGACAGAAACGGAAACCACAGTGCCTTCCAACTGCTTCGTTCCATCTTCTGACTTGTGAGAATGGCTCTGTTCAAATTGCGAAAGAAGCGCGCCAAATGATTCGGTGGATTCTGCAAGGGGTTCAGGCGTGTTTTCAACAGTTGCGGGGGTTTCCGGAGTGCTCTCGTTTATCATGACCGTTTCTTGCTTTATTTTGTCACGATTCAGAGACGAGTGTATTTGCCGGAAGTCTCAAAACCATCCATCTTTTCCCTCGGAACATACAGGGAGAGCGCATGGCAAACCATCGCGTGGAGCTTAACTGCTCCACGCGATAGAGACTTCTCAGTAGAACAGTTTCAGTGCGAGTTGCAGAACGCGGGGACCATTCCGCAGACTCGTGATGCTGCTGAAGCCGCTTGCGTTCGTATAGTTCAGGGTGCCGGGTTGTGCAAATTGCGCCGAATTTGCTGTGTTGAAAGCCTCTGCTCGAAACTGCAGGCGCAGCGCCTCGGTAAAGGTAAAAATTTTGAAGAGCGATGAGTCGAGGTTATTAAATCCCGGCCCGCGCGCCTGTTGACCCACACTGCCCAGCGGCGACGTGTCCACCTGCCCAATCGCGGTTGCCGTACCGGGAGTTGTGAATGCAGTGGGATTGAGCCACTGCTTCTGAGTATGTGCGCCGGTATAGAGGCCCTGCCCAGGTACGACATTCGCATTGCAGCCAAAGTCCGCCGTGGTTGAGGTCGCGCAGGCAATGTTGAAGGGCTGACCGCTTTGGTAGGTGTAGATGAAATTCACATTCCATCCGCCGATCACTGCATCCAGCCACCGGCTGGTGTTATTAGCAAACATCCGCCCGCGTCCAAAAGGCAGATCATAGGTTCCCGCCATGTGCACAACATTTGTCGCGTCTACGTCGCAAAGGGCATAATCCGCAGAAATTCCAAATCCCGGCAGCCAGGGAGCGCGATAGTTCGGCGTCGTTTTGGCCTGTGTTCTCTGGTCGCTGAGGCATTTGCTGAACGTGTAATTGGTCAGTAGAGACAAGCCCAGGCTGAACTGGTGCTCATAGGTTGCCTGCAATGCGTTATAGCTGCTTGCGGCATTTGTCGTTTCATAGGTTGTGTTCGCAGCGAAATGCGGAAACGGCAGAAAAGTGGCCGCCGGATTGATCTGCCCATTAGCCAATTTCGCAACCAGAGGAGTTCCCACCGGCAAAATCGTCGATGCTGAATTCAGCGTGTTGTAGTAGTTGTCCAGATGCCGTCCCAGAGCGCCTACGTAGCCGATCTGAAAGGAATCGTGATTGGTAAACTGCTCCTGCGTCATCAGATTGAACGTCTGGACGTAAGGGGTCTGATAGTTGTACTGGCGCCCATACAGGCTGAGATTGGCAAGATTGACCTGGGTTGCATCGGTAAGGTCGATTGTGCTGAACGTGTTTCCCATGGTCGCAGTTTGCCCATTGGAGAGCGTAATCGGAATGACCGACGTATTGTTGCTCGGCGAGCCGATGTTATAGATGAATGGATAATTGGTGCCCAGCGTTCCGCCGTAGCCGATGTTGGCCAGTGCCCCATAGGCAATGCCATATCCACCGCGCACAACGGTCCGTGGACTCACGCGATATGCAAAACCGACACGCGGTGCAAAATTGGTCTTCTGCGCATTCCCCAGCGCGAGGCCGGACACGCACTTGACCTGAATGCCATCCAGCGCGAGCTGAGCATCGAACGCCGAAGAGCGCGCAACCTGGCAGCCCTTGTTCGGTATAAGGTAAGTGCCGCCGGGACCGTTGCCGTCACCGCCTCCCACAAAATTCGCCTGCCGGCCATTCACTTCCGCGTAGGGCGTGAAGTAATCCCATCGCAGGCCGAGGTTCACGGTCAAGTCTGGAGTCATCTTCCAGTCATCCTGGAAATACGCGCCCCAGTAATACCGTCGGTCATCGGTCGCAGCATAATTCGAACCGGCAAAGCTACTCAGGCCGCCGACGTTATTCAATCCGTTCGGCACCGTCGCCGTCGTCGGCACCAGCAGCATATCGGCAATGCCGTTAAATCCGCGGTTTGTATTGACCACATCGGAATACTGACCGTTATAGGTGAAGTTGCCTCTGCTGGCTGGCGGCTGTGTGATGTTTCCAATCAGCCGGTCTACCTGGAAGCCCATCTTGAAGGTGTGGTTGGCATGCACCTTCGTGACATTGTCCAGAATTTCCAGCGCATAAATTGTCTCCAGCGTCGGCGTAAATCCGCCTACCCCGATGTGCGTCAGGCCATTGATTGTGATCGGAGGCAGCCCACCGTTGTTGGGAGTCTGTGGAATGCCCTGTATGCCAAACATCTCTGGAATGCCCATCGTATTGCCGAACTGCGAGCGGACATCTTCGATGAAATGGTCATAACCGACGTGCAGCTCATTCGTCAGCGTTGGCGAAAAGACGTGGTTATAGCCAACCGCTACCGCATAGGCCGGATAACTCTGGTCCTGCCCGTAGGTCTGGCCCACAACATTCGGCAGCACCGGCGGAATGCTATAGGTCTGCTTGCTCCAGTCATATGCTCCAAACAAAGTATCGTTCGGACTGAAATTTTCATCGATGCGCAGATCGACCTGGTTCTCGTCGAACGTCAGAGACGGGTTGTAGAAGAAATTGTTGGTAAAGATTCCGGGAACCGTTGGCAGCGGATATTGGTGTAACAATTTCACCGCATTGGGATCGAGCCGTCCTACCGGCAGCTGATTCAGATAAGCTGCAGAGTTGGTAAAGTCCTTTTTCCCGGCAAGCCCTCCGCCCGTATAAAACGGATCGCGGACATACACCGCCTGACTTGAGGTATTTTGCAGCCCGGATATGGGATCGACTGCTCCAGCTGCGACGGACCGTGTCGTCGCCGGGTCCAGAATCGTTCCGAGAGGAAAGGTGCGTCCCAGCGCATCCGTCGTCGGTTTTCCGTTGTTGTAATTGATCAGGTCCTGCAGATTAGTGAAGTTGCTGGACTGCATACTCGCCGTCGGAACCGTACTTAGCAGGCTGGTGCTCGGACTGAATACGCTCAACGCCTGCACGTTGCGCAACCCCTGGTAAGCGAAGAAGAAAAAAGTTCTGTTCCTGCCGTCATAAATCTTGGGAATGAAAACAGGACCGCCAACCGTTCCGCCAAACTGATTCTGCCGGTACTCCGCAATCGGCCTTCCATTCTGATTGGAAAAATAATCGTTTGCCTGCAGAGCATCGTTGCGAAAATACTCCCACAGGTCGCCATTCAGCTGGTTAGTTCCCGACTTGGTGACTGCATTGACGATGCCGCCCGTCGAGTGGCCAAACTCAGCGTTGAAATCGCCGGATTGCAGCTTGAATTCCTGGATCGCATCCGGCGGAGGTGTGATCGTCGCGTTTGTTCCGATCTTGCTGCCGCCATAGACTTCGATGTTGTCGTTAATTCCGTTCAGGCGGATATCGTTCTGCCATAGGTTTACGCCGTTCACTGAAAAGTAGGCGCTTCCTGTTTGCCCGGCATTGGTGCTTGGCTGTGTCACCGGAGCCGTGGCCACGCCTGCAGAAAGCTGGGCAAGAGAAACCCAGTTGCGCCCGTTCAGCGGCAGATTGTTAACCGTCTGTGAACCGACAGTCTGACCGAGCGCCGCGTTTTCTGTCTGCAGCAGCGGAGTCGCCGCCGTCACCTCCACCTGTTGGTTGACGGTACCCGCTATGAGAGGGATGTCCACCGTTAAAACCTGCTGAACGTGGACGTTGACCCCATGTGTTACATATTTCTGGAAGCCGCCCGATTCCACCTCGATCGTATAGGTTCCCGGCTTCACGCCGTCAAATACATAGGTGCCGGTTGACGTAGACTGCGTGACTGCACTTACATTGGTCGCATCGTTTGTCAGAGTGACTTTCGCGCCGGCCACCACTGCGCTGGAAGAATCCTGCACCGTGCCGGTGATCCCGCCGCTATCGATCTGAGCGGAAAGTCTATTTGTAGCGAATACGGCTACCAATAGTAGACCTAGCAAGAGAGCAAACAGATGCCTTGATTTAAAGGTTGCAGTCTGGGATGAAATATGTTCACTTATTTGTAACATTTTGAGATTCCTTGGCCTCTTCATAAGGGACTTCCCACCTGTTTTCTCTCCTTTCGTAGATCGCCGGAAGGGGTTTACCCCGTGTTTACACCTGCCGTACACAGTGGACAGTTGCCTGTTTTCAATTGTTTAGAGAACGGTTAAAGTGGAAACGATACCGCAAGAGGGCATCCCGAGCGTTTCTGGGTCTTGACGCTTTGTTCAACAAAATTTGATACCCTTCGCGGTGTGAAAACTATGACTCATCGGATAACCTGGACGTCAGACCCGGATGCACTCCCGGATCCGCTCCTCGAAAGTTCCGGTGACGGTTCCAGCTCTCACGCGGGACCTCCGTGGAACCGCTCCCACCTCGCCGAAGATCCACGCTGGCAACTTGCTCTGCGCATTGCGGGGAGTGCCAGCTTCGCCAAATCTGCGCTCCTGTCCAAGTTCCTGCTCTACGTTTGCGATCGCGCATTGTGTGGAAAGACAGACGAGATCAGCGAGTATCAGATTGGAATTCATGTCTTCGCCCGGCGTCCCGGGTATAGTCCCGGGGAAGACAACATCGTCCGAAACTACGCGCGCCAGCTTCGTCAGCGCCTCGATCATTATTTTGAGGAAGAAGGCAAATTTGAGGCGTTGCGGCTCAGTATTCCCCGCGGTAAATACGTCCCCGTTTTTTTGCCGAATCAAGTGACCGATCCTGCCGTCCCCTCCGGCGAGGAAGATATTGCGGAACATCTTCCGCATACTGCTATCTCTGAAACAGAGGCCGCTCTGCTCGCAACACCTTCGGCCCGCGGAACGCGCGCCATGATCATTGTCTGCGGACTCATCGTTCTTGCGATATGCGGAGCCGCTGTATCGCTGACTTTTCTGCGAAGCAGGAGTACTGAAGCTCCTTCAGCCCACCTGCTATGGACACAACTCTTTGACAAGGATCACATGACCCTTCTTGTGCCGGCAGATGATGGGATCGTCATGTTTCAGAACCTGACGAATCATTCTGTTTCGCTGGCCGAATACATTAGCCGGGATTATCTCTCGGTGAAAAGCCCTTATCACATCGACGCTCGGAACATGGCCGACCTGGACGCGCAGCGCTATACGAGCGTCGCCGATCTCGATGCAGTGCTGAAATTTTCGCGGCTTCCGGAAGCATCTCCCGATCATTTCATCGTCCGTTATGCGCGCGAATTGCACATGGAAGACCTCAAAGACTCGAATGCCGTTCTTCTGGGCTCTGTTTATTCAAACCCATGGGTCGAGCTCTTCCAGAAAAATCTCAATTTCGAATTCAACTATCAACCGCAACCGAACGAATCCGTCATCATCAACCGACAAGCTATGCCGGGAGAGCTTCGACAATATGTGAACGGCGCCGCGGCGCCGTCGCACCTGACCTATGCCGTGATTGCGCTGGTCCCAAACCTCAACGATTCAGGTTGGGTACTGATCGTAGAAGGATTGACGATGGCGGGAACACAAGCGGCAGGAGACGTGCTCTTCAATCGCGAGGCCATGCAACCCTTTCTCGATAAAGCTGCGGCAAACGGATCGCTAAAGCCCTTTGAACTGCTCATTGAAACGAGCAGCTTTGGCTCAAACGCTCCTCAGGCCAAAATCATCGCCAGCCGTATCTATTCAAAATTTCCCGCATGAAGGTTCAAAATCTATCTGGAAACTGACAGGTAGCAGAAAAAATGGGTAGGCGCGGGTTTCAACCCGCGCATCACTGAGCCGGAATCAACACGGCTTTAGCCGCTGAGGTACGCGGCTTATCCCGTAAAGCCACCGATGTCCCAATCCGAATAAGCCATCGTATCGCCTAAAATAGAAATACCAGCCCTCGCCACTCATCCGCAGCCGTGAACTCGATACCCTCACGGCTGTCATCGTGCGCATGGCTAGAAGGATACTTACAGAATGCCTCTGAATTGCGGGATTGTTGGCCTGCCCAACGTCGGGAAAAGCACTATCTTCAACGCTCTGACTTCGGCGGAAGCCCAGGCGGCCAACTATCCGTTCTGCACCATCGACCCCAACATCGGCGTCGTCTCCGTTCCTGATGAGCGCCTCGACCGTATCTCTGCGATCGTTAAACCGAACCGCATCGTGCCAACCACGATGGAATTTGTCGACATCGCGGGACTCGTCGCCGGAGCCAGCAAAGGCGAAGGCCTCGGAAACCAGTTCCTCGGTCACATCCGCTCGACCGACGCGGTGGCCCACATCGTCCGCTGCTTCGACGACCCAAATGTGATCCACGTCGCCGGACAGGTCAATCCCCTCGACGACATCGACGTCATCAACACTGAGCTGCTCCTTGCCGATCTCGAATCCGCCGAAAAGCGCTACGCCAAGACGGAAAAGATCGCGCGCAATTCGACCGACGCTAAGGTAAAGAGCGAAGCCGCAGCCCTTCAGAAGCTTCTCGAAGCTCTTCAGGCTGGAAAACCGGCCCGCACCGTAGATTTGACCGACGACGAAAGGCTCGCCGCGCGTGACTTGAATCTCATCACCGCCAAGCCCATGCTCTATGTCGCCAACGTCGATGAAGCAGGACTCAGAGAAAAGAACCAATGGGTCGCCGCTGTCGAACAGCGCGCTCAGGAAGAGAACAGCCAGGTCGTCCGCATCTGCGGCGCGCTCGAAGCCGAAATCGCCCTGCTCGAACCTTCAGAGCGCGCCGAATTCCTCTCCGAACTAGGCCTTTCCGAGCCCGGCCTCGACCGCCTCATCCATTCCGCCTACAGGCTGCTCGACCTCATCACCTACTTCACCGCCGGAGTGCAGGAGGTTCGCGCCTGGACCATCCACCGCGGGACAAAGGCTCCCGGTGCCGCCGGTGTGATTCACTCGGACTTCGAACGCGGCTTCATCCGCGCCGAAGCCTACCACTGCGACGATCTCTTCGCACTCGGCAGCGAACAGGCCGTCAAGGAAAAAGGCCTTTACCGCTCAGAGGGCAAAGAATATGTCGTCCGCGACGGCGATATTCTCTTCTTCAAGTTCAACGTCTAACAAATCTCTGATGCAGTTGTGTTTTGAAGGAGGCACGGCTTCTAGCCGTGCCCACAAATCTACGATGGCTTCGCCATGGAAGCCATCGCCAGCGTACCGCCGAGCCCCATCGTCTCCACCGCCGACGAGGGCACAATCACCGTCGAGCCCTTATCGCGAATCGCCTCATACAGCATGTTCATGGCGCGCAGATGCAGCGCAACCGGATTGTCAGCATAGGCGCGCGAAGCCAGCGCAAACTGATCCGAGACCTGCACCTCGGCCTCGCCCAGGATCACGCGTGCCTGCCGCTCGCGTTCTGCCTGCGCCTGCTGTGACATGGCATGCTGCAGGCCCTGCGGAATCCTCACATCGCGAATCTCAACCGACTGCACCGTAATACCCCAGGGCGTCGTCTTTTCATCGAGAATTTTCTGCAACTCCGCACCCATCATCTCGCGGTCCGTAATCATCTGCGCCAGCTGATGCCTGCCAATCGACTCGCGCAGCGCCGTGTGCGCGCTCAGCGTAATCGCCTGCACAAAATCTTCCACTTCCAGAATCGATTTCTCCGCATTCCACACCAGCCAGAAGACAATCGCATCCACGTCCACCGGCACCGTATCGCGCGTCAGCGTCGATTCCGCATTCACCGTGGCCAGCCGTATGCGCTGGTCAACATAGCGGCTCAGCGTATCGACGATGGGAACGATCAGAAACACGCCCGGCCCGCGCAACCCCTTGTAATGTCCAAACCGCAGAATCGCGACCCGCTCCCATTGCGATACCACCTTGATCGCGTACAGAAAATATATGCCGATCACGATACCTGCAATGCCAAAGAGGAAGTGCTTCGTGAGCGCTGCCGCCAGCCCTCCAGCCAGCACAAATACAACGAAAACGGCGCAACCCACATTGCTGAACTGTACAGACTTCTTCATCACTGTCTCCTTTTCCGTCCAGCTTCCGGCTGAACATCGCGCAGCGCATCCATGAGCTCCTGCAGCGTAAAACCGCCCGCCCCCGCGCGCGAAACAAACTCACTTACCAGTTGTGACAGAGCACGTTCGCGCTCCGCCTTCGACTGCTCTATCTTCCGGCTCGCAATAAACGTCCCCATGCCCTGCTGCGTATCCACAATGCCGCGAATCTCCATCTCGCGATAAGCCCGCAGCACAGTATTCGGATTGATTTCGAGATCCACAGCCACCTGCCGCACCGTCGGCAACTGATCGCCGTAGCGTAGTGTGCCGGTGGCAATCCCTGCCTGCACCTGATCGATAATCTGGCGGAACACCGGCACACCCGAATGCGAATCAAGGCGAAACGCAAAGACCTCGGATTGGTCGGATAACCTCATCGCTTGAAATAATGAACTAGTTGACTAGTACATTGCAAGAAAAATCTTTCAGTGATCGAAAATACTCAGGCAAACAAGCGCGATGCCGGGGCATCTCTGTGCTCCCCGCGTTCTCTGTGGTGCATTTCCTGGGAACAGCTTTGCGTCAAAAATATTGCCCATCCCGCAGATCGCGCCTCGCCCGCATCTTAAGGCGTGTCATCAAATTAAGGGACGACAGCGTCCTGGTGTGATAGAACATGGTGGAAATATGCCCGACAAAACAGCCCCAGCCAAACAGTCGCATCAACTCGCAGGCGACCGCCTCATCGAAATGGCACAGAAAAAAGCGCCCGTGCCGGAATCGCAGCTTCCGCCGAAACAGGTATCTCTCGATGAAGCAGGAAAGTCACGCTTCGGCGTGCTTCAAAAACTCGGCAAGCTCAAGCCGCTCCTGCCCATCCTCTCTGGAGGACTGCGCATGATCGACCACGGCGCCGTGCAGGCGCTGGCGCAGCTGTTCAATCTCGTCGAAGGCGGCAGCGCAAGTCCATCCGCCGTTTCTGAAGAGCTGCATCAGGGCTTAACCGAAATCCAGACCAGCCACCGCGAGCTTCGCCTTCAGGTGCAGGACCAAACCATCGAAATGAAGCGCATCGAAGATCAGATCGTGCTTCTGCGCCATACCGTCGAGCGCAATGCCACGGAACACGCCGAGCTGGTTGAGGACGTGAAATCCCTGGGCAATCTCGTCCGCGCCATTGGCGCCGGGCTCGCTATCCTGCTGATCGTACTCATAGTTCTTACCGGTCTGCTGCTAAGCCGTCACCGTTAGAAACACATTCCGACATGTCATCCGAAGACGATATCGCAGAGCGTAACTCGGATCTGTATGGATCGAATCGCGGGATCTTTCTCCAACTTGTGGCAAGATGGGACATATTTCATGTCATCAATTCAAATTTAATTTTGATGAAAATAAATTAAATCGATTTTGCTTACCTTTTTGCATGACCCCGTGAAAAATTTGCCAGTTGTCACTTTGTAGGACTAGGATACGTGTCAGTTCGGAGTAGTCCGTGGCAAAATGGACACGCCAGAACCAGTATGCAGTCCCCGAAAAAGATGCCGATGTAAAACAATCTTTCCAAATGCCAGAGTGCGGAGTGATTCTCTATGGCGTGGTATGCCTACTGCATTACCGAGAAACAAGCCTTCCCTGAGCTGCTTCGTCACCGTAAACCCATTCCCATGGATACGGTGTCAGGCATTGCAGGAAATCAAGTCTTCCTTTATCCAGCCAGTGATTTAGCCGTAATCGTCAGCGAACATTGTCCTGAAGACAATCTGAATGAAAGAGCAGCGGTTGATCACGCTCGCGTCATCGCAGACTGCTTCAAAAGTTCCACTGTCCTTCCGTTCCGTTTTGGAACCGTTTTCTCCGACGACGAAAGCCTTCGCCGGTCGGTTCGCTCAAATCAGCGCCAGTTCCTCACCAATATCGACCGTCTACGTGGCAAGGCTGAGATGCATTTGAAAGTAATGCTCGATGACTGTTGCCGGGAACAATTACACGCCTATGCCGCCCATGCGAACGCCAATCCAGGGACGGGCAAGGAATATTTAGCGCAGCTACGGGAAAACGCTACCCGGCAGCGCGAGCGCCAGACCAAAGCCCGCGCCGTTTCCGTCCAGATGCATCGGATGTTTGCGCCGCTGGCCGAAGAAGTCAGTTGCCGCCGCACGGATTCAGGAAAGATGCTCCTCGATATCGCCCACCTGATTGACCATAAGGGCATCGAGCGCTATCAGAACAAATATTCGAGCGCGAGCCAGATCATGAAGGATTGCCAGATGCAGCTCTCAGGCCCCTGGCCACCCTATCACTTTGTGCACAGGCTCACCGCCCGGCACGCGAATACGCATCACGCGTCCATTCCAGCAGCGCACGCATAACGGCGCGCGAACGTTTGTTGAATTGCTAAAGCCCCGGCGGACCCACGACCACCGGGGCTTTCTCTTCTGGAGCAAGAGGTTGCAGCGGAGCGATTCTATGGCAGAACATCCGCACAGCCTCTACTCCTAAAGACGTATGACTTGCTGAAATGTTTACGAAAAGTCCAGGCGCGGTATATACCCGAAAGTTGTCATCCTGAGCGGAACGCCGCAGGCGCGGATTCGAAGATCTGGGTGCCCATCCTTTGCGAAGCAAAGGGTGGGAAAGCACGAACCTAAGCTGGAATATCTTTCTTTTTCCGGCTCAGCACAAAATCATTGTCCCGCTGACGGCGACTCGTTGTTGCACGATCGATCTTGCGCCAGAACGCCCAGAAATAATCCACAGCCGAAATGGTTGAAACGATTGCCATGAAATAAATCGCCGTCACCGCGACCGGCCGCACCGGCATAATGAACCAGCCAAAGTGCCATGCGTCCCAGCGGTGCGCCAGAATCACGGCCACCACGGACACAATCTGAATCACCGTCTTTAGTTTGCCCAGATCGCTTGCCTCGATCGTAAAACCCTCGGTACTGGCAATGCTGCGCAGCCCGCTCACCAGGAACTCGCGCCCAATCACCAGCACTGCAATCCACGGCTTCACAATGTCCGGACAATATTGCACCAGGCAGATAAAGGCCGCTGTAATTAGCAGCTTGTCTGCCAGCGGATCCAGCAGCATGCCGATGGTCGTGATCTGCCCGCGCCGACGCGCCAGATAGCCGTCGACTCCGTCAGAAATCGATACGAGGATAAAAAATAAGGATGTAAGAATTTCCTGTTCGCCATTTGGCCCGCGCAGCGGGAAATGTGGCGACAGCATCCAGATGAGCAGCGGAACGCTGAAGATGCGGCCCATCGTAATGGAGTTGGGAAGATTCACGATGCGGCGACCCGTAGAGAAAGGCGTACCTAGTCATTATGCACCACGGTGTGCCGCGCACGATAGCGACTCCGAATAGCCGCTCCGGCTTTCTCGGCATTCTTCGCTTCCCCTTGTGTCATTCCGGGACGTTGCTTAAGCTGACTATTCTTTATGGGGCCGGGTTCTCATCCACTATGCGGTATCTCGCAGGCACAGCGAAGACAGACGTATCCGGTTCGGCCCGGTTCACGTCCTTCACCGCCACAATCTGTTCGCCCGTCCGCGGATCGTCATGCTGCACAATCAAATACACTGACAAATCCGGCGAGTACCAGTATTGGTCGACAATCTCGACCGCGGCTCCTGTGCCGCTCATGGTCGCTGGCACCGTCCAGACCTTCTTGATACCCCGAAGCAGAGTATTCCCTATCGTCTGCTCTCCCAGCTCTTCCTGTTTCGTCAACATGCCGCCGGCATGCGGCCCAAGCGTTGGATCGATCGCCGCCGTCTGCCTCGCCTGAACAAACACACTCTGCCGCGCCAGATGGCTGAACGGATCAAGAAACGTATTTAAATGGGTTGTCGGATCATAGATATGCGCCGATAGCAGCGTCGGCTCGCCCCGGAACGCCGCCGAAACCAAAGCCCTGCGTTCGTTATAAATACGGCCCGCCGAATCCCGCGCAATATGGGCGACCGTGGTGCGGACGTTCAACGAGCCATCCGGCAGCTTTTGCTTTGAGACAATGTCCACCGTCGCCGAAAATGGCGCATTCGGGACCGGAGTTACAAAAACTCCGGCAATGCGAACGTTAACACCCCCATAGTCCAGAGGCATCCGCGCGGAACCCGCTGCCTGCCCGTAGCCAATCGAACCCGCAGCCGCGCTTAGTAGACAAAAACATGCGATCCGCAATCCATTTTTCACATGAATTCCTCGCACAGGAAAGCATACTGCAGAATGAATTCGACCCGATTTTGCAGAAATAAAAAATTTCTTCCCATAGAACTCCGAGTGGTGTAGAGTCCCTTACACATAGATATTCGAGTGGAGAGTTAATTCATGGGTCGCGCAAAGAAACCCGAAGATGTCGAAATGCTGAAAGGCACGCTCGACATGCTGATCCTCCGAACGCTGGTAATGGGTCCGGCGCACGGCCACACCATCGCGCACGTCATCGAGCACACTTCGGAAAACGTGCTCGACGTGGAGCAGGGCTCGCTCTATCCGGCTCTTCACCGGCTCGAAGATCGTGGCTGGGTCTCTTCCTATTGGGGGGCAAGCGAAAACAATCGCAAAGCAAAGTTCTACGAACTCACAGCTCCAGGCCGAAGACAGCTGGTCGCCGAAGCAGGGCGTTGGCGGCAGATTGTCGAAGCCATCGGCCGCGTCATGGGCGAGAGCCTCGATTAGGAGAGCAGAGATGAACCTGAAGCGATTCTTCATCAAACGGAAGCGGGACGCCGAGCTGGTGCGCGAAATCGAAGCGCATATCGCGCACGAAATCGATGAATATCTCGCGCGTGGCTTATCGTCTGAAGAAGCGCACCGTCAGGCATATCTCAAGTTCGGCAGCCCGCGCCGCGTGCGAGAAGCGGAGTGGGAATTCAACACCCTCCGTTTCTTCGACGATCTCTGGCGCGACTTCCGATACTCCGCCCGCACGCTGTGGCGCACGCCTGGCTTCGCTCTCGTCGCTGTCATCGTTATGGCGCTTGGCACTGGCGCCAACACCGCGATCTTTACCGTGGTCCGCTCCGTGCTGCTTACACCGCTACCCTTCAAAGATCCCGACCGCCTGATCCAGCTTTATGAAAAATCTGCTGATAACCGCCGCCTTTACAACTACGTTGCCGGCGGCATGTACGCCGCGTGGAAGAAGCAGGCACCCAGCATCGAACAGATGGGCATCTACGGCACCCGCAGCGTCAATCTTTCCGATAACGATGGTGAATTGCCCGAACGGGTTCGTTATGCTGACGGCTCGTGGGATCTCTTCTCCACGCTCGGCGTCGCGCCTGAAATCGGCCGCTTTTTCACCGCTTCAGAAGACAGCCCACAAGGTGCAGCCACTGTCGTCTTAACGCACAGTCTGTGGGAGCGGCGCTATGGAAGCGACCGCAATATTCTCGGCAAGACGATCCAGCTCAACTCACACCCCTATACCGTCATCGGCGTCCTGCCGCCTTCATTTAGTTATCCGGACCCTCACATACAGATTTGGACCGCGATCTTCCACGAAGAAGATCCGCACCAAATGCCAAGAGCTGACGTTCACAATTACTTTGTTGTTGCACGGTTGCGACCCGGCGTCAGCATGGCACAGGCGTTGAGCGAAATCGATACCTCGACCAAACGCGTCCACATGAGCCACCCCACGCCATTCACCGCAAATGGCGCCAACGTTCGCACGCTGCTCGACGGAGTTGTTCATGAAGCCCGTACGCAGCTTTACATTTTGCTCTCTGCAACCACTTGCATCCTGCTCATCGCCTGCCTCAACGTAGCCAGCCTTCTCGTATCACGCGCAGCGTCGCGTCGTAAAGAAATCTCGATTCGCGCCTCCCTCGGCGGCAGCCGTCTGCGACTGCTGCGCGAGCAGGTAACGGAAAGCCTGGTTCTCGCCATCACTGCAGGTGCTCTCGGTCTTCCGCTGGCATGGCTTGGTACGAAATGGCTCATCCATGCACGCCCCGACCTGGCCCGCGTGGACACGGTCCATTTCGACGGAGCTGTTCTTCTCTTTGGACTTGGCATGGTCGTACTCAGCGGCGTTCTCGCGGGCCTGGTTCCAGGCTTTTCTTTCCTGCGCGGCCCGCTGCTTGAGTCCTTGCAGGAGTCTTCGCGCACGAATAGTTCCGGCTCATCTATGGCACGGCTGAGAAAGATTCTGCTCGCCGTCGAAGTCGGCTTCACCGTCGTGCTTCTCACAACCGCAGGGCTACTGCTCAAGAGCTATCAGAAATTACGCTCGCTTGATCTTGGCTGCGAAACCCGCAACGTGCTTACCATGGGGTTCTTATTGCCCGACGTGCAGTACGACACACCCGCCAAGAAAAGTGCCTTCTTTTCTGAGCTTCTCGATCGATTGCATACGCTGCCCGGCGTGAAGACCGCAGCGCTCGCCACTACACTGCCCGGTCAGGGCTACGGAGGCGATCAGAGCTTTACCATCCCTGAACATCCAGCCGGAGCTCAGGTCGGCCTGAATGCAATGATGCGCGCTGTCGATCCGGGCTATTTTCGAGCGATCGGGATTCCGTTGCTCAGTGGTCGCGCTTTTGAAGATCGGGAAAGGCTGCAGGCAGGTCAATCAAGCATAATCATTAGCCAATCCCTGGCACGCCAATATTTTCCGAATGAAAATCCGCTGGGCAAACACATGCGCGTCACCATTCAAAAAGAAGCCAACTATGAAATCGTCGGCGTTGTTGGCGACACTCTTTGGAGCCTTACGGAGCCAGCCGGCCCGACCATGTACTTCCCCATTTTGTCCGGCCCATGGTGGTGGTCGTCTATCGCTGTCCGCTCCGATCAGGACGCAGCCACGCTCGCGCTGCCTGTTCAGAAGCTGCTCGCGAAACTCGACCCAAACCTTCCCGTCTCAGACGTCCTGACGATGGATCAATCCATCGGTAAATCCACGCTCGACGCAAACTTCACGTCGATGCTGGTGCTCGCATTCGCCATCATCGCATTGTTGCTCGCAGCCGTAGGCCTATATGGCGTGCTGTCATACCTGATCACGCAGCGCACCGGCGAAATCGGAATTCGCATCGCACTAGGCGCGCAGAGAGGCGCCGTCGTACGGCTGCTGTTGTTCGATGGCCTGACACCTGCGTGGATCGGCCTCGTCCTCGGCTTAGTCGGCAGCGTCTTCACGGTGCAATTCATCCGCAACATGCTCTACGGCACACAACCGCTTGACTGGACGATCTTCGCCACCGTTGCCGCACTGCTGCTGCTCGTGGCTGCAACAGCATGCGTCATCCCGGCATGGAGGGCATCGCGCCTCGATCCTGTACAGGCTTTACGCATGGAATAGACCGATCCCGTTCAAAACACTCGCCGTCGTTCCATCGTGGATGAAAAATTGACGGATAGAAAATGAGTAGGCGTGGGTTTTAACCCGCGCACTCAACACCTAAGAGTAATGCGTAGCCGCTGAGGTAATAGACTCCTCAACTACATCCAATATCTAAGCACGCAGCACAAACCGGAAACGCATGTCCTCGCCGTACCACATGATGTAGTTCGTTCCCCATGCGTTGTTAAAGAGATTGCAGTGCACACCGCCCGAGAGATCCGGCTGCTCTCGCGAAAAATTCAGCGGCGACTTCTCACCGAACGCAATCACCGGAGCATCCACCATCTCCAATCGAAACTCGTCGCTCCCATCTTCGTGATGAATCCCCGGCGAGACAGCATGCAGGTGTCGTCCTCCAGCCACAGCTACATCGAACGGTGATACCCGCTCGCCCGACTTCTCCATCATCCATCCTTGCGGGTCTTTCACAATAGGATTGAAGCTCAACCATATCGCCTCAGGCATCCGTGTCGACGGCTTTTCAAACCAGTAAAAATTCAGATGAATCACCGGTTCGGAATCAGGTAGCAGCAATTCCAGATACGCCTTCTGCGGAAATGCAGCGCGTCCTGAGCCGAATGCCTCGGCATCTTTTACATCGAGACGCGCCAGCACCCGATGCTCATTCTGATCCTTGCTGACATGCAGCTCCACAAGCACCGGCAGCCACTCCTGGCTCTGCGCGCCGAAGCGTTCAATGTTCGGCTTGCCGAAATCTTTCTTCGCCCAGTCGGCATCGCTGATCACGTAGTTCGCGAAAAAACGCGCGTAATCCTTTTGTGACAGTGTCTGATACGAATAAAGAGCTAGCGGATGCGCTGCCGAAGCCCACTCCCGCCCCGACTTCTTATTGCGCAGTCTGCGAATCGCTCCCGTCTTCGCATCGATGCCTAGAATGAAATGCTTTGTCTCAATATCCTTATCGGCAGAATGCGTTGCCGCGTTTCCAGCCTCAGGCGTCTTCGCTTCGAGACTACGCACCGCTGCCTGCGCCTCGTTCTGCAATGGCGCAGGCAGCGCAGCAATTCCATCGAACAGATTCTCGCGCTTTTCCTGCCAGCTGAACTGGACAACTTTGTAATTCTTCGTATCCAGCATCGTTGCCAGGTCTTTCGGTAGGAGATGGTCAAAGTCCAGCCACGTCTTCGTGTCCGTGCCCCACGTGTGCTCCGCACTCAGCAGGAGCCTGCGCAGCAGCGCTATATCCGTCGCATCGGCGATGGCGAATTTGCCTTGCGCAATCCACTGTTCACGCAGCCGCGCCACTTCGCGATATCGTGTTACCTTCAGCGGATCACTTGGCACTCCATAAATCCATGAGTCGCCAATTTCCTGTGTCACAACAGGAAGACTGCCGCGAAACGGCTCGACAGCATTTGCAATATCGCTCAGGCTCGCTGGCGCAATCTGCGCATTCGGAAACTCCCGCTTCAAATCCGCGTAGATGCTGCGAATCTCTTCCTGGGTGTGCGGACCGCTGTTGTCGTCGCGCACTACGGTGGCGACGGCAAGATCCGAACCGGGTACACGCGACACGGCGCCGTAGCCGTGGTGATACATCACCACCAGCGTCGCACCACGCGAATCCTTCCATAGAAAGAGAGGTGGTAACTCTGCGGGCGTGCTGGCATCGTTCACGCCAATATCCAGAAACTTCACACCATGCGCCGCCAGCGGAGCGATCAGCCCCCGCGTATGCCCCGGAACATCCGTCATCTTCGCGCCCGTCGTCGTGCGCCCAAAGCGCTTGTCGAGCGACTGCGACAGCCCAAGGCTTCCCTCGATCATCGACCGGTCAACCAATTCCGTTTGCCACGTAAAAGGGAGCGCGTGCCACGCAAGGTCTCCGCGCCCGATCGCCTGCTCCATGCGCGTGCGATCCGCCGCCGACGCCTGCTCCAGATACTCGTACAGCAGCCATGATCCCGTCGTCCACACATAGCGTTCGTTGCCGGACTGCCGCATCTCTTCGGCAATCTGGATCGCATGCGGAAAATATTCGGTGAAATACTTTTGCACCACATGCGCCTGCGTGTCGATGAATCCGGCATCGAAGTGGCACTTGAACATCACCAGCACACGTTTCACGCCGGGATCTGGGGCAGGCTTAATCGTAGGTGCTTGTAGAGAAAAAGCGTTGCGAGGTACGCATAACAACGAGCCACCCGCCAGAGCTGCTGATTTCAGAAATTTACGCCGCTGCATGGACACCCGGAAAAATCAGGAATGAAAACGTTACCAATTCTATAGCCCATTTTGCACTACCGCCATTCTGAACAGAGCGCAGTACAGTGAAGAATCCTTAAAAGACAGCTTCTAAAGTATGGGTAAGCGCGGGCTGGGATGGTAGACGCGGGCTTTAGCCCGCGTATGGCTTCAGCCCTGAGGTCATCGTTCAGAAATCAGACGCAGAAATCAGAATCCTCGATGCGCAAAAAAGGAAGGGATGGATTAGAATCCGTCCCTTCCTTACCTCTCTGTCAAAGAAGCTTACGCATAAAGCCCACGCTGCTTGATCGTAAAAGCCACGCGATCGATCGCCAGCATGTAAGCTGCGATGCGATTGTTTACGCCGTGCGCCTCTGAATAGCGAACCACATCGTCAAAGCTTTCCGCCAGAATACTCTCCAGTTGCTCGTTCACAACCGATTCTTTCCAGAAGTAGCCCTGACGATCCTGCACCCACTCAAAATACGAAGCAGTCACGCCACCTGAGTTCGCTAGGATGTCTGGAATGATAAAAACCTTCTTGTCCGCCAGAATCTCATCCGCCACTGCAGTCGTCGGTCCGTTGGCGCCTTCGCAAATGATGCGCGCCTTGATGCGGTCCGCATTGCGGCTGGTAATCACATTCTCCGTCGCCGCCGGAATCAGAATCTCGCAATCCGCTGTCAGCAGATCGATCGAATCCGCGGCTTCCGCGCCTTTAAAGCCAAGGACCGTGCCATTGCGCTGACGATGCTCCAGCAATGAGCAGATGTCTATACCATTTGGGTTGAAAAGACCCCCGTCATATTCGGCAATCCCGATGATCTTATAGCCCTTATCGCGCATCAGGTTCGCCGCATTCGAGCCAACGTTGCCAAAGCCCTGGATCACCACGCGGCAGCCATCGATCGGCATCTGCAGATACTTCATCGCCTCGTCGCACATCACGCCGATGCCGCGGCCCGTCGCCTCACGCCGTCCGCGCGAACCACCAATGTTCAGCGGTTTGCCTGTGACTACGCTCGTTACCGTCTGCCGCATGTGCATGGAGTAGGTATCCATGATCCAGGCCATCGTCTGTTCGTTAGTGCCCATGTCCGGCGCGGGCACATCCTTTTCCGGGCCGATGAATTCGATAATCTCCGCGGTGTAGCGGCGCGTCATGCGCTCCACTTCGCCGATCGACATCCTCTTCGGGTCGCAGATCACGCCGCCTTTGGCACCGCCGAAGGGAATATTCACTACTGCGCACTTCCATGTCATCCAGCTCGCCAGCGCGCGCACTTCATCCAGTGACACATATGGCGAATAGCGAATTCCGCCTTTGCCCGGCCCCCTCGCCTGCGAGTGCAACACACGAAAGCCGGTAAACATCTCA
>Ga0207086_1020_pt1 | contig 44543 bp, 37 predicted proteins | sample Alteio_BWMinHeat_54_FD_153540 | JGI IMG/M metagenome (GOLD analysis project Ga0207086, IMG submission 153540) | Enriched cells from forest soil in Barre Woods Harvard Forest LTER site, Petersham, Massachusetts, United States -... | ecosystem: Environmental > Terrestrial > Soil > Temperate forest >... | reverse complement strand
AACACCTCAAATTGCCGCATCGCCTTACGCTCTTCAGCCTGTTTTAGCCGCAACTCGCGGCTGGCTTCCGTTTCCCGGTAGAGCGTCTGTGCAACTGCTGCCGGCCGCGCACCTCACTAAGAAGCAGGACTTCAACCTGAAAATCGCCGCCATCATTTTTCACCTGCAACATGTCGCCGACATGAACATCGCGCGCGGCCTTGGCTGGCTGTCCGTTTGACGCAATTCTGCCGAGTTCACATGCTCTCGCCGCCAGAGCGCGCGTCTTAAAGAAGCGGGCTGCCCAGAGCCACTTGTCCATTCGTACGGAAGTCATACTTAATTTTCCTATACGGAAGGATATTCGCGCAGCCCCACGTGACCAATCTCTAACAGTGATCCGCTTATTTCTCCGCGGTGAATTCCTGCCGATTGACTGGAACTTCCTCATGGCAACGTGATATCAACAAGGTCATGAGTTCTCCCCAAAAACAGGATCCGGCAGAGGCGGCCAAACGTAAAGCGGCGGAATGGGCGGCTTCCCAGGTTGAAGATGGAATGGCCGTAGGCCTGGGTTCAGGCTCTACCTCAGCGCTGGTGATCGAAGAGGTCGGCCGTCGTGTCGCCGCAGGCCTGCGTATTACGGCCATTGCCACATCCGAACAGTCCCATCGCCAGTCGCTCGCCCTGCATATTCCTATGACCGACTTTGCTCATCAACCGAAGCTTGATCTCACCATCGATGGAGCCGACGAGGTGCAGGAGGGCACGTTGCACCTTATCAAAGGGCACGGCGGCGCGCTCCTGCGTGAGAAGATCGTTGCAATGGCCAGCAGCCAACTGCTTATCGCCGTCGATCCCCGCAAGCTAGTCACGACTTTGGGCACAGTCTTCTCTGTGCCCGTCGAGGTCGTCCCCTTTGGCTGGGAGACTACGGCTATCCGTCTGCGCGATCAAGGATTTGCCCCGGAATTACGCCTTAAGGAAAACGGCGAGCCGTATGTGACAGACGGTCAGCATTACATTCTGCACTGCAGCCTCTCCGAGTCGGGCCTCACTCCGGAGCAGGCTTCCGATTCCTTCAACCGAACGGTAGGGGTTGTCGAACATGGACTTTTTCTCAACATGGCGAACCGGGTCGTGATCGGTAGCATCGACGGGATACAGATTCTTGAGAAGGCGAAAACCGCGGGCTAGCCTGTGACGCGACCCTCACTCAAGATCGTAACGGCAATCAAAAACAGTATGGAACACCTAAAATTTCAAATAGCGCGTGTTGCGCAGATGATGGTCAACGTTTCAAATCGATAAATAGGACGGGTGCGAATGAGCTATATACCTGATGCAAAGCGATATGACGGGGCGCAGTTTCGTCAGTGCGGACGATCGGGAATCGTCCTGCCTCCTGTGTCGCTCGGACTATGGCAGAACTTCGGCGGCGTCGATGTTTTCGAGACCGGTAGGGCGGTCATTCGGCGAGCGTTTGACCGTGGTGTGACGCACTTCGATCTGGCAAACAACTATGGACCTCCGTATGGATCAGCGGAGGAGAACTTCGGAGAGATTCTGCGGAAGGATTTTCGCGATCACCGCAATGAGCTTCTGATTTCGTCGAAAGCGGGATGGGACATGTGGCCTGGCCCATACGGCATCGGCGGGTCGCGTAAATACCTGCTGGCATCGCTCGACGAGAGCCTGCAGCGCATGGGCCTTGAATATGTTGATATCTTCTACTCCCATCGTCCCAGCATGGATGTCCCGCTTGAAGAAACCATGGGTGCTCTGGCTCATGCAGTGCGGGAGGGCAAAGCTTTATATGTGGGCATCTCATCCTACAGTCCTGAGCGGACGCGCGAGGCAGTACATATTTTGAAGAGCGAAGGCGTGCCGCTGCTGATCCATCAGCCGTCATATTCTATGCTGAACCGCTGGGTCGAACAGGATCTGCTGAGTACGCTGGAAGAGCTGGGCACAGGCTGTATTGCGTTTTCTCCGCTTGCCCAGGGGCTGCTGACAAATAAGTATCTGAACGGAGTGCCAGAGAACTCGCGCGCAAAATCAGAAGGTTCATTTCAAAAGGCCTTCCTCAGCGAGGAAAATCTCAAGCGCGTGCGAGCGCTGAACGAAATCGCAAAGGAACGTGGTCAGGCACTCGCGCAGATGGCTATTGCATGGGTGCTGCGTGACAAGCGCGTCACATCAGCGCTGATTGGAGCGCGGAGTGTGGAACAGCTCGATAATTCGCTCGATGCGGTAAAGAACCTTCACTTTACGGATGCAGAACTGAAGCAGATCGACAGTTACGCAGAAGACGGAGAGATTGATATTTGGAGAGGTGCTCGCGAGGGGACCGAATAAAAGCAGATTGCATAAATGGTCTTCCAGGGCATCACGCCAGGATCATGGCCAGTCTGACCATGGATGAAGAGGCGACTTCAAACAGCGCAGTTATTCGGCGCTTAACATCTGACCGTAAGGGTCGATCGCATAGACCACCACCCGATTGCGGCCTGCGCGTTTGGCCTCATAGAGAGCCTGATCTGAGGCTGCGATTAGGCTATTTGGATCAGAGCCGCGCGCAGGGATCAGGGTTGCGCAGCCGATGCTCACAGTTATGATCCCGAGCGTGTTGCCCTGATGAGCGAGGCTGCGCTCTTCCACAGTTTGGCGGATCCGCTCAGCCAGCACGAGAGCTGAGTCTTTGTCCGTATCAGACAGGACAATTGCGAACTCTTCGCCGCCAAAGCGGGCGACCGTATCGCCAGGGCGCTGAACTACCTCCAAAATAGCTTCGGTAATCTGACGCAGGCAGGCGTCGCCACGAAGATGCCCGTAAAGATCGTTGTAAAGCTTGAAGTGGTCAACGTCGAGCAGCAACAGTGTAATAGGAGACTTCGCGCGGATAGCCCGTCGCCATTCATGAGTCAGCGACAGGTCAAATTGCCTGCGGTTAGCTACGCCTGTCAGCGCATCGACTGAAGCGAGAGCTTCGAGAGCTTGATACGCATCTTTAAGGCTTTCTTCAGCAGCCTTCCGCTCGGCGACGTTGCGCACAACATTCACATAACCGATTGGCCGGCCGGTAACCCGATCGCAGTAAAGACTGATGTTCGCCTCCATCCAGAGATAGGAGCCATCCTTTTTCTGGCAACGATAAGTCAAAGTCTTTGTTGGATCGCCATTCTTAAGCGCTTCAAGGGTTGCAGTCAAAGCTGGGACATCGTCCGGATGGACAATGCTCTGCTGGTACGTCGTTCCGATAAGTTCCTGAGGATCCCAGCCCATCGTCCATTGAGCCGCTGGAGAGACATATTCGCGGCGATGATTAAGATCGGTGAGGACAATGATGTCGCGAGAGTTTTCGGCCAACAATCGATATAGCTGTTCGCTTTTCCGGGCACTCTGTTCAAGCAGACGGCGCTCATTCAGTACCACAGCCACGAGTGCAACGCACAGAACGGCGCTGGCGAGAAGAACCTGGGTGAAGAAGAGTTGCCTTTGCCAGCTGGCGTCGTAAATCAGCGTCAACGGGCCGCGGCCATGCGCTGTGGAGACAACCGAGAAGATCGCAATGACACTGACGCCCAGCATACCGCCGCCCATGCCGAGCCGCACAACGATCAGTAGCAGAGGAGGGAAGAGGACGAAGAGCAGAGGGTAACCGGCGTGACGAAAGACAGCATCGGTACAAAGAATCATTAACGATAGAAGACCGATAGTTTCAAACAGTCTTTTACGTTGCAGCAGGGCAGCAATCTCGCCGTCAAAAAGAGAGAGAATAACCGGCGTGATGGCGATCGTCCCGAGCGCATTCGAGAGGAACCAGTGCAATCCAAACCTGGGGGGAAGCGGACCATGCAAGGAATACACTATCGATGCGGCAACAGCCGATATTGCCGGTGCCACCAGGGCGCCGACAAGGCAGAGCCGGGCAAGTTCACGAGGCCGTGAGAACCGGATTGCATCTCGCGTGGTATGGGCAAATGGGTAGGCAGCGATGGCAACTTCCAGTATGTCGCATGCTGAAAGTCCCAGGCTGACGGCAACCGACTGGCGCACAATCAGGTGCGCCGTCACATTGGCCAGGTAGCCGACAACAAAAAGTGCAGGCCACCGCGGCCTTTTATTCAAAAGTAGGGCTGCAAGGAGAATTGCATTGGACCACCAGACCGCCGCTTCACCATTGGCCCCTGCGTCCATCAGTAGCGACACCCATGCTGTGAAGGTAACTACGGCAAAGATGGCTACCAGGGTCAGTGCAAATCCGATATGAAAAGACGATGATCTTGCGTTGTGCAAAGGATCCATATCGCTCTCATGAACTGCCGCGAGCACCGGGAACGCCTTGTTCAGTGAAAGTATTGCAAACCGGAGGTGAGGAGCTTGAACCGAGGACCCCGGATGAAGTTCAGGCTACCTGATTTTCGATAAATTAGGTAGCCATGATACGTCATCGGCGGGGCTGATGGTGATCAGCAGTGTGCCCTGTTCTCCTTCGGTCACAACCGGTCCAGACGCCGTATGCGTCTTGCCCGAAGCATCGGTGAACTGCAGTTTGACGGGGCCGGAGCCTTGAATTTTGAAGCGGTATTGATATTCCGCGCCGGATGCGAGTGCACCTACCCCAAAGCTTGCGCTGGGGTAATCAACCTCCAGCAGCGTGACCGGCCTGTCACTGTGATTGGCGATCATCGTAGAAACAAATGCGGAGCGACATCCGCCAGAGCAGAGTAGAAAAAATGAAATTAGACAAATAAGGGAATAGGCAGACGCAAACTTCTTCATAGTGTAGTTTTTCGTTCCAGTATCCTCGCAGTCAGAACTACGCCGGATTCATTCGTATGCAGGGTAATAGGAAACGCAAGCACATTCCAGACCCACGCTTCACCTTTGCGCGGCAGATTCAGCAACCCACGGTACGTCCGGTCGATGTAGGTCTCGCGAGTCACTGCGACCGTACGGAGAATATCACGCCAGTCAGGAGCGAGCTCAGGCATCTCGTCAAACATGTTCCTGCCTGGGAACCAATCACGCGGGCGTTCGTGTAAGTGCGCGCTGGTTTCATTCACATATTGCCAGTTGCCGTTCGTGTCCAGTATCTCCAGCACTACGTCGTCGCCAACAGCCATATTGATTCGCGAATAGAAAAACTCGCGTGCATCGACGACCACCGGCTTACCGCGCAGTTTGGCTTCAAAGGAACGGAGCGCCGCTACAAGGTCATCGATCGAACTGTAGCCCTTGAGCAGATGCATATCTTCGGGGCCGCCGAACCTCCGTTCGAGCGTTGCCGACAGAATAATGATCGGAACTTCCGGACGACGCTGACGAAGCTTCGCAGCCACATCGGTGCCAAATTTTCCCGCGCCCAGATGGTAATCGAGTACAGCGATGTCGATCTCATCAAGAAGCTGGTTGGCCTCATCAATCGTGGTGGCGGTCTCTGTTACATAGCCATACTTGCGGAGAATAGTCGAGCGCAGCAGCAGATTCTCTGCATGATCATCAAGCAGAAGCACGCGGATTGGCTCGGCAAGTGCTTGGCCGTCGCTCTCGGATTTATGACCTGTTTCGATTTGCATATCCTTTGTGAGATGCCGCAAGGCTTCCGGCTGCTGCTATTCGTTTGCTGTTTTCCGTTTTCTCTCAAATTGTTTTAGCAGCTCTGGCAGTCGCGGCATGATGGCGCAGACGCGCAGCCACTGTCGATTGTCGTAAGCCGGAGAGCCGCTGATGATCTTTCCTGCCTCGATATTGCCCCCAACCCCTGATTGGGCGGTCACAATCACGCGATCGCCGATATGGCAGTGACCGGCAACACCCACCTGGCCGGCAAGGACGGCATCGTCGCCAATATGGGTAGAGCCAGCCAGCCCTACCTGCGCGCAAAGCAGCGTATTTTCGCCGACGGAGGAGCCGTGACCCACTTGCACAAGATTGTCGATCTTGGCGCCGCGGCCAATCCTGGTTTCCCCGACGCTAGCGCGGTCAATGCAGGAGTTGGCCTGGATTTCGACGTAGTCCTCAATGATAGCCGGTCCGGATTGCACAATTTTGTGCCATTTGCCCGCATCGTCCTTGGCAAAGCCGTAGCCATCAGAGCCGACAACAACCCCATTTTGCAGAATGACATGGTCTCCAAGCCTGCAGGCCTCGCGCACCACAGCATGAGCATGTGCGAAGAAGTAGTCACCGACCTGAACATTTGGATAAATCACGACGTGTGGCAGAATCGTAGCGTGGTCGCCGATGACGCAGTTCTCCCCCACGACTACATATGCCCCGATCGATGCGCCTTCACCGATACGTGCTGTGGGATCGATCGCTGCCGTCGGGTGAATTCCTGAAGGGTACGATGGAGCGGGATAAAAAATCTCGATGGCCCGGGCGAAGGCCAGATAGGGGTTCTTGATACGCAGCGTGGGAGCTTCAATTTCCGGAAAGCTGGGCGCGACCAGCACTGCCCCGGCTTTCGTCTTCCTGGCAAGACCGGCGTATTTCGGATTGGCTACGAAGGTGACATGACCGGGGCCTGCCTCTTCAATGCCGGCGACGCCGGTGATCTCAGAGTCGGGCTTTCCATGACATTCCGCACCTAAAAGGTGAGCGAGGTCCGCTAACTTCATGGGGCGATTGTACCTGTAACGGATGGGAGGAGCAGGGATATCGGTGCAGCAGGGGCATCACAGGAACATCAAAGGATCGATGAGTTTATTGCCTGGTTATAGGGAAAAGCGTCTCTTGCCGTTGCTCTTCCGGCTTGGCCGCTTTGACTGGCTTCTTTTTGGGGGCACCGCCAATCACGGCGACGATCTCCAGTGCAGCCAGCGAAGTGCGTGGTAGCCAAATCCGCTGTGTATTACCCCGGGTATCCGGCGGTGTCAGGAAGAAACCGTCTGCGTCCAGAAGGCCGAGGTTATTTTCAGACAGTCCTTCAAGGATATCTCCGTCTTTTAGCTGAAGCCGAAGCCAGAGACCTTCACCGCGTGGGCGTCCGGCGAAGGTTTTGCGTAGCAGGCGCTCAGGATTGTCAATCTCCCCGGAATTGAAGTCCCGGACGAAGCAAGCCCACTTAACTTCCTGATTCAAAATGGTTAAGACTTTCCCGCTCATGTCGAGCATTTCCAGCGCACCTTGGCGTGTAAATCCGGAAGCCGCAATATAGCCGGATACCCAGTCTCGGGTGAATTTGCGGAGGATGACTTTTTTCCGGCTCAAGCTCATAGAAAGTTAAGTCGCGCGCTCGTTATTGTCGCATGCGAAAAACCCAATTCGCAGCGAAAATTGTGCAAATTGGTAGCCAAGTGGATTCCCATATGTTAGAGTGTTGCTTTGCATCGTGGGACGTTTTTCTCCTAAACCATTGTAAATAATCAGCTTAATGATGAGCTGATAGGTGGACGAGTCCCAGCGGTTTCATCACCTCTTCGCAGATTGTTAAGGCATGCCTGACTATATTTACCTCCTAGAAAATCGCCTCTCTCCCGCCCAACAGAAAGCTATCCAACAGGTCCGCGATGCAGCCCGGGACGCCGGCATGACGGTATTTCTGACTGGTGGCGCCGTGCGTGACCTGACGACAGGATCTTCTGTCCGTGACCTTGATTTTACGGTTCAAGGAAACGCTACTAAATTAAAGAAAACATTGGAAAAAGTAGGTGCAAGGTTATGGGGTGAATATGAGCCCACCCGCACTCTCTTTTTCTGGTTTCCGGGTAGCGTGCGCGTCGAGATTTCAAGTGCGCGCCGAGAGGAATATCCAAAGCCCGGCAAACCCGTTTATCACTGGACGCCCATCCTTGAGGATTTACGGCGGCGTGACTTTACCGCAAACGCCATGGCAATTTCTCTGAACGAAGGCTCTTATGGTCTTTTGCTCGATCCTTTAAACGGGATGGCAGACATTGAATCTCGGCATCTCCGTCTGGTGAGCAGCTATGGATTCATCGAGGATCCTTCTCGCCTTTTGCGAGCCGCCCGCCTGAAAACGCGGCTGGGTTGGGAACTGGACGAGCGAACACAAACCCGCTACGAGAATGCGAAAAACGAAGGCATGATCGACTCCATTCCAGCACACCTGAAAGGGTATGAGCTTGAAGAGATTGGTCATGAGGAAGACGGCCTACGCGCTCTGAAGGTCCTTGAATCCGAGGGCTGGATGAAACACATCCTTCCCGCATGGACTGTTTCCAAAGTCGATGTGCATGGGTTGGAACATTTGCGCGAATACTACTATCAGTTGCTAATACAGGGCGTCCATCCTGACATTTCCGCCGCACAGATGGAATTGTTGACGGCCAAGATGCAGCCAAAGGACATTGCTGCGCTAAAGAAGACATTCATTCGGCCTGGATTCGTCGAGCAATGGAATCATCTGGAATCTGAAGGAAAGGAATTTGCCAAAGTCTTCACAGGTAAGGAAGCGGCCACGCCTTCGGCAACCTGGAAGCTACTGACGTCCTATCAGCCGGAAGCGATTTTGTGGCTGGCATACACCGGTAAGGGCGCAGCGATCCAGAACAAGTTCAAGAACTTCTTTACCGTCTGGCCGGAAGCGCGCCAGAAAGTCCCGGCCGCACTCATGCAGGAAATGCGCATCACGCCGGAGATTGAGCGCTACAACGAGTTGCTGCGGGAACTTTTCTTCCAATTGATCGATGGCAAGCTGCAGACCGACGAAGAGATGCGCGCTTTTCTTGAGCCGTACTCGCCGCCTGCGCCTCCTCCGCCCGTAACCATTCGCCGCTCACGCAAAAAGGCTGCGGAACCGAAGATCAAGACAGAAAAATTGACAGACGAAGATTCCGATGAGGAAGATCTGCCTGCAATCGACGATCTCGATCTGGATGCAGACGACATCGACGATGAGGCAGAGGAAGAAATTCCTGCGAAGCCGGCAGTCAAAGCGAAGCCTGTTCCCGTTGCTGTGGCAAAGAAGGAGACGGAAACGAAGCATACGCCCCCTGCCAAGCCCGTGCCTGCGGCGAAGGCGATCCCCGCTCCAAAGCCCGTGAAAAAAGAAGCCGCGAAGCCCGCGGCCAAGACTGCTGCGCCAGCGAAGCATGCTGCCCCGGTAAAGAAGACGCATGTGAAGCCGGCTCCGGCAAAAGCGGCAAAGAAAGCTGCGCCGCACGCAAAGAAGCAGGCAGCCAGACCCTCACCGAAGTCGGCCACAAAGAAGGCCTCCAAACCGGCCGCAAAACCGGCAGCGAAAAAGGCGCCGCACAAAACTGCGAAGCCGGTAAAGAAATCAGCCAAGAAGCGCTGAATAATGTAGATCGCCGTCTGCTGTCATCGTGCTATCGTCGTAGTCAACTTTCCTACACGGAGCACGATTGCATGGCAGGCGGCCTTTCTTCCGGTTGTAATTTGATACGTATAGCAGCAATCGCGCTGGGTCTCAGCGCAATACCGGCTTTAGCTCAACCTTCCATTCATCATGATGACCGTCTTGAGGGCGCCTATACTTTTGAGCGCAATGGCTGGACGTACGTGCATCTGCAGGGCACTCCTGAACAAATTGGCTATCAGCACGGTTACCTGCTTGCTCCACAAATTGAAGACGCTTATCAGGTCTTTAAGCTTGAGGATGAGCATGGAACCCAGCGCGACTGGGCCTTCTATCGCAATGCGGCAAAGACAATTCTCTGGCCTCACATCGATCCGGAATATCAGGAAGAGCTTTCCGGCATCGCCGAAGGCGTGCAGGCCAAAGGCATCAAGCTCGACGTATGGGATATTGTGGCCATCAACGGAACGATGGAGTTGTCAGAGTATTATGTTCCCTGGCTGAACAAGCAACAGCACGCGCAGAATAAGTCGAAGAAGTTTCCAAAGATCGACGCGCCAGGCAATTGCAGCGCTTTCATTGCGACCGGCAGCTATACCAAAGACGGCAAAATCGTCATCGCCCACAACAACTGGAGCTCCTACGCCGAGGGCGAACGCTGGACGATCATGTTCGACATCCATCCGGACAAAGGACACAGCATCCTCATGGACGGCGTGCCGGGAATGATCACGAGCAACGACGACTTCGGTATCACCGACGCGGGCATCATGCTCAGCGAGACGACAATCAGCGGATTTCAAGGATGGAACTCGAACGGCAAGCCTACCTTTATGCGTTCGCGCAAGGCGCTACAGTATGCAAATTCCATCGATGATGTTGTGGCAACGATGCGCGACGGCAACAGCGGCGGCTATGCCAACGACTGGCTCATCGGCGACCGCAAGACGGGCGAGATTGCCTATCTTGAGCTTGGCTTGAAAAACACTCCGCTGTGGCGGACGAAAGACGGCTATTTCGTTAGCTCGAATTTTGCGCGCGATCCCAAGCTCATTAAGGAAGAGACTGACGGCTTCAACTACAACGATCTCTCCACTTCACCCAACGCTCGGCGCGTGCGGTGGGAGCAAGAAATGGCGTCGAACAAGGGAAGGATCGATGCAACAGCGGCAGAGGAATTCCTCGCTGATCACGAAGACAGCTTTCTCAATAAGAAGCAGGCAGATCAGCGCAGCCTTTGCGGGCATGTCGATACGGCAAAAGAGGGAATTCCGCAATGGGAGTGGCCGCCTTACTATCCAGCAGGCGCTGTGGAGGGCAAGGTGACCACGAGCGACATGGCACAGAATATGAGCCTGATTGCCCATGCCGGCCATCCGTGCGGCGAAGACTTCCTAGCCAAACCATTTCTCGCGGAGCATCCTGAGTTTTCCTGGCAGGCTCCAATTCTGCGCGACATGAAAGCGGGTCCCTGGACAATATTCAGCGCCGACGAAAAAGGGGATTGAGGCAAAGCGATGCCGGATACACTTACCACTCCCGATATTGTTCAGGCGACCAAACAATATAACTATGGCACATGGCGATTCCAGAAGAGCTGGATGCCGCTGCACATCGTCGATGCGGAAGGCTGCTATATCATCGACGCGGCAGGCAAGCGATATCTCGATTTTTCCGCGCAGCTGATGTGCGTCAATCTCGGACACAAGAATCAGGCCGTGATTGATGCCATCGTCGAGCAGGCTCGCGCTCTGCCATACATTATGCCTGGTTATGCGACGAGCGCCCGTGCCGAGTTAAGCACAGCGCTCGCCGAAGTCCTGCCGCAGGGACTTACGAAGTTTTTCTTCACCACATCCGGCACCGAAGCGAATGAAGCCGCCTTCAAAATTGCGCGGATGTATACAGGGAAGTCGAAGATCATTTCGCGCTACCGCTCTTATCACGGCTCAACAGCCAGCTCAATCGCCGCTACCGGCGATCCACGGCGCTGGGCGGTTGAGCCTTCCGGCAAAGGACGGGACTTCCTTTTTGCTCCGGAAGTAAATTGCTACGATTGCCCAATCAAGCACACCTATCCGCAATGCGGCATTGCCTGTGTCGATTATCTCGAACACATGATCGAGAACGAACAGAACGTCGCTGCCGTCATCGTCGAGCCGATTGTCGGGACTAATGGCGTCCTCGTTCCTCCACCTGAATATATGCCACGGCTGAGGGCCATCTGCGACCGGCACAACGTGCTGCTCATCGCCGATGAGGTGATGACCGGATGGGGACGCACCGGCAAATGGTTTGCCATGGATCACTGGGGTGTAAAGCCCGATATGTTGACGACCGCCAAGGGCATTACATCCGCCTATGTGCCGCTGGGCCTGTGCGCTACCACTGAAAAGATCGCCACGTATTTTGACGACCACTACTTTGCACACGGACACACCTACGAAGCGCATCCTATGACGCTAAAGCCAGCGGTGGCAGCCATCGCCGAGATGAAGCGCTTGGGGCTGGTCGATCGTGCAGCGGAACTGGAACCATATATGCGTAGCAGCCTCGAAGCGCTGAAAGCAAAACATCCCTCCATCGGCGATGTGCGCGGTATGGGGTTGTTCTGGGCCGTGGAGCTAGTGAAGAACCGCGTTACCAAGCAGCCATTCAATACGATGAGCGATAAGGTGAGTGGTAAAGCACTTGTAGTCGATCAAATTGCCGCGCACATGATGAAGAACGGTGTAACACAGCAGGCCTGGGTGAGCCATTTTGTAATTGCGCCGCCGTTGATCATCAAGAAAGAAGAGATTGATTTTGGCATTGCCGCCATGGATGAAGCGCTGGCGATTGCCGATGCGCTGGTGGAGAATTAGAGGGCTGTCATCCAGAGCATAGCGAAGGATCTGCTTCGCTCTTTCTAATCACGCATCCAAATCTGCAATGGAGCGATGAACCACAATTAGTAATCAATCTTCTCCGTGCTATCTTCCCAGGCCTGAAAACTTTCCCATGCCTCTTTGCGCAGGAGCTCGTGACCAGGAATGACGCGTTTCTCACGGGGAAGCGTCAACTGCTCGTATAAAAACGCATCTGCAAAGTGGATGCGCGCAGCATCCTCCGCCCTGTTGCCATAGTAGATTGTTTTAATATGTGCCCAGTAGGATGCGGCCCAGCACATCGGACAAGGCTCGCAACTGGTATAGAGTTCGCAATCACTCAAGTCAAATGTCCCGAGTTTTCGGCAGGCATCTCGAATGGCATTCACCTCGGCGTGTGCCGTGGCGTCATTCATTGCGGTGACCGTGTTCACGCCTTCACCGACAATCTTGCCGTTCTTCACAATGACAGCTCCGAAAGGTCCGCCTGCATTGGTGCGGACATTTTCTGTAGCGAGCGCAATCGCCCGCCGCATAAATTCTTCTTGTACTGACATACTGTTTACGACCCTAAACAGTATGTCATGAGCCCGGCCGTTGTTTCACTCGTAGCGAAGTGCGTTGATCGGGATCCACGCCTGCCAAGCAGGTGTGCGCGAAACCAGTGATGGTTGGAGCAATATCTGTGACTACTCACGATTAGAATCATCCTCTTGCCATATAAAAAAATCGCAATAGGAACAGCGCGGCCAGCAGATACATCATCCAGTCCTGTCGGCGAAATCTTCCACTGAAGATGCGCAGCACGGCAAAAGACACGATGCCAAAGCTCAATCCGTTCGCAATTGAGTACGTTAGCGGAATGGTTATCAGAGTCAGAAAAGCGGGAAAAGCAATGAGTGGATCAGACCACTTGATATCGCTGATCGATGAGAGCATCATACCGCCGACAACGATCAGCGCAGGTGAGGTTGCCGCAGCAGGAATGGCTCCAACTAGCGGGGCAATGAAAAGTGTCACCAGAAAAAGCAGGCCGGTTACGATAGCGGTAACGCCTGTCCGTCCGCCTGCGGCAACTCCTGCGCTCGATTCGATATAGCTGACCACTGTGCTGGTTCCAGTCAGCGATCCTGCGATCGTCGCGGTCGCATCGGCAAAAAAGATGCGGTTCAGGCGGGGAATGCGATGGTCTGAATCAATCAACCCAGCCTTCTGGCTCACAGCCACAAGTGTGCCGATATTGTCGAACAGGTCGACAAAGAGAAAGACAAAGATAATCTCCAATACTCCCACATGCAGCGCTCCACGGATATCGAGCTTTAAGGCTGTTGCAGTAATGTCGGAGAAACGATAGCTCTGCGGTTGCCAGTGCACGAGGCTGAAGGTCCATCCCGTGAGTGTAGTACCGATGATTCCGATCAACATGGATGCGCGTATGTGAAAAACCTGCAGCAGTGCGATCAGCAAAAGTCCAAAAACAGCTAACGCCGTTTGCGGATTGCGCAGGTTTCCCAACGCAACCACTGTCGACGGGTCAGAAACAATGATGCCCGAGTTGTGAAGCCCGATGAATGCAATAAACAAGCCTACGCCGCCAGCAACAGCGGCATGCAATTCATGCGGAATGGCGCTGACAAACAACTGGCGAATGCCGCCGATTGTAAGCAATAGAAAAATGACGCCGGAAATAAAGACCGCTCCAAGCGCCGTTTCCCAGCGCACCCCCATGTGCTTGACGACCGTATACGTAAAGTAGGCGTTCAGGCCCATTCCCGGGGCCAGCGCGATGGGATATTTCGCCAACGCGCCCATCAGTATGCTGCCGAGTGCGGCGCAGATGCAGGTAGCAGCCGTGACTGCGGCAATCGGCATTCCGGCTTCATGCAGAATCGCCGGGTTCACAAAGACGATGTACGCCATTGTGATGAATGTGGTGAACCCCGCAATAATTTCGGTGCGCCAGAGGGCACCCAGTGCTTCAAAGGAGAAATAGCGCTCCAAAGCTGGAAGAATGCATCGGCGTTTTTCTGGGGCGGTGGCTATGGGCATGCTTGGGCGTAGTCTACACAGAAGGCTTCTTCCAGCCAAACACTGCCTCGATCATTGATGGATGGTAGTTCTTCGATTGCGGGAAAGTAAGCGTGCCGCAGTGGATCATTCATTGGCTATGGCTGCCAGCCTCCGCCGAGGGCCTGGTAGAGTTGAACGTAACTCTGCATCTCGGTGTTCCAGGCCTCTGCCAGCTGCAGCTCTGAGGTGAAAAACTGCTGTTGCGTCACCAGGACCTCGAGAAAGCTCGTGGCTCCTCCTGTAAAGCGGACGTTTGCGAGGCGCGCAGTCTCTTGATAGGTATTCGTCTGCTCTTCGATCTTCATCCGAAAGAGTCTGGCCTGGCGATAGCCGACTAGGCTGTTCGCTACATCTCCAAAGGCGCCCTGTACGGTTTGTTTATAAGTCAATTCCGCTTCATTGCGCTGTGCCCATGCGAGATTATAGGCGCTCCTGATCGCGCCACCAGCGTAAAGCGGCTGCGCGATCTCACCAGCCACAGACCATACCGTAGCAGGTCCTTGCAGGAAACTGGTTAAGGCGGTACTTTGGGCTCCAAACAGGCCAGTCAAGGGAATCTGCGGGAAAAACGCCGCCTTGGCCACTCCTACATTCGCATTTGCGGCGATCAGATTTGCTTCACTCTGGCGCACGTCGGGCCTGCGCTCGAGGAGCGCTGAAGGAAGTCCGATGGGTATAGTTGCCAGGTGAGGCTGGTCGATCAGAGCAAAACCGCGGGCAATCGGTCCGGGATTTCTACCCAGCAGGATGCTGATCTGATTTTCGGTTTGAGCAATGGACTGCTCGCTGCTGATCACTTGAGCTTCCGATTGTTGCACCAGCAGTTCTGCCTGATGTACATCGGTGATCGCAAACTCGCCGCCGTTGTAGTTGATGGTGTTGATTCTCAGGATATCCTTGTCGGCGATGACGGTCTTCTGCGAGAAATCCAGCTGATAGTCAAACTGTCGGAGCTGGAAATATGCGGTCGCTACATCGGAAATCAGCGTTGTCTGAACAACGCTCCTGGCATACGTGCTTGCAAGCAGTTGGGCACGCGCAGCCTCGGTCGCCCGACGGAATTTTCCCCAAAAATCGACAATGTAACTCAGTTGGATTTCTGCCCCATAGATTGTCGGTCCATTCAGGGCAAGCGAGTTGCGCTGGTAGTTGATACCGAACGACCCGTTCAGGGACGGTAGTTGGTTCGCTCGCGTTTCTCCAACAACCGCCCTGGCCTGCATGATACGGGAGGCAGCGATCTGCATATCGTAGTTATTGGTCAGCGCTTCCTGAAGGAGCGCTCTAAGGGTTTCATCCTCGAAGACTGATTCCCATTTCATCTCCGCAAATGGCTCGGTACCGGGTTGATTCGACAAATCCGGGGCACTGCCGCGGTATTGGTCCGGCACAGTTAAAGGCGGGCGTTTGTAATTGGGCCCGAGCTTGCAGCCGCTCAGCGTGAGCACCAATAGGATGACGGCAGATTTTCTCATGCCGATCATGTCGTAGGTCCTTCCGGGATCGGTTGAGGTTTTGCTTCCGGCGTCCTCTTTTTGCCGAAGAGATTGCCAAATCGTTCGACAACATCAAAGAAAACGGGAATGAAAAAGACGGCGAGCAGGGAAGCAGCAAGCATTCCGCCGATGACCGCCGTCCCCAGCACCCGTCTCGAAACAGCGCCTGCTCCCGTAGCGAGCCACAACGGAACGCAACCAAGAATAAAAGCGAAGGCCGTCATCAGGATTGGCCGCAATCGCAGCCTCGCGGCGGCGAGAGAAGCATCGATTGGCGATTTACCGGCTTCGTATTCAGCTTTGGCAAACTCAACGATCAGAATGGCGTTCTTGGCCGACAAGCCGATGAGCATCACCAGACCGATCTGCGCATACACATCGTTGTCCAGACGGCGTAAATAGAGCGCAGCAAAAGCTCCAAAGACAGCGATGGGAACGCCTAACAGTACACTGAGCGGCAGAGACCAGCTTTCATACTGTGCTGCCATAATCAGAAATACAATGAGGAAAGAGAGCCCGAAGACCACAGAAGGCTTGACTCCCTGCGCTGCCTTCACTTCCTGATACGACATGCCCATGTAGTCGATGCCCATCTGGTTGGACATGGTTTTATTGAAGACGTCCCGTAGCGCTGCAATCGCTTGGCTGGAGCTGTATCCCGGAGCGGCTGAACCGTTGATCTGCACACACTGGAACTGGTTGTACTTCATAATGAACTCGGGTCCACTACGCGGCTCATTTCCGGTAAGCGTACTTAGTGGAACCATTTGACCGGTACTGTTGTTGACATAGAACTTGCCCAGGTTGGCCGCTGAAGTTCGATAGTCGCCTTCAGCCTGAACGTAGACCTGCCACTGCCTACCGAAACGGTTGAAGTAATTCACCAGGGAGCCGCCCATAAAGGTTTGCAGGGTCTGATAGACATTTGCCAAATTGACCTGCTGCGTGAGTACCTTTTCCTGATCGACGGTGATGCCTACTTGCGGTACTCCGAAAAGGGCAGTGGTCATCACGCCTGCAAGTTCGGGACGCTTGCGAGCCTCGGCCATGAAGATAGCAGTATTCTTCGCAAGGAATTCAATCGCACTGCCCGAACGATCCTCCAGAACGACGGTGAATCCTCCCGATGCGCCCACGCCGGGGATTGCGGGTGGAGGAAACGCAAATGCGATACCCGATGTGACCCTTGAAAGGGCACCGGCCAAATGTCGTTTAATTCCGTCGTAACTCTCCTCTGGAGTTTTGCGTTCGTGCCAATCTTTGAACGAGACGAAGAAGAAAGAGCTGTAAGTGGTATTGACGCCACTTAGCATGCTGTAACCAACCACAGTACTGACATACTTCACACCAGGCGTGTCGAGAATAATTTTCTCGACTTCCTTCGATGCGTCGGAGGTGCGCTGCAATGACGCTGCATCGGGCAGCTGCAGGCCAACGTAAACGTACCCCTGGTCTTCATCGGGAAGAAAGCTTCCCGGTATTTTCTGGGCGAAATACCCTGCACCCACGATAAACGCCAACAATAGCAGGAAAGCAAAGCCTGCTTTATGGATGAGGTGTCTGCAGATATTGACATACCCATCTGTCGCTCTGCCGAAAACCCGATTGAACCACCGGAAGAAGGCTCCCAGAGGACCTCGAGTCTCTTTCCTTGGCCGTAGCAACATGGCGGAGAGTGCCGGGCTGAGTGTGAGTGCATTGAAAGCTGAAAAGGCGACCGACACTGCGATGGTGACAGCAAACTGTTGATAGAGGCGGCCGGTAATTCCTGGAATAAAAGCGGTAGGAATAAAAACAGCGCCTAAAATTAACGCGATCGCCACGACAGGGCCGGAGACCTCTTCCATCGCTTTGACTGTCGCATCGTGCGGAGTCATGCCGTGTTCAATGTGGTGTTCTACCGCTTCGACAACGACGATCGCATCGTCGACAACCAGTCCGATAGCCAGAACTAGGCCAAAGAGTGAGAGGGTGTTGATAGAGAAACCAAGAAGCGGAAAGACCATGAAGGTTCCGATAAGCGAAACCGGAACAGCGAGCAGAGGGATAAGAGTGGCTCTCCATCCCTGAAGAAAGAGAAAGACTACGAAAACCACCAGAGCGAGCGCTTCAAAGAGGGTGTGCACGATCTCGTTGATTCCGGCGGTGACCGACAGAGTGGTATCGAGCGCAACTACATAGTTCAGGTCCGGTGGAAAGCGGGTCTTCGCTTCTTCCATCAGGCGGCGGACACCGGCAGCAGTTGCGACCGCGTTAGCGCCCGGTGCCTGATAAATTGCCACGAGGGCCGCCGGGTCGCCGTCCAGCCGGCTAATCATGTTATAGGTTTGAGCGCCAAGCTCTACGCGGGCTACGTCTCTCAGGCGCAGAATACCTTCGCCGGGTTTGGCCCGCACAATGATCTGCCCAAATTCTTCGGCGGAAGGAAGTCGCCCGGGCGCACGCACCGTATAGGTGAACTGTTGTCCTGATGGGACTGGTTCTCCGCCGATCTTGCCCGCCGGGTTCACATTATTCTGGGCTTGGATCGCGCTGATAATCTCCGGAACTGTGATCCTCAGGTTTGCCAGTCTATCCGGATTGACCCAGCAACGCATCGCATACTGGCCTGCGCCAAACACTGATACTGAGGCAACACCCGGTACACGGGTTAGGGCATCGTTCAGATTGATGGTGGCGTAATTTGCCAGAAAAATATTGTCGTAGCTGTTATTCGGTGAGCTTAGATCGATCAGCATTAAGGGCGCAGCGGTCGACTTTTGCACCGTGACGCCCTGATTGATTACCACGCTGGGCAATTGAGCGTTTGCCTGTGAGGTGCGCATCTGCGTCAGGATCTGGTCAGTGCTGGCCACCGTATCTATCCCGAAATCAACAGTCAGAGTCATCTTCCCGTCGCTGGAGTTCAGCGAGTACATGTAGCTCATGTCATCTACGCCTGACATCTGCTGCTCGATCGGCGTAGCTACGGACTGCGCTACTGTCTGAGCGTCCGCGCCCGTGTAGTTGGCAAGGACCTGTATTTGCGGATCAGCAATATTCGGAAATTGGGATGTAGGGAGGCTGAGCATCGAGACGATACCGCCGATGACCATCAATATCGAAATGACGATCGCGACGATTGGCCGATTGATAAAGAATTTGGACATGATCAGTTGCCCCCGGCCGTGGAGGCAACGGTATACGGCCTGGGATTAACCGGCATACCCTCTCGCACCTTCATAAACCCCTGGACAACGACCTTCTCTCCAGGCTTGAGGCCTTCGGTGATGATCCACTTCGTTCCGACCCTTTCTCCTACTTTTACCGGGCGAAACGTCGCTTTGTTGTCAGCCCCCACGACAACAATCTGGTACATTGACTGGACTTCAATCACCGCAGCCTGAGGAACAAGCAATGCGTTTTGTGTAGAGCCGGTTTCGATGCGAACGTTGCCAAAGCCACCTGGGCGTAGAATGCCACCCTTGTTTGCAAAGTCCGCGGCAAGCTGAATCGTGCCAGTTGAGGCAGCTACCTCACGATTCACCAAAATGATCCTGCCCCTGGTCGGAAAAGTAACACCGTTTGTCTGAATGAACTCAACTGGCAGAGCATTTGCCTGCCCTCTGCCTCCCTGCACGGCCCGCGAAATTTCCTGCGCTCTGTCGAGATAATCGCTTTCGCTGATATTGAAATATGCCCGGATAGGATCCACCTGAGACACAGTTGTCATCTTCGTGCTCGTACCCACCAGGTCGCCTACATTTGAATTCGATATGCCGGCTAAGCCATCAATTGGAGAAAATACTTTGGTCCAGGAAAGATTCAGTTCAGCCTGCGCCATCGAAGCCTTCGCAGCGGCAACCTGAGCTGTTGCCGCCTCCAGGTTCGAAATGTCCGTGTCTAACTGCTTTTGGGGAATCGCGTGCTGAGCCGCGAGTGGACGGTCGCGCGTGACATTGTTTTCCGCTTCGGTCTGTTGCGCAACGGCCACCGCGACTTGTGCTTTTACCTGATCCAGGGCGGCTACGAAAGGCCGCGGGTCGATCTCGTAAAGCAATTGGCCCTTGCGAACGAAGAAGCCCTCCTGATAATTCCGCTCGATCAGATAACCCTGCACTTTAGGAGTAATGTCTGCGTTTATCTGGCCATTTAGTTGCGCAACCCATTGTTTATAGACAGGAACAGTTTGTACGACAACATCTGTTACTTCGACTTCGGGAGGCGCGGGCGCAGGCGGAGTTTCTTTCTTTCCGCAACCGATCATTGATAGCAGGAACAGTAGGCCGACAGCTGTTGTAACGGGTCCAGGAGTGCGAGTCCTGGTTCGAGACTGGCATGGCAAGCCCGCATCTGCAGCTCTCAGTAAATCGCCTTGACATCCGGATACGCTTTGCATGCGCTTTCTCCTGTCTGCCGATTATGGAGTTTGCTCTATCCCGTCACACTTCTTGGGTAAATTACGTGGACCACAATACTAATGCACTACGATGAGATCGAAAATATGAATCTTTACATGTTTCATCCGTAGATCTCGAACGCATAACATGCCAAATGGCCGCGGCTCGCATCAGTCCGCTGGCTGCTAGCAAACGCGGTAATCTCTGTTTTATTAGGAGAAGTAATTCGAAGGGCTAGTAAATTTCTAAAGAATTTCATTTTGGGCTCGGTGGCATCGCAGGCATCTCGAAAGGGAAGAACATGCTTGTTTTCACGTGCAGGCTTCCAGGCAGTCGACAGTTCACAGCCCTATGCTCATCCTAGTCCGTGGATCCAGATAATCCCGCAGCGCATCACCTAGGAAATTGAACGAAAGTACGCACAACATCACAGCCATCGCCGGGAACAGCACCAAATGTGGCGCATCGAAAAGATGCGAACGCGCATCATTCAGCATCGAGCCCCAGCTTGGTGCGGGCGGAGGTACGCCCAGGCCAAGAAAGCTCAGCGTTGCCTCTGCCAGTACCGCTCCCGCCATACCAATGGCCGATTGCACAATCACCGGCTGCAAAATATTCGGCAGAATGTGTAGTGTAAAGATGCGCAGATCATTCGCCCCGAGGGATCGTGCGGCCTCTACAAATTCCCGCTCGCGCACTGCGAGCACCTGCGCTCGAACCAGCCGGGCATAGCCCACCCAGCCGCCAATAGAGAGCGCGAGAATGAGATTGACCAGTCCAGGCCCGAGAAATGCAACGAAGGCAATCGCAAGCAGAATTCCCGGCAGCGCCAGAAACGCATTCATCACAAAAACATTCAGCAGGGTATCGAGAATTCCGCCATAATAGCCGGCAATTCCGCCGAGAATCAATCCCAGCAAGAGGGAACAGCCAACTACCGAAGTAGCGACGAGCAATGAAAGCCGCGCGCCGTAAAGCGTACGGGAGAAGATATCGCGTCCCAACTCATCCGTTCCAAACCAATGCGCATGTCCCGGCGCTGCGAGACGATGATTGAGGTCGATCGCTGCCGGATTGTAAGGCGCAAGCAGAGGAGCCAGCAGCGCCATGCCTACAAACAAAATAAGTAGTGCCATGCCGATAACGGCAAGTGGCTGTCGACGAATTCTGCGCGAAAATTGAGGATTGCCCAAGGAAAAGAGTACCAGCACTAGCGAGCTGCGCGCTCAGCATTCGATACACAATAAACAGCATTGTGCCGCGACCCAGTCCTCATCAACGCTTCAATTGCCTCCAGCGTTTGAATACCGCCTCTGGCCCCGACCGCCATGCAATTCAAGGCTGCTGCAGCACAGGCAAAGTCGAGTTGGCGGTCGAGAGGCCAATCCTGCAGCAGACCATAGATGAATCCGGCGTGGAAAATATCTCCAGCTCCCGTCGTATCCACTACTGGAACAGAGTAGGCAGCAGTGTAGTGCAGCTGCTTGCCGTCCCACGCCAGCACTCCATCATGTCCCAAAGTCGCCGCCGTTAGTTGACATCCGTAGCGACGCTGCATTTGTTGCAGCGCTTTCTCCAGAACTGGTTCTTCCATCAGGCGGGATGGAAAATCCCGGCTCACAACCAGATAATCAACATGGTCGAGAAGCTCTTCAACCCCTGGATAAAGTTCATCCAGGTCGGCGATGACAGGAATGCCTGCGGCGCGGGCCCATCCCGCCGCGACCGTTGCCGCCGCCGTATCATGGCCATCTACATGGAGCGCACGCGCATTTACGATCCATTCGCGGTTCAGATCGAGTGGCTGAAGAATCAACCGTTCATCCCGTCTGCAAAGCACCGTTCGCTCGCCTTCGCTGTCCACCAGTATCAGCGATTGCGGGCTGGCCCCCCCAGGAACGGTAAGGAGCTGCGTTTCTACGCCCGCATGAGCAAACGCCTCACGATGAAGCGCTGCCGCGGCATCGTCGCCGAGTTTCCCCACATAGCGGGTGCGCATGCCCCAGTGCTGGCAAGCAACCACAGTGGTCGCGACCTGTCCTCCGGGTAGCACATTCGCGGTGCGGTATTCCACTTTCGAACCCGGCGCAGGGTAACTTGAGAGGGGAATCAGCGTGTCCGTAGCATTCAGCCCAACGCCGACCAAGTCCACCTTCGACGATTTAGTCATATTGTTACTGTAAATGGAGTGTTACAAGTCTTGCAGCCTGCCTCCGGCATCCACAATCCTTTCTGCATGCAGCCGGTTCTGATTTGTCAACATGGAATGCCAACAATCTCTATAGAGAAATTTTAGGGAGACGCAAACAACATAAGTTTGCACGGACATTGAAGTTGTTTCTCAAGTTCTTCAGAAGAACTACTTGACTTGTGTGAAGAACCAGAACTACCATCTTCACCGCCGGATTCCCCATCCGTTGAACGCGGCCTCAGCAGTAAACCTTTGGGCAGTGCAAATCTAGTAGTTCTCGGAGAACCCAACGATGAGACGTGCATTGTTGTACGGCGTCGTCGCTCTCTGTCTGAGCTATCCCGCCTTAACCAGAGCCCAGTCCATGCCGCACGAGGAAGAAGTCGTGCGCAACACCTATGCCAAGGCAAGCACGCTCTGCTCGCTGGAGGCAATATCACAAGCTGGTTTGAACCAACTCGGCGGGAAAACAATCGATGAGGCAGAACTGACAAAGCAGTTGGCGAATGCCACACCCGTTTTCACCTTGTCAGGTTTCAAGACTGGAACAATCCTTAGTATTTCCAGTAGTCAATGGGGTCAGTTGGCTACGCTGCCGCAAGCCGGCACGCAGATTCTAGGCGCTGGCATAACTACATTCAACTTTTCCGACAATGGCAATCCGGTGAGTTGGCATGTGGTAACGGCTGACTGGCAAAGATCAAGTGATGCACCTGAGTTTATTAAGGCTTCAGAGCAGCGAAGCGTAGCCGATACTATAAAATTAGGGAGCCCTGAATGGTCAAGTAAACCAGTGACCTATACAGAATATGCCTCTTTTACTGTAAAACTAACCTTCCAAGGGAAAGCCGTTGGTCCATATAGGGCGCTTTTCTTCTTTGGCAAGGATGGCCAGGGAAATGAAGTGGTAACGCCCAACGATGCGGTTAGCAACTCTATTCTTTGGGATGTACTTTGGAACGAACCTTCTTACTATCCAACCGGGTTTGTGAATAGTCGTCTTCGACAACAACCGGTAATCGAGAAGTGGTTGCAGGCTAATGCTATCCCGCAGGGAAGCTGCACAGCTAACCATGAACTGTGCTGTTCTCGGGGTCGGTGTGGAATCTCGGAGGATGATCTGAATCAAGATCTGGCAACTCCGCTACCGGAGGCAAAACAATGAAGACACTGATTGCTTCCATTCTCATTGCAGCCTCTTTATCGATTCTACTTAACATAATATCTGTTATCGGACATAATATGTGCAGGTGAAACATTCAGCTAATCCCGCAAACTACAGGATAGTAGATATTTATGCCACTTCGCTGTCTCACTTAATCGCCAAATTTTCCATGAAGCTATTCCATAGCGTAGTCTGATCGGCAGATGAAAAAGCTGATGAAGACGCGACTCGCCCTGATGATGTTCCTCCAATATTTCATCTGGGGCGTATGGTACGTAACTCTTGGAACCTGGCTCGGTCAATCGTTGCGGTTTACGGGCGCGCAGATTGGACTGGTAGCCGGAACAACGGCAATTGGCGCTATCGTGTCTCCCTTTCTGGTGGGACTGATTGCCGACCGGCTGTTTGCCACACAGAAGGTACTTGCTGCCGTCCACGGCCTGGGCGCAGTGCTTCTCTTTCTGGCTTCTTCACAGGTTCAGTTTGGACCTGTCTACGTGTTGGTCCTGCTGTATGCGCTTTGTTACATGCCAACCCTGGCGCTGACCAATTCACTTAGCTTTCGGCAAATGAGCGATCCAAAGACGGAGTTCGGACCGATCCGGGTACTGGGAACGGGCGGCTGGATCGTTGCCGGACTGCTGATCGGAACGCTGCGGCTTGAGGCCACTGCTATACCCATGCGGCTTGCCGGGGCCGCATCCATCCTGATGGCGTTATATTGCCTGACTCTTCCGGACACCCCTCCACTGATGAAGGCCACTCAGTTCCGTATGAGCGATGTTTTTCCATTGGAGGTGCGACAGCTCTTTAAAGAACGCTCGTTCGCTATTTTTGTGCTGGCTTCGTTTCTCATCTGCGTGCCGTTGCAGTTTTATTACGCCTTCACCAATCTCTTTCTGAATGAAGTTGGGGTGAACAACGCAGCCGGAAAGATGACCGGCGGCCAGATGTCCGAGCTGCTTTGCATGCTGCTGATCCCATGGTTCTTTCGGCGTCTCGGAGTGAAGTACATGCTGATTGCCGGCATGCTGGCGTGGACGCTGCGATACATGCTGTTCGCTTATGGAAACAGCGGGAGCGGGATGTGGATGCTTTGGCTTGGGATTCTGCTGCATGGCATCTGCTACGATTTTTTCTTTGTCACGGGACAGATTTATGTCGATAGAAGGGCTCCTATAGCGCTGCGCGCCGCGGCTCAAGGGATGATCACGCTGATTACCTATGGCGCGGGCATGCTGGTGGGCTCTTGGCTTTCCGGACATGTTGTCGATCTCTACGCGCATTCGGATGCACAAGGAATCGTGACCCACGAATGGCGGTCGATCTGGATGGTCGCTGCAGGATGTTCGGCTGCGGTGCTTCTGTTGTTCTTCTTCACATTCAGAGACACGGATGAGCAGGCTAACGTAGCAAGTCAGCCGGAGGTCGAGACTGTCGGCAGCATTTGATATTAGGTCCCTTCAGAAAACGGGCATTTGAGCACGTTAGATTCTGCACGCGAGCCATAAGGAGGCTTGGCTTATGGCTTACGAGCGGCCGCAATCAGAGATCGTGCGGTGGCCCGCAGGAGCGGACCTGCCTCCCCCGGAGAAAGAACCTGCGAACTTACGAAAGCTCCGTTGATGAGCAGCGACAACTGTCCAGCCAGTTCGTCTGGGCGTTTGACGTGTAGCCGCTCGGCGATCCCCTTGAGGCGTCGTCGAACTTCCTGCTTGTGAGCTGAGGCTACTCTGCGAGCGGGGTGATCTGAGTCCGGAAATTCGGCCGCGACGTTGAGTTGTGGGCACCCGCGATAATTTGGCCGTCCTACCCGCTCGCCGATCCAATCAAGGTGTGCTTCCAGTTCGGCGACAGGATCAGTCTTGTGGAGTTCTGCGACGCGGTTCCAGCAACTCCAGAAGTCCTCGTCTTCGCGCTGCAGGAATGCCGCGATGAGGTCGTCCTTCGTGCGGAAGTGGCGATAGAGACTTGTCTTGGCAACCCCAGCCTCTTCGACCACGAGATCAACGCCGACGGCCCGCACGCCTCGTTGATAGAAGAGCGACGACGCCGTCCGGAGAATCCGGTCCCTCACCTCGTCTGAGTTGCTGTGCGCTTCACCAACGTTTGCGCTCTTGGGAGTTCCTGGCATGCTACAACCTCCAAACCGTATTTATGCAGGGCCGAGCTTGACTCGCTACAGACCTGTCTGTATCGTACAAGAAACAGACAGGTCTGTAGCGAAAGGACAAGAGGAATAAATGGTTACTCAATCTGATATGTCAGGACATCGTCGGACGATCGCAGTCTTTGGCGCAGCGGGACACACGGGGCGCTTCATAGTCACTCAGCTACTGCGCTGCGGTTTCGCGCCATTAGCCATCGGTCGCGACAGCGAGAAAATGGCTGAGTCAGGATTTCAAAAAAGTGGCGTCGAGATCAGAAGCGCCTCCATCGACGATCCTGCTTCCCTCGACCGCTCTCTTGCCGGCGCTGTCGCAGTCATCAACTGCGCCGGCCCGTTTCTGGACACGGCCGACGCAGTGGCGGCAGCGGCCTTGCGCGCTCGCATCCACTATCTCGACGTTACGGCCGAGCAGCCGAGCGCACAGGCCACATTCGACAGATTCGGTGACGCCGCAACGAAGGCTGGCGTAGTTGTTATTCCGGCGATGGGATTCTATGGTGGTTTTGCTGATCTTCTGGCCACAGCTGCTATGGGCAACTGGGATTCAGCTGACGAGATCCGGCTCGGCATTGCGCTGGATAGCTGGCATCCGACCCAGGGCACGCGGATTACCGGTCAGCGAAACACGGCCCGGCGGCTAGTCATTGACGACGGAAAATTTGTACCGTTGGCGCAGCCCGCACCGCAGACGTTTTGGGATTTTCCAGAGCCATTTGGGCGCCAGGATGTCAGTGAGATCCCGTTCTCAGAAGTTCCCGTCATCGCCCGCCACTTACGCGTGGCACGCCTTCGCTCTTACCTCAACAACGCGCCGCTTCGCGATCTTCGCGATTCCACCACCCCGCCACCGATTGCCGACGACGAAACAGGACGATCGGCGCAAACCTTCCTGGTCGACGTAGTTGTCCGGAACGGAAGCAGGACACGCAGGGCGATCGCTCAAGGACGCGACATCTATGCCTTCACCGCGCCACTCGTCGTCGAAGCCGTCGAGCGGATTCTTGACGGACGAGCTCGCGGCAACGGTGCTCTTGCGCCGGGCGAGACGTTCGATTCGACGGACTTCCTCCGGGCCATCGTACCGGAATATCTGACGTTCGAGCTCTGCGCCGACTAGCTGTCGGGCGACGCCGTCGGCGTGAGATCTTGAGGGGAACCCCTATTGGATCAGGCCAATTTTAGGCAGGATGAGTCGCGCCACCACTGGAAGAGCAACACGAGTGCGATGAAGATGAGCGCCAGCGTGAGCCCGGTCCACAACCCGAAAATTCCCTGCTTGCGCCAGAAGCAAAGCACATAGCCTAATGGCAATCCGAAGATCCAGTAACCGGCAAAGTTGGCAAACATGGGCACGCGGGTTTCGCCGAGGCCGCGCAAAGCTCCGGTGGAGATGGTCTGGATGCCATCAAAAATTTGAAAGGCCGCAGCCAGTGCCAGCAACGGAACGCCCATATTTACAACCGCTGCCTGATTCGTGTAGACGACAAGAACCGCATGCGGTGCCAGGAGGAAGACGACGGCAGCGCATGCCATGAAACCGACTCCGATTGCCAGTGCGAGCCATCCAGCCCGACGGGCGCGAGGTCCATCCCCAGCACCGACTGCGTGACCCACGGCCACAGCAGCTGCGGCGGAGGTTCCCAGAGGAACCATATAGGAGAAAGCAGCACAATTGAGCGCGATTTGGTGGGCCGCGAGGGCCACCGGCGAAAGACGGCCCGCCATGACGGTTGCCGCGCCGAAAGCGCCGACTTCCATCACGATTTGACCTGCTGCCGGAACGCCCAATTTCAACAGGCTGCGAACGCGGCTGAAGATAAAGCCGGGCCAGTGGGCAAAGAGCGAATGGCCGCGTCGTGATTCATTTTTCCAGGCGGCGAAGATAAGAACTGCTGCCATGTAGACTCTGGCCATGCAGGTAGAAAGCGCCGATCCGCGAACACCCATCGCAGGAAGTCCGAGATGGCCGTAGATGAGGGCCCAATTCCCTGCCCAGTTGATGAGGTTGGCGGAGATGAGTGCGAAGGTGACGGGGCCGATACGCTTGACTCCCTGCAAATAGCGTCGGAATGCGGCATAGAGCAGGAGAGGCAGCGTTCCCCAGTTCAGCATGCGAAGGTAATCCGCCGTTTGCTGGCTGACGGCCTGATTCACCCCTAGATATGGAAATGCGAACGGCGCGGCCCAGAGAAACACCATTAATATAGGCGTGAAGATGATGCCAATATAGACTCCCTGCGAGAGCCAGCGATGGCAGTCATCGAAATCGCCGCGTCCATAAGCCTGCGACACTAAAGTATCAAGACCAAGAAGAATGCCGATGCCAAACAACGCAGGGGCATAGTAGATCGCGTTTCCCATGCCGACGGCACCGATGGCTTCGGCACTGAGGCGTCCGACCATGATCGTGTCCACAATCGACATGGACATCCATCCAAGTTCCGAAAAAATGACAGGGATGGCAAGCGCAAGCAGCGAGCGCAATTCCCTTTTCAAATCGATCTGCGTCGATTGGACTCGCATGGTTCCACTGTAAGGCATTTCCATGGCAGAAGATGAGCAAGCTCAGCCTGAAACAAGTGCGCTGAATATGTTAACTTTAGTAGAGATCACCTTCCGGGAGAGATGGCCGAGTGGCTGAAGGCGCACGCTTGGAAAGCGTGTTTAGGGGAAACTCTAACGTGGGTTCGAATCCCACTCTCTCCGCCATATGCTCATAAGCCCTTTAGCGGCAATACCGTTATCGATCGAATCCCCAATAAAGACGCGGTGTCCACAGCGGCTTCGCCTGAATCCGCCTGAAACCACCATAGCGCAAAACACTCCTCAAATGGTAGCGCGACGGACAAATTTTGAAATCATTCGGTAACGTGGCGGAAGGTAGTTCACGGATGGAATTGTCACTCCCGATTCCAAGAAAACCGAGTTCTCCAAAAGGGCGTAGGGTGAGTCAACCACAGGATCAATCACCCTTTGGGCGCGAACTCCCCGTGGGTATCTCAATTTCAAATCGAGGGTGCTCAGCAGGACATTGCGGCCGATCCAAAAAATACCGGCCACGAAGGCCAGCAAGCGATGATTTCGTACGTCGGTCTACATTTTTTCTCGGCCGTGTCCATCCCGATTCTGGCCGGACGCGGATTCACCGGGCAGGACACGGAAAACTCTGTTCCTGTAGCGGTCGTCAATCAGGCGCTGGTGCGTAAGTTCTTCCCCAGCACGAATCCCCCATTGGCAAGCGCTTCTTCCGGGGAATGGGTGATAAGCCAACCCGTTTAATCGAGATCGTCGGCGTCTGCGCGGACGTCCGATATGGAGACATGCGGCAGCCGACCCCACCCGTTCACTTCGATCTCGACACCCAGTTTCCTGCCCCGGCTAGCATGACCACATCGTCCTTTCCCCGCTTCAATCTGCCGCCCCGGTTCCCTCGCTCCGCCGCGCCGTGCAGCGGATCGATCCCCGACCTTCCTCTCGACCACATCCGCACCCAGCAACAGCAGATCGACGCCAGCATGCAGCAGGAGCGCATGTTCGCGCCGCTCACCGCAGGCTTTGGCCTGCTTGCCCTGGCGCTCGCCTGCGTCGGCATCTGTGGCATCATGGCCTACACGGTCTCGCAACGGACAAACGAAATCGGCATTCGTTTCGTGTTGGGTGCGACTGGTAGTCAAATCCGTGCCATGGCGTTGCAAGAGGCGGGATGGCTGGCAACAGCGGGGGTGGTGGTTGGCCTCGGCGTCGCGATCATCCTTATGCGATTGGTTCAATCGATGCTCTATGGATTGAAGCCGAGCGACCCGCAGTGTCCGCTTTACTTTTGCTCGCGGTCGCTCTGCTCGCTGGTTGGATACCCACTTCTTTCATGGCACCCAGGGCGAATGCATTTCAGCTGAGATTTCGATTTATTGTCCGGGACCTATACCTCAAAGAGGAGACTGGACAGCGAACCGTCACTTCTAGGGAACAATGCAGCGAAGACTCTCGACACAGCAGGACTTGATCGGATACCAAGTCCGCTGCGCATTCTGTAATCTGGCGTAATTAGGAAGAACTAGCAGAAATAAGGTCCGCGGCTAACGAGGCCAATGTATTGAAACAACAGTGGATGCGCACTGTACCTGATTTCGTACCTCAATGCAGTGGCCGACTCGAAGCACCCGAACTCTGCGCTCTAACGAGTGCAGTAACGCATCTAAAGAGGATATTGGTATTAGATGGTGCCGGGAGGGGGAGTTGAACCCCCACGAAGTTGCCTTCGACGGATTTTGAGTTTCCTGCGAAGACTGTATGTTATTGAAAATAAAGCAAATGACACCGTAATAGAGCGTAAGCCTAAGTAGCTGAGCGACCGTAATTTAACGCAATTTGCCCCAAGCGTTCAGAGCTGATGTGGGTACCGCTAATGTACCGAAAAATGTACAGACACTTGCTTATCAATGGGAACGTCACTTAGGCTGACCATTAAGATGCCATGACCTACCTACTGGCCGAGAGTATCTGTTCCAGCGTTTCTCAAACTCCGGCATATAGCGCTGAACCCAGCGGAGAGTAGCCGTGTGCGTCAACGCAATTCCGCGCTCCGCCATCATTTGCACTCGATCCCGGAGCTCAGTTTGTATCTGAGATACAGTTCCAGTGCTCGCATCCTGTCCATTATCGCCCGCAAGCATCATCCTTCGCAGAGTTTGCACCAGAACCCTCGCAGCGACCGTAGCAGTTGCGACCTTTGCTTCTGAAACAATGACCGTCAACGTACCCTAGTTGGTAATTTCCGTGCTATTGATACATGTGAACCGCTGTTTCAGGCACAAAAAAGGTCTTTCAAAAAAATGGTAAGACAGTGAAGAAATAAAAATCGTAAGAATGAGTATCAACAGAGCAAAGCGAAGTACCTGCCAACCCGGTACCCGGTGTCGACCATAGAGAAAAATCAGTAAAAAGAAGGTCTGATAGACGTACAGACCATACGAGATACGCCCCAGATACCCGAGCACTCTGGGAAGATGGAACTGTGCACGAAAAACACCAAGGAATAGTAACGTGCAACAGAGAAGCACGACAAAATAGCCAAGGCAAAGACTCGAGGCTTGAAGTGGAGCAGTCTGATGCAGATGTATAGCCTTTTGTCCCGCCGCTAAAGCCACTCCACTTGCAGCGACCAATCCGATTCGCTTCCACCTTGCCAGCTTCCAGTCTCTTTCATGGAAATACAAACCTAGTAAAGTTCCGGCTGCAAAAAATTGAAATTGAACCAGGCTGTTTACCCATACCTGAGAACTTGGAGAAGCATGTGTGCGCCCCAGCCACAGCAATGTCCCGTACGCAAGCGGAAAACATAGGCACGCTGTAAACCAGAGCCCTCTCCGTCCTCCAATCTTGGTTATTGCGGGAATTGCTAGATAAAACTGCTCCTCAATGGAAAGACTCCAGAGTGGTCCAAGAGCATTGAGCGTCCATCCATGATGCATGACGTAGAAGTTGCCCGCCATAAACAGTAGCCAGGGGATAGACTGTGCGGGCACATGAAAGACTGGGACTAATTCTCCGAAGCCTATCCCCAACCCAATCACCAGGAAATAGACCGGCCAGATCCGTAGGATACGGCGCGCAAAAAACGCACGCACATGTACAGATTGGGTGCTGTCTCGCTCCCGCATGAGCAGCTCTGCGATCAGATAAGCGCTCAACAAGAAAAAAAGACAAACTCCATATCCGCCTGCTTGAAAAACCCAATTGAAATGAGGGAGGTTTACCGTATGCGCTACAAACACCATGAGAAAAGCGAAAAAGCGGAGGAGGTCCAACTCCGGCTGATAAAACTGCTGCTTGCTAGGCATCGCTCTACCTATATCTACTACTGTTGAATCTTGAGTCCCACTGTTGTTCATCTGCTAAAAGAATCCTTGATTTGTAGGATCACGCCAGGTCTGTGGGCTTTGGCTCAAAGCATGTAATCGTCTGCGTGATTTTCCTAGAGTCCTAGTTCTTACTGCGATTTCAATCGAGATGAACCTGCGGCGGCGGCGGAGTGGTCGAAAAACGCGACGGGCGGATCACGATCGACAGCGTTGTAGCCTGCCCGACCGGCTGTAAGCCGTCAAAGGCAAAGGGGAGTAGAAACCGAAGATCTTGAGTTACCGCGAACCAGGTCAAGTGCACCTCACCAATCGAGCCATTTATGTCGTTGACGCTCAAAGCGCAGCGATCTTTTAGCGCGATCAGAGACGATAACTGAGAATTGAAGGATTTATTCCAAACAATCTTGACGGGTGGTAAGCCAACATTTTCGCTGCTTAGCAAAAAAACATCCTCAATGAGCTTCGTAACGGTAGTGTTGCAAGTTTCAAGTGCAGACAAGTTTGTGGCCGAGCGTCTGTGGTGCGTTCTTAGGCTGCCAAGTCGAAAAGGGATTCCATGAACTGAATCTGCCGAAGGAGATCATCTCCTGCCACCCATCGAACTTGCCCCTTTGCGGATCATGTGGACTGCTTCGTAGCCTTGAATCGTTCGCCCAGCCACCTGGAATTCTCGGAAGCCCTGCTTGGCGTTCACGCGACGTTTGATGGCTCGATGAATCCTGTTCGAGAAGAGCTCCTGCGCGAATCAACTCTCTCACCTCGTTCTCCGCGATTGGATACCTTACGCGAACTAATGGGGAAAGCGCCTCAATCGCGCAGTGCGACAACCGGATCTATGCAGGCGGCGCGACGCGCCGGAATTGCGGAGGCGATGATTGCGACCATGCCGAGTAGAAGCGTGACTAGCGCCAGGGTGAACGGATCGCGTGAGCTCCCCACTTCCCAGTGAGCGAAGACTTCGTTCAATAAGAGCGCAAGGATGAGTCCTGCGCTAATGCCGCAGCCGAGACTCATTGCAGCCGACCTGTAGACTATGCCGAGCACGTGGCTGCGCTGCGCGCCGAGTGCCATGCGAATACCGAACTCGCCCGTTCGCTGAGCCACCGTGTAGGAAACAACGCTGTAGAGTCCGACAGCGGCCAAGGCAAGCCCGAGTCCGGCAAATGCGCCGAAGAGCCATGCGATGAGCCGCTCCGGCTGCCACTCCGGCTGGCCCGAGATTCAGTGTTCGAGATCCCGGATATCCCGATTGAGAGGTTGATCCGGGTCGACGGAATTGATCTGTTTGCCGATGGTGTGGAGCAATGTGAGCGGCGGCACTTCAGAGCGTACGAACGGCGACGCTCACTGTCAACACCACGGCAGCGAGTAGTTCGTCCGACGCGTCTAGCCAGGCAGCGACGGCTTTCCGCAACCAGCACAACCCGATGTTGGCGCTTGGTTCCAGCGGCGCCCTGACCGCGTCCACGACCGTTGCTGTCACTGTGAACTGAGCGGTCGCAGAGCCTTCAAGTCAGAAACTCCGGCAACGTCCTGACGAGTTGGGCATAGAGAAAGCATCTGTCTCTGGGCTCGGCTTGATCCGCCTTGGCCTCAAGCGCGGCGAGGGCAGTGTGGACTGTCATCCAGGCCCGAGGCGGGCGTGTAGGGACAAATCAACGAGAGGGTGGATACAACTACGGCAGTGGGCACGAACCGCATTTCGCCCTCAATACAGGTTCTTCGGACTGCGCGACGCACGCACACCTTTCTCGTGGTGTTGCCGACCTTCTCTGAGGAACTATTTTTTCTTGGCCGCCTGAATCTTCTCGTTGGCCAACTTCTTGGCCGTTTCCAAGGCATCCTCCGCCGCAACGCTCACGTCGGGCGCCACTCCCGTGCCTTCCCAGTTGGTTTTGGTCACAGGATCGAGCGACTTGGCAAACGGCACACCCACCATGAAGTAATCCGCCACAATGTGGGGGGCAACAGGGTGGGCTCCGCCTCCGGTCGTTTCGCCCACAATCGTTGCCCGCTTCTGATTCTTGAGGTCAAACGCAAACTCCTCCGCGCCCGAAAACGTTCGCTTCGAGGTCAGTACGAACACGGGCTGCTTCGTTAGTCGCGGTCCGGGGAGATACGACAGCGTCCAGTTCTGCGTGTTTGTGTCTTCCTTACGGTTGTAAATATCGATCAAGTGTGTAGGCCGGTCAAACAGGAAACTGGCGATCATCGTAACCATCGCCGGCTGGCCGCCTCCGTTGTTTCGAATGTCGAAAATGAGCGCATCGGTATGCGCTACAAAACCCATCGCAGCCACCACAGTTGGACCGCAGAATGACGCATCCATGAACCCGTTGAATCGGATGTACCCGATGTTATTAGGCAGGATCTCTACCTTGTCGAATGCGCAATTGTCATGCTCCATCTGTTGGTGAAAGTTTGCTTCATCCTCTGGACTAGGCGGACCCATCGGCGGTATTTTGAACGGACTGAAGTCCACGCGTAGATGTCTGTCGTGGCTAATGTCCTCGAGATCCTTGTGCAGTCGCGCGGCGAATTCGTCGCCATCCGTGATCTTGTCGTAATCGCCCGACCTCAAGTGCGCCGTGATGGCATCGCCCATCTGTTTAGCCAACAGTCCATCCACATAAAACTCATTCAGATTCGAGGCGATCCCCTCGACGACCTTCTGTCGCAGCGCAGCGTTCACGACCACGTTCACGGGCACAACACCCGGCGGGAGCGCCCGTAGGTCGAAGGTTTCGACAGTGGGAGGCTCGCCATCCTTGACGATCAGGCTACCCAGTGCAGTAGTTTCGCTATTCTTCTCCTTAACGCGGAAACGAATATGCAGCGATTCGCTGCTTTCGATCGACACGAGGTCGAACCCTCCGGTTCCATTGCGAAACCCCAGCATTCCGTCCACCGACTGCTTGTGGTCGATTGTCTTAATGTAGGTTTCGATCTTTGAGCGATCGGCGCTGTTGAAGGCATCGAGCCATGCCTGAAGAGTCCGCCCCGCGGGCGTATCTGGGACATTCACTTGCGCTCGTCCGGTGCCGACGAAAACTATCAAGAACACGACCAGGCGGAAGATTGTTCTCGAAAGCATGTGAAGAACTCCTGAGAAATGGACTTCGTTCCGGCAGAATTAGCAACCAGACGAGTGACCTAAAGATAACCGAAGCGGTGCTTCCTGCGCGCGACAACAAATCCTCGTGAGCAAGCCGCAGCTAGGCCGATGGTCGTTATTTTTGAGGTTGCGGTCGTGCGGTCAATGAGAGTATCGCCCCGAAATCAACAGTTGAAATGAAACCCTTCGTATTTCCAGTGGCAAGCGTTATCCGGAAACTTCGCGCGATGAGCCTAAACCTCTGATATCTACTCGCGAGTAGCGGCGGTCCAGCAACCTCCAACTTCAGGCGCGCCGAACACACTGGCATCGGCGGGTGCGGTCATTGAAACCCGTGAGGCGTGCTGCTGATCACGCCACACGGGTTTGTGTTCGCAACAGTGCGTGCCATCGCGTCTGGGGAATCAAAACGAGCAGAGGTCATGCACATACCCAAGGAACAAATGCTTTTATTGCCCGAATGGGCAGGGGCCGAATCTCCCCGGAGCGTGGCAGGTATTCGCGGGCACAGCGGAATGCGGGTGTGTACGTTCGAAATCTGCAACCGACTCGCCGATCTCCTCGCTTGAAGGGGTTAATAGAATGGCGTGGACCTTGCCCGTATCCGGCCCGGTGAGCACCAATGCCATGCCCGAGATTTGTCCGCGCTCGTTGATATTGCTGGCCGCGACGATCGAGAGGTTGGAATCTTTGGAAACGAGCGTGTTCAGGTCGGTCAACACATTGTCCTGCCAGATGAAGCCATGGGTCCAGTGGTTCCCGTCAGGCTCGAAGAGGAACGTGCTTCCCACCACCTGGCCCCGGTTGTTGATGCCGGTGGCAAAGGAGGCAGAATCTCCCGGCAGAATACCGAGGTCTTTGACTTCGCCGTGTGCGCCGTTCTGCCAAAGAGAGGCAACGAAGGTTGAGCCGTCAGCGCTCACGACATACCCGACAGCCTGGCCGTGGTCATTAATGGCGTAGGCGTCACTTCCAGTCTGTCCGAGGTCTGGAAGCTGGAAGGCCTGGTCGTTTTCCCACAATACGGCGTGAATCGCAAAGCTGGTGCAGGTTCCCGTGGCGCCCACGGCCTGGCCCTGATTGTTCAGACCCTGCACGAAGCCGTCCGGCTCGCCAGGCAGCGTAGGAAGAGCTCGGACTTCGCCTTTTTCCCACATTACCGGCAATACCGTCGTTCCAGGCTGCTTGCTCGGCGGGCATCCGGGGTCCGGGACCGTCGTCTCTGAAATGCCTACTATTTGTCCGCGGTTATTGATAGCGCTGGCCTGCCCGTTATTTCCGCCCAGCGTCGGGAGACCCATTATGTGACCGTGCCGCCAAAGAAACCCACGACAGGTTTTTTTCGTGCCAAAGCCGCACATGTCTTCACCGTTCGGATCTGGAACGGATGTTTCGGCCAGACCGACAGCTTCCCCGCGATCATTGATCCCGCCATAGTTGGTCCAACTGTTGTCTCCTCCTAGCGCGCCGAGGTCGATGTTGAGTCCGTAGATGCTTATTACCGCGCGGCCACTTGCAACGGTCGTGGAGGTCGAAAGGACGGGCGGTTTTCCAAACCCATCCATATTCTCAGCCCAGCCTTGATTATTGAGACCCATGACCATGTTGAAGTTGTCCGTGGTTTTGTTAACGCCCAAATCGATAAGCTTGTAGCTCTTTTGAGCGAATGCGGTGCTGGCGCAAACCAGAACAATCGTCGTAACACACGGAATCCGGAACTTGCGCAACTGTCTTAGTGTGTTCATGTCTCCTCTTTTCTCCATATGAAAGTCGCCGTGGCGAGATGACTGGGGATTTACGTCACGTATCACCCGACGCTCCAGCAGTGCAGAGCAGAATTGGCACACAACTCCACAAATTCCTGCCGAGTGACAACTAAGGAAGCATGTGGCGTTCCACGTTCATCACAATTACGTGACTGAACAGGCCCAACATTTCAGATTGCGAAGCAGAGTGGCAGACTAACAACCCCTTGGGACGGACCCAAAGCAGTTAGAGCGACTGTTTCTCCAACTTTTCATACACACACTGGCGAGAGTTACGAAATTCGAGAATACTGAGCCGCCAAGAGTCAGGCAGGGCAATTTTTATTGACTATAAAAGTGGTTAACATACATACTTGTCGGTATGTTAAATGGCCACGAGAGGAAGCGAAGGGTCCGTGATCCGGAGCGAACACGGGAACGCCTGCTGCAGGCGGCTTTTCGTGAGATCCACAGATCAGGCTTCCAGAGTGCCAGCATCGATGCAATTCTCGCCGCCGCCAACGTCACCAAGGGAGCGCTCTATTATCACTTCGACAGCAAGGAAGCCCTGGGATATGCCGTCATCGAAGAGAAGATCGCAAAACTTACGCACGATAGGTGGTTGCGTCCCATGCGTAGCGAGGGCGAATCCATCGACATTTTGATCGGCGTTGTCCGGCGGATACCAGCTCGGACACAGGACGTTCGCGCCGGTTGTCCTCTGCTCCTTTTGGCACAGGAGATGTCTCCGCTGGACGAGCAATTCCGCAAGCGACTGGAGAGAATATTCCTTGACTGGCAGGAAGGAGTTGCAACGCTTTTGCGGAAAGGGCAGTCCCAAGGAACAGTTCGCCGTGACCTGAATCCAGTCGAGTCTGCCAGCTTTCTGGTTGCGCTGGTCGAGGGCTACGCCACGTTAGCAAAGAATGCTCAAGATGCGAAGGTGTGGAACGCGGGGATCAGAAACATCGTGGGCTGGCTGCGGTCCCTGCGCACGCAGGGGAACCGCAAGCGAGGTTGATTTCATGGGGCGTATCAAGGGGCACTGTGACACTGTTGCATCCCAACTAGTTCGTATGCTCGGACAGTCAGCATCGCGATCGGGCCAAGCTCTCAAGCTACACCCTGAACAGGAGAACGAACAATGAAAAGGATCGCAGTGTCGCGCAGGAACCTGCTCGCAACGGGAGCATGCGCGCTGGTGGGTGTCGTGTGTCTGCCGGGACCGGCAAGTGCCAGCACATCGGGAGGACAGAACTTAACGAACGAGGAGGTAGCCCGAAAGTGGTACGCAGCCTGGGAAAAGAAAGACTGGGGCCCAGTGGATAGTTTGCTCGCCGATAACTTCACCTTCACAAGCGCGGCGGGCGACGACCACATCAGCAAGAGCACTTTCCAAACGCGATGCTGGGAAACACAGATCAATTTCATTGAACATTTTGACCTGGAACGAATCATCACTGGCTCGGGGGATGCTTTTGTAAAGTATCTTTGCCACACCAAGGACGGTAAATCGTTCCGGAACGTGGAGTATCTCCGAATCAATAACGGAAAGTTGCAATCCATTGAGTGTTATTTCGGGGCGCAATCCAGCTTTCCGTCAGCAGTGAGCGCTGGGCAGAAGTAACTACGGGCCTAGAAGGTAATGCGTGGGTACCGATCCCCCGCCTCGGTTATGTAGGACCATTTCATGTAGAAGTAGCGCACTCGTCAGTCTCACTTCGGGTAGCACGAAGTCGAAACGAAAGGTCAATGCGAGGTCCATCATGAACATCGGCAAGATTCAGGACCTGAAGACTATTGAACGTGAGATGTTTGTTCAACAAGCAGCTCACGCTAATGCTGAGAATTCGGCTGGCCCAACGCGGGGAGATACGACTTGCGCGATCAAGAGTAAACGGGAATACACTCTTGAATCGACAGCAGAAGATGGGTTCTACGAACCTATAGATATCCGATCGCTCCCGGTAGCTCGAGTTGATGTTGCCAACCTCATCCGAGCCTTGCAGCAGTTGGAGGTTATAGCAAAACGACAGGCGCCACGAATCGCGTTCAAGGCAAAGGGTAGAATCCTACTCTTGGATTTAGCCGACATTCTGGCTGTGCAAGCCGAAGGTAATTACGTTTCGTTGCGACACCGACCTGATGCCTATTTAGTGCATGAGTCCCTCTCGTCCATGGCCGAGAAGCTCAAACCCTACGGTTTTATTCGCATTCACCGCTCGGTCCTCGTAAATATTTCGGCCGTGGAGGAGATCCAACCTTTACCGACGGGAGAGTACAGGCTGCGTATAAAAGGTGGGAAGGAATACTTGGTAACGCGCACATACAAACACAACCTCAGAGATCTGGCTCAACTGTGGATAGGCTCCGAGCGCCCTTGCGGCTACGAGTAGCCAGAGCATTTACCTTGTTATTTGCTCTGATAACGGCCCTCCGTCCAACAATCCGGCTCTCGGCGAGTGATAAATCGCCGAGTCACCCGAGCCCGGATCAGTGACCAAGAGTCGGCTTGTAGGAACTAACCCTGATCCACTTGTCCGTAAAACGGGCTATTCGGAGAGCTGACAGTCTCAGAGTGAACACCCAACCGTCCGAAGTCACCTATGCGAGTTGCCGACTACACGGCCATGTGGAGTGTTGATCTGGTGTCGGTTGGATTCAGATGGATCGAACGCTCGACCACTTTCTTGGTCAAATAAAAAGTTGGGCTGCATACGCGTCTGAGCTGGCGCACCTATCGTGGGTGATAAAATCCGGGCTGGCGATACCCCGACATGATGATCGACACGATATTCCTGAAAACTGAAGCCACCGCAGAATGCCTCTACGGAGCTATGCGAGGTCCGGAGTCGAACGTCCGTCGGCTGCTGTTGGGCCTTGAGGTGCTCGGTCGAACCATTGGTGTATTGATTCGCAGAGCCTGATTCAAACACCCTATGAAAATACTGATCGCGATGTTGCTCTTCCTCCGAGTGTCAACGTACGTAACTGCACTGGGAAGCGGATCGAACTTGGATGGAGCCCAGCCAGGGAGTACCGATGGGATTCTGCAGTCAATCGAAAACGCCAACGTAACTCGTACCGGAGAAGACCTTCTGGTTACGCGAAAGGACGCTCGCACACCGATTGAGATGGTATTTACCCGTTGCCAGGGGCTGGGGGTTCGGTACGAAGAGAATCAGTGGTGGGTTCTTCCTATAAATGCAACGGGCGCGCAGGTGGACGCGAACCGAGCGCTGTGGATTCTGCCGCTCGCTGCGACGTCGAAGGATCACTCATGGCATCTAGAGCTAGATGGCGGCGATCTGAGTGCGAAGAAGACCGAATCGGGACTGACGGTTACTCTGCGCGCGAAGAGTGTGACTCTCTCTAGGGCGGCGGCTCGGCCGCACAGCGACCCCTTCGGTCATCGATTTTCTCTTGAGTTTGCCGACGGTGCCGAGTTGGAAGAAGCGCTGGCTGGATTCTATTGGGGCACCATTCTGCCATCGGTTGTGGAGAAGACCATGGCGGCGAGTTTCCCGTACCACAGCGGATATGTTCTAAGCACGCTGAATGTGAACTCGTATGCGGGCTCTTATCCGGCCGTAGATCATGAATTTCAAATCAAAGGACGGCTGGCGATGGGCTCGGAGGCCGACCTGGATGTTGTGAGGCGGATGATCGAGCTCCAGTTCAAGCTGATGAATGACGATCCGGAAAATCTTTATCGCATGCCCACATCTGTGCAGCCAGATGGAAGACGCGAGTACCACGTGCGCAGAAACAGCCAGGATAACCGACAGAATGCGGCCATGTTTCCACTGACCGGGAACATTGAAGTGATGGAAGAGGCCTGGCGGTACTACGAAGCCAGAAAAGATGCAGGGTGGTTGCGGTCGAATATCGGAAACCTGGAACATGCGGCCGGCTGGATCCTGTCGAACACTGATCAGTACGGACGCGTGTGGTCGGATGTTTATTACGAAGATCAGGTGATCAAGGACGGACGCGTGACGCAGGCGCAGGCATTTGCCGCACGCGCGTTTGTGTTGTTGGCGGACATGGAGGATTTGCTGGGACGGCGCGATGAGGCTGCGCGGTTTGACAGAGCTGCAAAGAAAATGGCCGATGTGCTGGTTGCCCCGCTTCCGATAGGGTACTGGGACGCGAAGAACGGGAGATTCATCGATTGGGTGGACCGCGACGGAAAGGCGCACGATCACATTCATCTTCTTGCCAATGAGTTACCGGTGGTCTTTGGATATACAACGGCGGAGCAAGCCGCCCAGGTGCGTCGCTTGATCGACATGAATGCCGAAGAGTTTGAGCGATTTCCCAGTTTTGTGGCGGCAAAGATCGCTGACTACGATACGACCGAGATTGGCTCTGGCGGCCCGTATGATCTTTGCGCGGCGGGCAGGTACTGGTACTGGGATGCGGCGTTTCGTGAGTCGCAGCAGCAGAGCGAGGTGATGCTGGATCAGTTGAAGAAGGTGGCGGCAGAGGGCGCAAAAAATGGCTACTTTATGAGCGAACGGTACGACATGGACCATGTGTATTACATCGATGGCAAAGATGCACATGGGGCCGAGAAGTACTACGAATATCCCAATATCTTCGCCGCTGTGCTGATTCAGAAACTGCTGGGTTTGACTGTTCCCTCCGACGCGGATGTATCCGTCGCGCCGCATCTGACGAGTTACGGCAGCGTGGAACTCGGAATTCCCGAGTATGCGTTGCGCTACAGCTATGGCCAGGACGGATTCGTATTGAAGAATCTGTCTGACAGGCCACGGCGATACAAGGTGGATTTGTCGGCGCCTGGCTTTGCCGCCACGCATTACCGGCTAAGGAGTAAATCTCAGAGCGGAATCGTGGGCGCGCGTTGCACGCTGACCTTGTCTGCGCAGGAAGAGGCGCGCTGGACTCCAGTGCGATAAAAAATGAGTGACTGAAGGCGGGTTCCCACCTGCGATCACTGTGAGAGATCACTCGCAGCTCGCGAACTTGGCCACGATCACCTCGTGCCCCGGTTCCGGTAGCGGTTCGCTAATTTCGGTCGAAGAGTGACTCACCCTGTTCGCGCCAGCTGACTTCCATTTGGTGGTCCACAAACAGGCAAATCACAGTTTAGGTTTGCCCTTTTTATTGCAGATCACTCCTCGCGGAGCAGTTTCACAGGATCTACCGACAGCGCGCGCTGAGCCGGGATCCAGGTGGCCAGCAGGCCCAGGATCGACATGACCAGGACGACTCCCGCAAGCACGAGCGGATCACGCGGCGTAGCCTGGGACACGACGAAGGCCAGCACCCGACTGGCGAGGATTCCGAGGATCAATCCTGTCACTGAGCCAATCGTCAGCAATTTAACTGCGCGTCCCAGCGCTGCCTGCAACAGTTCTTTTCGCTGCGCGCCGAGAGCAACGCGAATTCCCAACTCCCGCAGCCGCTTGCTGACCGAATACGCTGCCATTCCAAAGATGCCAGTGATCGACAGCATCGCACCCATCGCGCCCAACACACCCAGCGAAAGCGTCGCCATACGTGGACCCAGCAGAAATGCATCCAGTGACTTGTAGCGTGTCTGGATGTAAGCCGGCATCGCAGAATCCAGCTGCCGCAACCTGCTCCTTATGGCGAACCCCAGTTGGTTCGGGTCCCCGACCGAGCGCACCACGAGATAACCCGAGTTGGATGGCCATTGCTGGAGTGGAAGGAACATCGCCGGCTTGGGATCTTCGGTGAGGCTTGCATATTTTCCGTCCTCGGCAACACCCACTACCTGTACTCGCTTTCCCCCCGGTATTTTGAAGTAGCTACCCATCGCCCTGGGTATGGAACCAAAAATCCTGCGCGCGAACTCTCGGTTCACCACCGCAACGTAGCTGTTGTCTTTGTTGTCCTGATCAGTGAATGCTCTCCCGGATAGCAGGGCTGTGCCCGCCGCGTGAAAGTATTCGGGAGAGACTTTGAACATGAGTGCGTCGGCAGCGGCGTTCGCTGGTCTCAGATCGGAGGTAGTGTCGGTGAAAACATTTGAGTCGGGTTGAGTGTCCCCTAAGGGAACCTGATCTGCCATCGCAACAAACTTGACCCGGGGAATCGTCTTCACCGCGTCGATCATCCGTTTCTGCTCTGGAGGCACTCCATCGCCCTTGTATCCGGCCATATCCAGGTCTGTCTCGACCAGCAGTGTATTCTGCAAATCGAAACCAAAGTTGTTGTGCAGCGACCGCGCCAATCCGCGCATTGCAACAATGGAAGAAGTGACCAGCACAGAGCAGATCGCAATCTGCACGACAAGCAACACGTCCCGGACGATCAACCGCAGCCCAAACCTCCCGGGTTTTGTTCCGGTAGCACCTGCTTTGACGATCTCATATGGATTGGTGCGGAGCACCTGAGTCACCGGAACCGCGCCAAACAGCAAGCCACTCGCTAGCGCCAGCAGCAGAGAGACTGCATATACGCTTGCATCCGGGTCTACCGACATATGAAGCGGCCATCTGGAAACTGGCTGCCAAGTGCTCAGTCCGTGCAGCAATACCACACTGCCGAGGAGTCCAACCGCACCTCCGGCGAGCCCAATCAACACGGCTTCAGCAAACAGCCCGCGCAAAATGCGTCTGCGGCTTGACCCGAGCGCCAGCCGCAGGGCAATCTCTCGCGAACGATCGGCCGCGCGCGCAGCAAACAAGCCGCCCAGGTTAGCGCACGCTGCCAGTAGGATCATCCCGGCCAGCAGCATCAATCCTGTCATGAACATTCGGACCGGACGCCCTACATAGTCGCCGTAAAGGCTCGGGCGGGCCAGGGTAAAGGTCATATCGCTGTCGTCTTTGGGATAGGTTCTCGCCAGAGAGGCTCCGATCGAGTTCAGATCTGCGACTGCCTGCGCCTGGGAGACTCCTGCCTTCAGATGTCCCATCGTCATGAAAACCCAGCGATTGCTGCGAGAGTTGAAGTCGTCGTCCGCAAAGATCGGGTGGTTCACAATGGGCACAAACAGATCGGGATTGAAAAACGACAGGGTGCCGTGGAATTCAGGCGGGGCTACACCAATGATCGTGAAAGGATGCTTGTTCAGCCTAACGACACGGCCGATCACGCCGCGATCGTCCTGGAAATGGCTGTGCCAAAAGGCATGAGTCAGCACAATATACGGAGCGCTGTCGGGACCGCGTTCATCGGAGCCGTGAAACACCCGCCCAAGATACGGTTGCAAGCCCAGTGCATCGAAGTAGTTCCCGCTGGTTTCCTCGATCCAGGATCGGGATGGATCCTGGCCGGTATCCAACCCTGCCAGTGCGATGTTGTAAGCCACCAGGCTCTCAAACCTGCGGTTGCGGTCGCGCAAATCGAGATAGTCCGGATAGGACTGAGCCATGTCATTCGTAGACGTGCGCCAGATTCCGTAAAGGCTCTGTGCCTGAGGCACATTCAGCGGGCGCAGCAGAAATGCATTCAATATGCTGAAAACCACAGTGTTCGCGCCGATGGCCAAGGCCAGCGTCACGACCGCAGTGATTGTGAATCCGAGCGAACGGCGCAACTGACGCGCGGCGTAACGAAGATCGAACCAGATGCTTTCAAGGCTCAGCGCCAGATCGGCCGAGGCGACTAGTTCCCTGGCTGCCGTAGGATTGCCGAAGCGCAGCAATGCAGCCCTGCGCGCCTCCTCGGGAGACATGCCGGCGGCGATGTTGTCCTCGATGCGCAAATCGATGTGGGCCTCGATCTCGGCCTTGATTTCACGGTCTACGCGCGAACGTGAGAAGAGATTGGCAATACGGCGAAGAAGCGGCATGGGATTACCTCATGCGTACTTGAGCATGGCGCGGACGCCCCTGACTAGTTGCTCGAAGCTTTCCTCAGCCTCCTGCAACTGTTTCCGGCCTGCGGCGGTTAACTTGTAATACTTCGCTTTGCGGTTGGTCTCGGTAAGCGCCCACTCGGAGCTGATCCACTTGCTCTGCTCCATGCGGTGAAGAGCCGGGTAGAGCGAACCTTCTTCTACTTGAAGCAGCTCTTCGGAGGCCCGCTGAATGTGGAGCACAATCCCATATCCATGTAGCTTGCCTCTCTGAGCAAGAGTCTTGAGAACGAGCAAGTCCAGACTTCCCTGAAAATCGTTCCTGGCCATTTGGCTTACCCTATTACTTCTAGGTATCGCAGATAGTATGCCTAGAAGTAGAGGGGTGTCAAGACAAGTTTTTAAGTGTTTACTTTGG